>Ga0315315_10001010_pt1 | contig 25366 bp, 22 predicted proteins | sample M140m3416metaG_FD_203699 | JGI IMG/M metagenome (GOLD analysis project Ga0315315, IMG submission 203699) | Ammonia-oxidizing marine archaeal communities from Monterey Bay, California, United States - M1 40m 3416 | ecosystem: Environmental > Aquatic > Marine > Intertidal zone | place: USA... | reverse complement strand
GTCGGCTGATAATTTGGGTTGTCTGCGTTCCTTTGCAACAGGTTTGCATTAGCTCTCTCCGTTAAAGCAATTTGAGCTTCCTTGTTATTAGCAACCGCCATCGCTCTTTCTTGCAAGCTCCCGTACATCGGGCTTCCCTCTTGCTGCTCAAGCCTTTCGTAGCTTAGGTTGCCATCAGCATCTCGTTGAACTTCATATTGACGAACGATTCCATCCTTGCCCTGCACAGGAACAATCTCAAACTCGCCTTCAAACTGACTGCCAACCGATTGCTGCTGCACTGAGTATTGGTCAATGTTTGCTGACTCTGCGAGATCGAGCCAATCTTGCATCATAGAGTCATACTGATGCCCTCGCATCGCGTTTTTGTTCTTTGAAATGCTGCGATACACGGACGACAATTCGGCTACAGCTTTCTTTCCTTCGTCTGTAAGCCTCTTGCCTCGCATCTGCTTTAGCAAACCCTCAGCTACGCGATCTGTTTCCTTCTTTTGGTCAAAGTCAGCCTTTCGCCTTCTGTCCTCAAGCTGACCTTCCTGCAATGCCAAGTTTTTTGCAAATTGGGTGGCAGACTGATTTAGCTTGTCGGAATCAAGCTGGGCAGCAGCCGCGTACCTATCCCTTGCGAGGTTTTGGTCGTTCAATCGCAACTGGTTCTGTTGCTCTCGATCCGCTGCGTCTATCTCAATTCTCGCCCTGTTCTGCGTAGACTGCTCTCGCTGTGCATCTTCATCAAGAGCAAGACGCGACTTCCGTTCAGCGTCTACTCGCAACGCCTCTCGCTCTGACTGCTGCCTTGCAATGTTTTCAGACGCGATCTGTGATGCCTGCCCCCAAGCAGACATGAGCTTGTCTTGAGAGTTTCCTTTAAGCTGCTTTTGCAATAACTGAGTCTCTGCAAATGCTCGCTCTGCCTCTGGCCCTCCATCTACTAGGACTTCCTGACCATCTGCGTTCCTCATTCTTCGTGCAAACGCGGAACGCAATCCGTTACTAGGTAAGCGTGTCATTTTCAAGCTCGCATGTGGGCTGTTATCGGTTGCCCGCGCGAGTGTATGAATTTGACCCGCTTTCGGACTGGGAGGAAGATTGTGAAAGAGTCGGCATGAAAGAAGCCTGCGACTCGTAAAGACCAGAAAGCAACTGGGCAAGGGCTAACTGTGCGGACATTTCATCGCCCTGAGCAGCCGAAATTTGTTGACCGCTACCTTGTAGAGCCCCTAGCTGCTGCTGGGAAAGCATCTCAGAAAGCTGCCCTAATGCTTCTTGGCGATTTCGCTCAACGCCTTGAGCCATATTGCCCTGAACTGTGGTGTTGTAGAGCCCAGTGCCAGCAAGAGCGGCTCCTACGCCCCCTGCCTGCGAAGCGAAGTCTCGATTGATCCTATCTCTTTGGGCGTTTCCGATCCCTTGCAGCAGTGAAAGCTGTCCTGCGTAATTGTCGGAAAGACCAGAGGTTCTGTTTTCAGCAAGCTGGCTTAACTGGTCTTGATAGCCCTGTGTAGATTCAGCCGCAGCACCAAAATACTTCTCAGACAGCTTTTTCATCTCGGGAGAGAAAAAGGTGTTGCTCTCGCTCGTGGACTTAGAAGCATTGCCGGAACTACTGCCTCTGGCATTTCCCGCAAAAGAAGTTATTGGGATTGTAATCGCCATTGCAAGCCTCGTTAATGTTCAGGTTTTGGGACAAAATGTCACCAAAGACCGTATTTGAACGAGTGCCTGAGCAAAATCCTACTCCGAAAATGACTAGAACCAGTCGATAGATTCAACACCTTTCGGGTTGTTTGTCGGATAAGACTGGCTAGTTAAAGACCCGTTACTGGCTACTGCGATGGAATGGAATGGACGAGTGTTGTTCCATCCGTACCCAAGCCCTACGATCAACGACGACATGCTCTTGATCCACTCGACACTCCACGGCGCACCGCCTGGGTTTGAGTCATCGCCAGCACTTCCACCATTTCCAGTGCAGGAGTAGTTGCTAACATTGTTGCTTCTGCCAAGATCAGTCGGAGTGTCCGACAGAGCAAAAAGCCGCAAATCGGCTCCCTGACTCCTGCCCTCTGGGTCCGTAGCTGCTCCCACGGCAATCATGTTGTACTCAGGAATAAAATCTATGCCTTGCAGTACATACACCATGTCAATAACGCTTGGATCGCCCAACCCGTCAGCGTTTACCAGTCCGTAGTAGCAATAACGGCTTGAAGTGTAAGCATAGTAGGACTTTCCGTTTGCACAAACGCCACTGAGCTTGCACAGTCCCTTGCTCGCAATGTTGTACCCGCTGCTGCTGTAAGTAGCACCGGCAGCGGGAGGTGTTGTAGAGCAAGTCAATCCTGACCCTAAAAGATCATCAAAAGAACGACGTTCAATCATTGATCCTCCTGTCCCTGACAAAATGAAATGTCCGCCATCGGGAGACACGGCAACACTTTTGAGCGTTCCCGAGACAGACGATGCTGCTGTAGTCAACAGCGAGCCGAGTCCCGTTCCATGATTGAAGTCGTATATCTGGTAGCCTGACGCAGTAAGGACAAGCAGCATTGAACCGTCGTGCGAAAATTCGCACTCCGAAACGCCGGTTATTGCAACATGCGATGATCGACTTCCAAATCCAGTAGAAGCATTGAACGCATAAACACTCAAATAACCGCCAGCTACAAACGCAACCCACCTTCCTTGCTTTCTGGCTGTTGCATGTCCTGCGGCAGTCGGCAGAGTAGCGGGCTGGAATGATGCCGTCACTCCCGTAGACGGAGTGTAAACGTGAGCCTTCAAGTACGGGCTGAAATGACTTCCAGCAACAAAACCAACCGCATCCTGCAACTCTTTTGAGAGAGGATTCCATGAGTGTTTAGCAGGAAAGCTGACGTTAAACATTATGCCAACACGAAGGTCAGAGAAACTGTAAGATTGCTTGCACCACCGTCACCGCCAGCCGCAACCACTTCCAGTTCCAGTGAATCTCCACGGGAAATCTGATAGTTTGCAGACTGCACATTAGTTGACTCTGCCCAAACCCCAGCACCAGCTAGATCAACGCCAGCGTTTGCATTGTCTGCAACCACCCTCACAGAACTGCCGCCGCTTGGAGTCCGAAGCACGTTCATTCGTGGATTGCTGGTTCCGTCAGCTTGATCGTTTACAAAACAAGCCTGAACGATATAGGCAGACGGCCCTCTCCACTTAAAGTACGCCTCCATCAGCGATGACATCAGCGTTGTACTGGTAGTCAGTGAGAAATACGAAGCAACAAACAATGACATCTCGCTGATCTGCTCTGGCTTGCCGTATGCAAGTGCTGTAATTCCTGCACCGTTAATTACTGGGCCGCGAACCGTGACAGTGCTGCCAGCCACAGACTCAATGATGCAGTACAAACTTCCAGAACTGTTCGTAACACGCAGCGGCAAGCCTGCGGCAAGCCCCGTTGTATCGCTCATGGTGATAGTTGTCGCGCTCGCTGCCGTCGATGTGTAGCTACTGGGAGCAACCGTGACCCACCGCGAAGCATCGCTAACAGAAGTCTCGACCTGCTGCACAGTCGCCTGCTTGACTGCACCACCCTGATAAACAAGCAAAGTGTCAGAATTTCCCAAGGCTGACGCAGATGCGTATGAATTGAACTGTGGCATCTTCCTATCCTATCGCTGTAATAATTTGGTTTATCTTCGTCTGCAAGTGCAGGATATTTTCATGGATGAAGAAAAATTGACTGTCAAAAAAAGCATCCATTTGACTGTTGTTCCAGTCAACAACGTCAAGGTTGTATGATGAGTTTTGGTATGTAATCCCCCACCCAGTGTTGACCACGCCTGTCGATGCGGAATTTGGAACGCTTGCCGCTGCTATCGTGGTTTCGTCTACCTTGGCAGCTAGAGCAGTGTTTATTGTGCTAACAGCAGAGGTAAGGTCTGAAGCGTTAGTTGCGATATTAGTAACATTGGTTGCAATGTTTGATACGTTCGTCGCAATGTTCGCTGCATTGGTCGCAACATCTGTTGCGTTTGTTGCAATGTTTGTTGCGTTTGTTGCAATGCTTGCGTTTGCTGTCGTCAGACCTGTTTCAAGTGTTGTGACGCGAGTTACGCTGCCAGCAATCTTTTTGTCGAGACGATCAAATGCAAGCTCTGCGTCTCGCTTGTCATCCGTTGCAGGAGGATGAAACGGAAGGTCGGACACATGACCGGAAACTACAATGCTTGGATCAGCAGGCATTATCTTGTCCTCCCTACTTGTGCTACGGTTGCCAAAAGCGATTCAGACGACCACGACTCATTGCTGTGCATGACAAGGACAGCGTAAGCCCCGCGAAGCCTCGGCCTGATTGTCTTGCTTCTGCCTTCTGAGATGCTGCGGGTAAAGCCAGGTGAGTTTCCCAGTACAGCTTCATCCAGCAATTCCTCGGCATTGTCGCCTGCATAAACCTCAACCGTCACCGATCCGCTTCCTTTGCCTAGCTCCGTGTGCAACTGAGTAAGCAGTCCTTCGCTTCCCATTGTTTGCGACATAAGCAAAGGCCCGATCAGGATGCGGGACGATATAGCATCGCCATCGTCAGTTGTTCCAGCCAGTTCTCTGACATAGCCATCTGGACACAGGACCGTTGTTCCACGCTGACGAGTTGGTGCGCCTGAATAGGACAAAGCTGCAACTGGCTGTTTCTGAGCGTCTGCAAATTGAAACTCCCAGAAGGAAGCTGTTGTAGTGTCAAACCACCAGTGAGAACCAGCAGTCACCCCGTCCCGTGGCGTAACGAAGATGACCACCGCGTTCTCCGTCATGTCGTAAGCCAGAGCAGTGTCGTAGTTCTCCGAGTCTCGCTGCTTTAATTCAGCAGGCATCCTGCCATCACTTAACGAAACCGGAGGCGACGACATTTCAGGCGACACGACGTAAAGCCCGTCCTTTGAAAGAAAGTAAATCTCTCCGTCTGGACCGTAGCACCAAGCGTCAGGCGAAACGCAACCCACCTTTCTACTGAGGTTAAATAGCTGACCACCAAAGGCAGGATCGCCTCGCAGCACCCACGTTGATTGCTCGGAGAACATAAGCAAGAAGTCATATCCCACCGCTGCCATTGCAGTGATTGGATCACCTGGGAGTCCAGCGTCACTGTTTGTTCCCGCAACCGGCCTGCCATTGTCAGCTACATCAGCAGAGTAATTGTAATCACCAGCGTCACCGACTCGGCTCATGTACCACACACGGTCCACTGCCCAAACTAATCGGTCCCGATAGGTAGTGATGATAGAAGTCGATCCGCTGGGAAACGTACCTGCTGTGGGGGTAACAACGTCAACTGTTCGGTTTTCAACGTCAACCGTTTTTGGGGCGTTTACAACTGAAAAACTGACTGCACCATTTGTCCCAGTCGAGCTTGTTGCAAAGACGATTGACCCAGAGGTGATCGACGACATCTTGTAACTGCCAAGCAGTGTCCCCGTCTGCCCTACCGTGATGTTCACTACATGCTGAGACTTGTCTGCACCAATTAACGTAAAGTCCGCCACTCCGCTACTGGTAAGTGTTCCGTTCGTCAGTGTTCCAGTCCCGCTAAACACAGTCTCGGAAGGCTGGGAAAATATAACTGCACCTTGATGCACTGTGACGTTTCCAGCGTATGCGTTTCCCTCGCCTGTCAGCACAAACGAAGTCGTCTCGATCAGTTCGCTATTGTGGTCAGTTATCGTTGCCCCGCTCTGATCTGTAATCGCACCGTTTATTTCATTCAGGACTTCGCTGTACTGGATGTTTCCATTTACCGTTGAGCGAGTCGCGCTCGATATGTAAATAGACGCAGTGGTTCCAATCAACAAAAATTGATATGGCTCGTCAAAACTGGAAGTGATCTTTGATACTTCAAGCAAGAACTGCGGTGTGCCGCGAAGCAAGTCAGGGAAACGCTTTGCCAAACCTTTCCGTGATCCACCACGAATACGAGACTCAGTAACGTCTTTAGGAAAGACATTGCGAGCATACACAGTGGTTTCAGGATCGCCAGCCAAATGAGACAGCGATTTGTCAACGCCTCGCAGCGGGAACGGCAGGGGAACGTCTTGCTGTGGCATTACGCCTCCAATAGCAGATATTCAATTTCCCTGTCGGCAGAACTGCCCTTCACTAATACAGCCGCACCAGACACCAGCCGAAAAAGGAACGGATCGCCAGCGTTCAACGTCAGGAAATCTGTCTCGGTGTTGATATAGAACGTGACTGTCCCAGTCGTGCTTAACACGCGACCTGAGATAAGACCGCCAAGTGCCGCCACGCCGCCGAGCTTGAGAGAAGTGCCTGCTGTCCCAACAAGCATCGTAGTCTTGGCGTATTGCTCGCCAGCAACGTCAGACGGAACAGAGACGCTGTGCATTTCTTCTTCGCGTCCGCCTTTTTTGTAAGACAGCGATACGGTTGCGGTTGCTTCGTTTGCCATGACTATGATCCGTTGTAGGTGACGCCTGTGTTCTGCCAGTCGTGGTGGTCGTAACCACGATCCATACGATCCGATTTGTCGTAGTTGTACCCAAGCGAACTTGGTGATTCCTGCATCTGGTCATGCCGAACAGAAGCGATCAGCGATTCCATAAACAAACGCTCATGGATTCCTTCTACGCCTGCCATGCGATCCGCAGTGACTAGACATGATTCCAAGATCATCCTTGCGTGTACCGCTGTTCCTCGCATTACTTTGTCGAGCGTAACAACTTCCTTGACTCCACCGATTACGTCTGTCACGGCAGTCTCCTATGAGATGGTTGTTGCGCCCGTCGCAGAGACGGTAAGCGTTTTTGGATCGCTGAAAGTAACATTCGCCTTACGACGCCAGAGGTAATAAGTACCCGCTGGGAGGTGAATATCTACCTTCGCCAACTCGTCGCAATTAGCTTTTCTGAAAACGTCAGTAGTGTCATTGGTGTTGCTTGTCGTGACAATCACTTCGCAATAAGGCACGATGGCATTATTTGCTAGTTTGATAGTCAGGTTCACTAAGAATCCGCGATCATTGTCCACTCTTGGGTGAAGATTCGCTGGACAACCAATAACGGAAACGCCGTTGTTTGCGCTTTCAGGATAGATAGCCAAGTCGTCGCAGTTGGTTTCCGATTGGCTTAACGCAAACAGGTAGTAGCCATCCTCTGTCTCGGTTGGATTTACGTCCGACGAGGCAGCAAGACTTCCGTAGTCCTTGGACAGCTTTGCCGTAATCGTAGCGGCGATGCCAGTCACCGGCTCACTTGTGGTCCGGTTGAAGGCAAATACGCGATACGACTGGCCTGCGGTATTCTTGAACATTTACTCGACGATTTGGCGATTATCTGGATCAAGCGATAGTGAACACGCCAGCGGAAGCGTCAAAGTCCACTGTAAACGTGTTGCCGTCAGAAATGGTCACATTGCTGCCGTAGTCGTAGTACCCAATGAGCGGCTTTGTTGAGTCGGTGTTGTTGTAAAGAACGACATACCGAAAGGCATCGCCGGTCCCTCCAAGGTCGCCGCCGCTTGCGGTAAAAACAGGGTCGCCGTCAATGACCAGCTTGTAAGTCCCGCTTGTCTGCGATGAAGCACTTACTGTGCAGGTTGCGCCGCCCGCCGAGTAGCCGTTTGCAGCACCAAGTTCCCCCGCCAAATTACTGTAGACGGTGTTTGTTGCGACTGGGGCAGTGGCAACCAGCGCGACTTTTAATGTGTCGCCATTGCCGCTCGCAGTGGTGTCCAGCGTGTGCTTGCCTTTCGTCAAGTCCTCGACGAAGCAATTAAACTTGTTAAAAGCAGCCATTTATTCGTCCTGCATCAAGAAACGGTAGTAGTATGGGTTTGGTCGCTGAGTGCCTGGGATGGGCGGCAGCGAGGTTCCTGTAACCTGAAAAGTACCAACCGTAAGTTGAAAAGTCAGCCCAAGAAATGCTGACTGGCTTGCGACGGAAAAACTGACGGCAGACGCGACTGTTGCTATATCAAGCGGGGCGTTCACGCCCGAAACTGCCAACGACCCTACTGTTTGGTTAAACTCAACCAAGAATCTTGTTGTATTCTGTGGAGTAACAGCAAACGCCGCTGCATCAGCACCAAGTTGCTTGGCGTTGCTGGTCTGCAAGTTTGCAGAAACCCCTGTAAGCGCAAATGACTCAACATCTGCGTTTAGCTCAATCGCCAGATCGTCTGTCTCGGTTCCAGTCAGAGCGAAAGAGCCAGCAGATGCAGGCATTGCCTTAGAGACAGAAAGCTCTGCTGCGGTCCCTGTAGCCGCAAATGTCCCGACACTTGTGTTTAGCTCAATCGCAAGATCGTCCGTTGGCACTCCTGTTAAAACGAAAGAGCCAGCAGATGCAGGAATTGATTGAGCAACGGAAAGCTCTGCTGCGGTTCCTGAAAGAGAAAACGCCCCGACTGCCGTGTTTAATTCAACGTCAAGAACTTGGGTCGCTGCCGTTAGCGTGAAGCTGCCTGCTGTCGTATTAAGCTCAATGTCAAGATCAGTGCCTTGCGACGAAAGCAAGTAAGACTGAGCCGATCCGTTAAGCTCAATGTCTAGGTCTGCGCTTGCGACAGACAAAGAGAACGCACTGATACCAGCCGATAGTTTTATTCCTTGGCGGAAAGCCACTGCCTGACCCGCAAGGGTAAACGTCACAACGTCTGCTGACATTGACGCTGAGGTACTTGCTGGACCCTGAACGCCACGACGCGATGCAAGGTGGGCAATCTCAGCACTGGTTAGCTGAGTATCAAACAGGCGAATGTCGTCGATCAAGCCCGTGAAGTTGTAAGCACCGGAGGTATGACTGCTTGAGGACGACGCAATGAACTGCATAGTCCCAGCAAACTCATCTGACGCACTACCTGCTCCACCTGTGTAACTGCCATACGCTACACCGTCAACAAAAAAGCGATTTAGCCCTCCCCTGTCCCGCTCCATGACGACATGATGCCATGTGCCATTCAATGTCGTAGTCTGGTTAGAACCTTGATTGTCGTTCCAATAGTAGAAATAATCAAAGTTTGTGTTTGAATTTGTCGATGAACGAACCTGTATTTGTACCGCATTTCCGCTGGTGACTCGCCTTGCCATCGTTTGCCACCAGTTTCCGGTGCTGGATTTTTTCATCCAAAAGGTGAGCGTACCTGGCCTGCTGGAACCGTAGTTAAACCTCCAATAGTTGTTCGCATTATTGGTAACAGTGCAATCAAACGCTCGCAATCCTTGGTTAGTGGTGTCGTTGATTACTGACAGCGTTCCGCCATTACTCGTCGCATTTTGACTTGGTGCAAGGTTGCTTCGGTCGCCTGTGTAGGTCGGGCAAACCCACATCAATTCAGTCCCAAGACCCGCTGGAATCCAGTTCCCGTGTGCGACTTGACCAGTCAGCGTGAACGTAGCTGCACTAGCAGACATTCTGACCGGAATACGAAGATTTACATTGTTTCCCGTGACATTAAACTCACCAGCATCGCACTCGATGTACGGACCACCAAGTATGCCGCGAAACTGAGCAATGTGAGCTATCTCATCGGAAGTTGCAGCACCGTCAATTACACGAAGATCATCAATGTCTGCGTAAAGGTTGTTGTCTGAATAGTTCGTGGACTTATCAATCCCAATGAAATACTCTGCTGCATCCCAGTCGCCAGCAGTAGTGTCGTCTGCGCTTCCGGTGTGAACCAGCGTTCCGTCCACATAGAACTTTGTGCTGCTTTGGTAATCACGAACCATAGCAACGTGATGCCACGTTGCACTTCCAAAATTAGTGTTGAACCACGCCGTTCCTGCGTATGGATTAGAGTCACCAGAGAAACTCAGCGTACCTCCCATTCCATAACCACTTGTGTCAAGCAACGCACGCAAGCTGCCGCTACCAGACTTTCCGATTAACGCCGTCATGTCGTATGTGCTATAGGCAGGAGCTTTGACCCAGAACGCAACTGTCACTGGATCAGAGTCGGTATTGTCGTCCCACTCAAGGTAATTGCTGGTGCTGGATTGGTCGTTGAACTGAATCGCTTTTGTGCCGCCTTCGTCAACGTCGTCGATGATTGAAAGCGATCCGTTCAGTTCAGTGTCAGCATGAGCAGGGTACATGACATTGGATCGGTCGCCGGTCCTGCTTGGAACGATCCACAACTTCTCATCACGCAAGCCTTTCAGCTTGCGACCGTAGCCGGAGTACAGTGAGTTAATTTCCGTGGGTGACAGAATCTTGTCCCAGATTCCGACGCCAGCTATTGCAGCGTCGTGGTAGTTTCCTACCCCTCCGTGGGTCGTCGCACCAATCGCAAAGTAGTTCAACGTCGCGTGAACAGCAGCGTATGGCGACCCTGCTGACTCAACGTCAAGCTGCCCGTCTATGTATGACTGGCGTGTTCCTGTAGTAGTATCAACCGTGACAGTAACGTGCGTCCACTGATTTGTGTTGTCAAGTTTGTTTCGGTTTAGGATTTGACTGTTCGCATGGAAAAACGACGGTCCTTTTAGGGTGCTTGCAGATACATGAGTGTCTAAGCGGTAACTACGAGAGGACGCAGTTCCTTCAAAGGAAACAACACATCGGTTTGTCGTGGAAGAAATCTGAGCCTTTACCCAAGCCGACACCGTGTACTTAGTCATTCCGGCAAGACCGGAGGGTACGCTGGCAAAAGCAATCCTTCGCTGTCTGCTTGCGTCAAACTTGACCGCATTGCTCAAAAATTCGGTCGGACCAGCAACGTGCCTGCCCGTGGAATTTGTGTCTGACAGCGTTCCTGCAATGTTTGTCTTTTGGCAGTAAAACGTCGTTCCTTGCTCCTGCATTGGAACGTAGGCGACAGCTTCGTTAATAACTTGCGTTTGCTTCGGAGGTTTGCCGGTAACGGATCGCGAGGTAGAGAGATGTGCGATTTCTGCTTCGTCTAAAACCCTTGCGTAGCCACGAATATCATCAACCTGCCCAAGATACGCATACGCCGAGTGACCGCCACGACCACCGATGACAAATTCTTCGTGGGTGTACATATTTTGGTTTGTACCCCAGTTATTGTAGGTATGCGTGAGCGTCTGCTTCACACCGTCAACGAATATCTGGAAAGTCGTCGAGTCATACCCGTCCCATGTAACTGCAATGTGCGCCCATGTGTTATTAGAAACGACACCACTAGGCGTCTCGGCTCTAACTCTTGCGCTAGTTGTACCATTACGCAACGCTTCAAAAACGACACTACCACCCGAGCTGTGCTGTATGTTCCATCCTGTGTACTGCCCGCTCGTTTCCATCTTTGCCACAAAAATGCGAAGCGCAGATACCGCACTTGGCTTTGCCCAAAAAGACAAAGAGTAGTTTTTGTCTTTCCGAAATCCAATCTTTTGGTCAAGCCTCACTCGCTCCGAGCCGCCGCCAAATTCAAATGCGTCTGTGCCGCCAGAGCCAGTGCTAGAAACTATTTCTGCATTGCCTAAAAACTTTGCCTGTTGTTTTCCTCCAAGATACGCTTGACCGTTGTTTGAAATGTCTGCGACTGTACCAGTGTGAGTCGGTGAACACCAAAACGCCTCGTCTCCAAGACCATCTGGATTCGCCTTTCCTAACACCCCCCTCTGCGATGCCAGTTTGGTAAGTTCAGCCTGTGACAACGGGCGACGGAAGATGCGAATATCATCCATACGTCCATCCATTACTCCTGCAAGACTTCCACCACTGGTGTAAGCACCAAACAGAACTGGATACGACACTGGCTGGACCCACGCGGTGTTAAGAGATGCAAGAGCCTGTGTAGCCACTGACGCACCATCGCGATATAGAGTAGCTGTCGTTCCATCGGACACGAACGCAACGTGATGCCAGCCAGAGTCGGGCCAAGCCGATCCTTCGCTCGGGTAGCACAGGTACGATCCGTCAGCTACATCGCCACGCAAACCCTCTGCTAGACTGCTCATCCACAAGTTAAATCCGTACCCGCTGCTCCCAACGCTCGTACCTATAATCCCATGAGATGCGGTGCTGGAACCGTCATCAAACTTGACCCATGCCGCAACTGACCATTTGCCCGTCTTGGAGAAAAACGATGCTTCGCCTTGCATGTCGGTGCTGATATAGTCATTGGACCCGTCAAATTCAAAGCATTTAGACCCACCGTTGTTGGTGTCGCTGACTATCGACATTCCTCCATTCAGCGTGGCTGTTATGTTGTGACCAGATATATCCTCTTTTGTATTTGTGATCGTTGGGCAAATCCAAAGGCTTTCGCCGCCAAGACCTTTTCCAAATGGTGAACCTTGAATCCCTCGACTGCTTGCCAAGTGGGTTATTTCTTCTTGGGTTAGGACACGGTTGTATGCTCTAACGTCATCTGCCTTGCCATTGAACTCGTTGCTGTCGTACTTTCCGATGCGGAAAGGAACAGTGGGTGACGAGATGGTTCCCGCAGATGAGCCAGTAGCCACAGACACGCCGTCGATGAACATCTCCATCGCGCCTGTCGATACATCGTATGTCGCGACGATGTGATGCCATGTGTTAGTGGAGAGCGACTGCGACGATGTGATCGTGCTATTAAAACTAGAACTGCTCTTTGCTGCATTGGTTAAGAAGGTCGGACTTGACGGCATCCGTATCATCCAACCCCTTTGGTTGCTGTAGGGAGATACGTTTCCGTATGCCGTGACAAGACCAGCACTGGACGAAAATGCGTCAGCACTGAACCAAGCCGACACGGAGAACGTGCTGGATTGGCCTATGCCGGTTGATGAGCCACAGTCAATAAAGTCGTCAGTCCCATCAAAGTCATAAGCAAGTTTGCCGTCAGAGGTGACAGTTCCCATGCCACCGTTGTAGGTTCCGTGGTTCTCATTACCGCTGATGTCATTGGCACTGTCGTTGATACTAGGACATAACCACAACTTCTCATCCCCAAGACCGGCAGTTACAGGCTCAACCCAAAGAGAGCTAATCATGGAGTTGCCGCTCTGCATATATGTGTCTCTGAACACTAATATGTGATCTGAGACAAACTCATGCTCAATGTAATCTTCTTTGGTTGCATCAAAGTCAGAATGGGCAGGTGAGTTTCCAAGAATGGTTTGGTAATACGAAGTGCTTGTACCACCATTTTTCGCAGCAGCTATTTCAACACCACTGTCACCGTCAAAAAACCGCCAACCAAGCACCTGCCCGTAAGTTGTATCGCTGAACGCTGCCTTTACTCTGTATTTTCCTGCACCATTGGGCAAATCCATCCGAAACGACGATCCATGCGACGAAACGGTTTGAACCCCGCGAAGCTGGTCGGGTACGGTATTGCTCCTGTTTGCAGTGCCTACACCAGCGTTGACTATGTACCCGTACCCACGCGACGGAGAGTACAGTGCATTGTCCGTCTGCACAACAAAACCTACTGGATCAGTGGCGTATCCAGTAGTCAGCCGAAAATTTACACCGAGCGGCATCACTCACTCCATGTAGTAGCAATGTTCTGAATTGCGTTGATCCAGTTGTTGTCGTCACTGTCGTTTGAAGAAATCAAAGGGCCAATGAACTGAGCGATCTTGTCGTTGAACTTCACTTGCTGCAAAACAGTTGCAGCAGCATCAGCTTCGTCTGCCTCTTGCTGTGCAACTTCTGCATCATAGACATCGCGAGCTTGCGTAACGTCGTCAATCGTTGTTCCGGCATGTGGCTTGCCGCTTCCCAGTTGGACAAGAGCTTCGCCAACTGACTGCAACTCAACAGGCAGCAAAGAGATTACTCCGTCAAATTGAACCGACCGAGGGTATTCGTCTGTGGAAACAGACTCACCACTCCCAAGGACATGCGAAATAAACCATCCGACCAAGTGCTTTGATTCACCGTCAAGAGTCAAGTAATAGTCGATGATCGGACCAGTCCTCTGACCAGTGACCGGATCAATGACAATCGCCTGGGTTTCTAAAAGAAGCGTTCGTGCGTCACCGCAAGGGATTGCCGTTGCTGTCTTTGCTGACAAGTGCTGCGCGATTTGGTCGTCAGTCAACCCTTGGTCGGCCAATTCCTTTACGTCACGTTCGTATGTGATTGTCATTTCTCTACCTTGTGCTTATGACAGAACATCGGGATTGATTCGGTAGCGATAATCAAGCGTGTAAACACCGTCAGGCAAAGGCCAAACTACAAGCTCGTACCGTGTAGGATCGTTGTCATCAAGCGGTGCTTTCACGCGAACTGCCGCTGTCGTCGGTCGCCCTGTCGCCTGACTTTCCTGCAACAAGTTCCGCACCTGAAACTCGCCTTGAATCTGGATCGGCGGGTACAGCATGTAATCACTTGGCTGTAGCGTCAGCGGTCCCTCGATATATGCGTAGTCGGCGGGAAGGTCGTATGTTGACGTATTTGCAACCGTAGTGATTGATGCCAGTGGCGTAAGCCAGCCCCATTGATGTGGGTAACGCATGTCGGGAATAGGCGGCGGATTGCAGGCGAGACGCATCCCTTCCTTAAAAATCTCTTTGATCTTCGCAGCCTGAGATGCCGTCCAAACCTTGCTGTTCGGACCAGCCCCAACGTGGACACCAATTCGCTTGAGTATCTGCCCCCTGCTCGTAAGCAACGACGGATCAGTGTCGTCAGGCCAGATGCCCTCGGTCGTACTGGATGCTGACTCAATGTCAAGCATCACTGACGAAGCGATGGTTTCCATCATCTTTGCTTTGTAGACCTGCCCCTCGCCGCCATTGCGTTCTTCCATTACCGCAAGGCAGCAGGCAAGTATCGTCTGTGCGTGTTCAATGCCGCCCAAAGGCCAAGGGCTTTCATTGCTCAGTCGTGCAGGCACTACCGAGTATTGCAGGGTGATTACCTCGGCAGTCGTCGGTACTGGGTAAAGCAAAAGAGAGCAGCGGCTCTTTGCTGTACCTTCACCGCTGATGATCTTCTTGGCAACGTATTGCGGATTGTCAGTGCGACCTTCTGATGCAATAAGCTGTCTTAGGTGCGACTCCTGAGCTATGGCGAGGCGATTGCTGTCAGTTCGTGCAGTCGTTGGTTCGCCAATGAAATTTCCAAAGTCGGTCGGAAGGTCGTACTCCGATTGAGTAGCAACCGTTGTTATCTCAGTCAACAGTTGGAGAAACGACCAGCTATGCGGCGCACGACGCAAACGCTCCTTTTGAGCCTCCGTTGCGTCGGGTATCGTAAATTCGCCTGGGGGTGGGAAGTAAAACCGATACAGCCCACCTTCAATGATCGAGTCAATGATCGACCGCTGAGTGTGATCCAGTAAAGCAGCATCCTTCGGATAGTCGGGCATTGCTGCTGCCACTTCCTTCCGAAGCCAGTGGTAATTTCCGTATTCCGCTTCCGCAATCGGCCAAACCATTACTGCACTCCCCGCTGTATGCGATCTGACATTACAGCCGCAGCCAGTTTTTCATTGAACAGTTGATAGTGAACGCCACCCTCGCCTGCCAGCATCTCAGGATTCATCTGAGCTTCTGCCGCAGCCAAGCAACCAAGCATGATCGTGTCAGCGTGAACAGCACCACCCAAAGGCTCAGGATTTGACTCCGAGATAATGCTTGGCGAGAACAAGTACCAAAACGAAAGAGTGCCTGCTGAATCTGGCGTAGGGTAAACGCCAAATTCATACCTTGTGTCTCCCTCGACCTGCCTGTTCCTGACCGCACAATACTCCGGTCCACCAGACAATCCCTCGCCTGCGATCCTTAGCCTTATGCTGTCCTCGGTCGTTGCAGTCAAAGGATGGTCGGTCAACGACGAGTCCACTGACGAAGCTACTCGCTCAAAGTCGTCAGGCAATAAGTACCAGTTCTGGCCTGAAACGAGAGTTTCTTGATAGAGCTTCACCAAGAAACTCCATTCGTGCGTCATCTCGCCAGTTGGAAAGTAAAACCAACGCAAGCCAGTCCGTATCGCATCATTGATCGAGTCTTGCTCGTCAGTGCTGCGGTTTGCAGAGGCAATGGGGTAGCCAAGCCGTCTTGCTACGGACCTTTGAATTTCGTTGTAATCGACCGTTAGCGACATAGCTCACTCTCAGCAGTATCGGACAGTGATCTTTTGCGTTGTGCTTCCACCGTCAGCCAGCGTGACCGTAAGTGCTTCGTTTTTTGCAAAGTTGTTGTGCAGGTAGTCGGGAAACGTAAAGTCAATGTGACCGCACCCTGCATACACAATGTCAATTTCCAACAGTGCTGTTCCTGCATAAGCAACAGTCAGCCTGCCCCCAGAAGGAACACCGCTGTACGACCAGTCCACGCGACCGACGCACCAAAACTCATCTGGGTCAGCGTCTTTTGTAAAGACGGCTGGGCCTGTCCCGCCATTCACATGCTCTGTGAATATCGCGGCTTTTTTGTTGATTGCTGTTTGGCGTTGCATCTCTTACCTCGGAGTTTTTTGTAAAGTTACCTGAGCCTTGTCAACGCTCTGAAACTCCCCGTCGATCTCGACCGTAACTTCTTCGGGGCTGTTTGGCGTACTTCCCACATAAGCACCTGCCTTCCCGTCAACGGAAACAGGATGCGCCGGTTTGATCTCCTGCCAATGAACAGGCAATTCATCTAGCAGTTCAACCTGCTTGGCGGACACTTCGTCCGTATAGTCGTCAACAAGGGAGCCTTGGTTTATGTCAGACGGGATCGAGCGGTCGAGCTTTACTGTCGATGGGCGAACTTCAATGACCCGTTCCTCTCCGTCAAGCTGTACGCCAATCGTTCCGCCCGATATTACGCCAACAAAAATTCCCTTTTTGTCAAACCCGCCCTTGTTCAACAAAACCTTCACGCCCTTTGGTTGTTCAGCCCAACGAGTTTTGTTCGCTTCCCGTATTTCCTCAGTAGGACCACCGATCTCAAACTCGCGAAGCATCGGGATCAATAGCTCGATAGGCAGTGGACCTCCACTGCTGTTCACGCGATGGAACATCCTCAGTTGCTCCATGTACTCATCATCAAATCCCGCTGGAAGCTGCTGCTCCCTGCGACCTGTCATTTGCTCAATCTGGTCTGCATTTCTTGGATGAATCAATGTTCTTTCCTGTCCCGAGTCAAAAAAAGATGGCGACACAGCTATTGCCATGCCGCCATCAGCGTAGTCCTCGGACCAGCGTATTTTCTACGCCGGAAATTAGCTGACCTGTACGCAGTGAGCGAACTTTACGTCAGCGGTTGATGCCGAGCCAGAAACCGACTTTGTTGCGACAATCGCTGCAAAGTTGGTGTCATCAGGCCACTCAGCATCGGCAAGCAACTCTGCTCGCGTTTTCTGGCCGACCTGAACACCGTCGATGAACACCTTGAGGAGTTCATCTTTGCTGTTGGAGTCGATCAAGAAACCCAGCTTGTAGCTGGTTCCGCTGACAATGGTTTTGGTCGCACCAGAAACATCGCTGATCGTGCCAGCACCGTTGACGTAACCAAAGCGGATCACGTTGTCTTTCTTGACATAGAAGCCAACAAAGTCAGTGGACGCTTTTGGAACGCCAGTTGTGTCAACAATGGCATTGTTGCCACCAGAGCCAGGCTCAATCACGCCTGCCAGCAACGAAAAGTTGGTGGTAGCCGCAGGAGTCAGCTTTACAACAGTCTCAAACGCGAGAGTGCTATCAAGCGACAAAGTGCCAATTCCTCCGACGCCAGCACCAGAGATGATATTGGCTTCAAGGTTGGTTCCAGTGCATGTGAGACGAAGCCCACTGCCGTCAGCTTGGGAAACAGCCCCACAACCGGCATCGCCAAATGCCGAGTAACCTTCACCAGTAAGACCAGTGGTGTTTGTGACGTTACAGCCACCGCCCTGAAAGTTACTGATGATTCCACGGGCAGATGCCGTCCCATCAGGGGAAACGGTTTCGCCCTTAATTCGCGACCAAATTCGGTTGCTGGGGGCGTCCGCTTTGCTTTGACCACGATGGTTCGTGAACAATGCGGGAGAAAGTAAGTTTAACATGACTTTTCAAGTCCTAATCAAATTGAAGTATGCGATTGTTGAAGTAACGCCGTAAAGGACGCTACGCTTGCGATCCAACCCAACATGCACGACGATCGACGCACATGTAGTTGCACCAGTTGTCAATGTGGACAGTGCGAACATTGTGCTGCGAAGGACTGACCTTCGGCTTGCTTCGTCGCATCTGGCAACCCGTCTTGGCGAATGGACGGAACACCGACCAGTTAATGCCATAAAGAGGGTTTGAGGTGTCGTTGTTTTCCAAGTAAGGAACCCAAGACAGTGGAACGCCACCAATCGTGACCTGATTCATGTAACGAGCAACGTCGCTACCGAGACGGTCATTGCGACCCTCTGCAATTCGCTCAAGCTCGTCTTGAACAATGTAGGTAGTGAAAATCTCGTAATCACTGCTTCCTTGTGCCATGTTCGGATGAGGAACTGGCGGCATGAAGTGAGTGAAAACCAAGGCTTTCTTGACCTTTTTAATCAGGTCGGTTTCGGTGTATCCAGAGTAACCGAAAGTCCAGTTTCGCCAACGAGGGTACTGGGTACTGTCAATTCCACCTGAGCCACCTGAGAAGCCGCCTGGGTTTCCACCATTGAACGCACCATCGGTGCTGGTGTCCTTTTGCAACCAGAATGGGATTCCCATTGGTCGCTTGTCAGCGGAACTTGTTGGTGCTGACCAAAGGTTTTCTTCGTTCAACTCTGCCATGCTGTTCATGGCATCATGCTCGCGAACCTTCAAGATTCGGATGATCGTCTCGCGATCACTCTGAAACTCCGGCTCGTCGATGTCGTAGGAGTAATTGACGGTCTGCATCGCCCAAGGGACGTTAGCAGAAATCATCACATCCTCGACGCCAGTAACGTCGGTCGCAAACATTCCGGTATTGCGAGCAAGACCGGAGTTTTTGACTTGAACGCGCCACGAGATTTGCTCGCCGCCTCGTTCTTCAACTTTCTGCTTGGACATGAATCGACTTGCGACGTACTTTTGGTACGGCAGGGAGATGTCAGTCCATTTGTTCCGATGGAACTTCTTGAGCGTCAACTGAACGAAATCGTCCAGTTGGTCAGGGGTTAATCCCACAGACATTTTACTTGCCTCTTGGCTAATGTAACGGTCGCCGTGGGGCGACCCCATTCATGCTGCCCCGACACAAGCCGGAAGCACACGCATTTCCCGAGCGCAAATATCAATGGTTAGTTTTCTTCTATCATGCGTTGGTACGCATCGTCCGTCTCTGCCAAAATTCTCTGAATCTCCTGCTCGTCGTCGTCATAATGAGTGGCTGGCTTCGCTGGCTTTCTTGACCGGCTCCCCGAAGATTGACGCCTTGCGGCTTGTTTTTTGAGCTTGGCAACTGCGTCTTTCTTGCTTACTTCTGCAACCCTATCCCTGAACGTGATCGCAGCAGCGTCCTTAACGAGTGTGTTTAGATCGGGGATGGGCCTGCCCTGAGACGAATACCCAGCGGTCATTACGTCGATCGCCTCCGCTAGTTTCATGCGACGATCCATTTGCTCCTTGCCCAATCTCTTGGCTTTGCTTCCCTTTCCGTACTGGACCCCAAAAAAATCAGGATCAAGAGCGTCAAGCTCGCTGCCAAATTCCTTCAAGGCGGAATCGTCGTGAGTTGATTCTAGACGGCTGTTTTGCTCTTTAAGACCAAGAATCTCTTTTTGCAAACTGTCGATCGCGTTAAACGCACTCTTTGTTACTTCGTCGTATTCGTCGAGGTCGATCTTAGACAAGTCCCAAGCAGGGGGCGAATCCTCATCGCTCTCTTTGCCGTCATCGTCGTTTTTCTCAGGCTCTTGCTTTTGAGGCTTTGCTTCGCTCACTTGACGAGCGGCAATCTTGCCAAACTTCTCTAGTAGCTCTCTGCTGCCAAGGTCGTCAACTTCTTCTTTTGTCAGCCCGTAGCTTTCGCCCAGCGTGTAATCAGAATCAGATAGACCAACTTCCTCAGGGTCGCTTTGCTCATCAGCAGGCTCATCAGCAGGTTCATCGTCCGCCGGAGATTCATCCTCAGCGACCGGAGCTTCGGGCTCGCTGACCGCTTCCTCAACAACCGGAGCGTCACCACTGATCGGTTCTTCTGCGATCGCGATTTCGTCAGCGGTGAGTTGGATTTCTTCTTCTGCCATTTTTTATTTATTCCCGAGTTACATAAAAAAGAGACGATTTGCCATAAATGTGGTCGATGTGAAACTATTTTCTCAAGACCAATTCTTTTGCGTCGGCAAGTTGCTGCTCTGAAAGCATTGCTCCCGATCCGTTTTTTGTGTTGTAATCTGCCATCTGGCGTGACTTGAGATACTTCTGCAAAACATTTGGAGAGTCACACTTGACTTGAAAGAACTTAGGCTCAGTCTTGTCTCTTACAAACTCAACGCCTCTTACCCCTGACTGCTTGAGATGCTTTTGCATGTCAGGCAACTGCTTCTCGATAAACCCCATTGAGTCGGAAATGATTTCCGTCCTTTGGCGAATACCTTTGGGAGCCCGAACAGAATCGCCCCTGACTCGTCGCAGCCAAGTGCCATCGTCAAGCTGGTAGAACCCGTCCTTGGCTTCAATCATCTGTTCAAAGTCAAGGTTGTGGACATTTCCTTCATCGTCGATGAATGGGTAGCTCATGTTTTTGGCTCGGCTTGCTGAGGAATAGGGATGTCTGGGACGCCAGAGTTGTTACCGACTGACTCATTGCGTCTTGTGTATGTCCGGTTTGATACAGGTGATTTGCCTTGCCCTTCTTGCGACGGTCCTGCCTCTGGCATTTGCACAGGCTCATTGAAAACGACAATCTCAGAAAGTGAAGGCTGATTTAGCATCTGTGCGTACTTCGCAGTCAACGCCTGCATGTCGATCGTTCCACCCTGCTGCTGTAGTATTGGCAGAAGCGGAGCGTACATTTGCTGCAAGAGTTGGTTGATAACCATCATTCTCTCACCTGGCCCTTGGTAGCTCATTGAGTAAATATCAAGCTGAATCTTGTAGTCAGAGAACATGCCTTCACGGTCGTCTGGTGTCCAGTTGGATTCAGCAGTCATGCTTGGATGACCATCGAGAGACATTTGCCCCTTGATGGTCTTGTACTTATCCTCCCATAACAACTGAGCAAGCTCCTTCACCACCTGATTTGCAGCGTACATGACAGTTGCCTGCATGGATTCTTCCATTCGGCTAGTTGCACCATGAATCAGCTTTTCCTGACCTACGCTTTCGGCTGACGTACCCAGTCCAAGGATTGCAGACAGATTGCCGCTCATCCTGTCAAATAGTTCCATTGATTGCAGCATGAAGGCATTTACTGCGGGATCAACACCTCCGAGCGACACCGGCTGAACTTCAGATACGTCCTGTACCTCGACCATTGCTCCATCGCTTGCCTGTTTAATCCTGCTCGCACCCTCGGCCCCCTGCGGAGTGTATGTCAAAACCTGCTTTGCTCGCTTTGCCTGACGAGCAGCCTTTCGCATGAGGTTGTTTGCCAGCTTGTCCAACGGACTCCACATTGAAGCAGGAGGTATCGGCATTGTGTTGTCAGGAACGCTCGTCAAGCACAGCTTTTTGTAAGGGCCGACTTCATCGCCAATCCACTCGGTCACTGCGATCGCGTCACCTTTTAGAGAACAGATGCGTCGATCATCTATGACAAACGTATAGATCAGTCCATCGCGAGGAATGTAAATGTCGATGAGGTCAATCATGTCCTCAAACTCTGATTGATTAGCATTGCCTTCACGGGAAAGATTGTCCACTCTTTCTCCGGTTTCGCTAATTGTTCCACTGGGCTGTAGGTCTTTTACCGCTTCTTCATTAAAGAACCCATTGTCTAGCTCATCAAACGGTATCCGGTACATATCGCCTTGGAACGTACACTCTGTCCACTTTCTTGCACTGGCATCATGCACCCAGTCGTCAAGGGAAACGACGGAAGCAAACGGAGAACCTGGGTCCATCAGAACGTCGCCCTCTGCAACAACTTCGCCCGAGTCTGCCATGTGGATTTTTATGACGCCCATGCCAAAGAACGAGTTACGAACCCACTCCTTGAATGTGTCTCGCACTTCAATTTCGTCAAGCAGGTTGTTTAGTGCGACAACAAAGTGATTGGCAAAGCCCTTTAAGCTAGGGTCGTAAGTTTCCGCGCATACTTGCGGGTTACTACCCACCAGCAGCATCGTGTAAGCCTCAACAGCTTGAGCCATTAGGTTGATGTACTTCACTGGCTGAGTGTCGTCACCTGTGTAGGCTGGGCCTGCGTAGTCCTCAATCAGCGATTTGTTTAAGTCCCTGAATTGACGCAATTCGCGATAGCTATGCTCAACAGCCTTAAACAACCGCTGCTTTCGTTCTTCCGTCATCAGATCGGAGGACGGAAGCTCGGGATTGCCTGTGTCGCCAGATTCAGAAACTTCGTTTTCTAAGAACTCTTGGTCATCTTCTGGCAAGTCGGCAACATTCTCGTACTCCCCAACTCCTGCCGGATTCGTGGTGTCCGAATCCTGCTGGTTTCTTTGCGACGGGTTGTCAGACTTGCTTTGATCGTCCATTTAATCGCTCACTGGTTCGGTTCGCGGGGTAAAATCGCAGCGATCTCTGGGCGAGAAAATGCTAAAGCCCATTGAAACGCGGTCTGCCATTATCTCGATCTTGTGCTGCGAGCCAGGGATAGCATCGGTTGCCAGCGGGTCAAAAGGCAACTCCGGTTCTGAATCGTTGCGGCATGTGCTGCCTTGATAAGTGCAGCATTGGACGCAGGGAACGTGAAATATCCAGTTCTTGCAAGAGACGCATTGGACCCTATTTGCGACAGGCTCGCCAAACGAAGCAGGAAGCCCATTCATTCTTACCCAGCCACAAATCTCATCTTTGGCGAGATTTCGCTCAAAGGTTTTCAGTTGCCTGACAGTGCATCCAAGCTCACTAGCTACTTGCTCATTAGTGACTATCGCGGTCTGCCGTATGCCGAGAGCAAGCCGAGCCTCGGGACTAAGCATCCCGTATGGGTAATCATTCTTCGTTGGTCGGTGCAGACGAAGATTAGTCTTTCCACTCATCGCTGAAATCCTTTTGTTGCGAATCAGATAGAAATTGATTGTGCCTTTCTGCAAACGACCCTGACGGTGCTTTCGCTACAGCGGCAAACTCAGAGTTAGGACTACTGGACGCACAGTCCTTGCTTCCTTGCAACGCGATAGCTGCTCCGATCACACGGTCGCCGTGACTTACTCCTTTGGCGTCGTCTGTTGCACCAGCAACCAATGCGTGTTCAATCTTTCCGTTCTTGTAAACGTAAACTCCACATTCCTTTAGGAGTTCTTTTGATCTTATGATTACTTTGCTTTCTTTGACGCCCTGCCGAAAGTCAGTAAACATCACGACCTTTGTTCTTTCGTCTGTCCACCACCCAGGCTCGGTTCGCTTTGTTCGCTTACGTCTTGTCAGCGATCGACGGTAGTAAATGTTTGTGTACTGCTGGTGTATGACCCTTCTCGTGAACGCTGCGCCTGGGCCGTTATGCTCCCAAGCTAGGTACGCACCGCTAAAATACTTGCAAAGCGAAATACAAAGATCGGCAAACTCTTGAGGTGGGGTTGTTCTTCCAGTCCATTCGCCAACCTGCTGCAATTCATCGCCAACCATTTCAAAGATCATCGCAGTTGATGACGAGGTAAACGAACCGCCAAGACCATTGCTAACATCGCAGCCGATTACATACTGCCTTTGGGGTGGACGCCCAAACTGATCTAACGCACACCAGAGTTTCAATGGTCCATTTTCCATCCGGTCAATTCGGGGCTCAAGCGTTCGCGTGTCAAAGTCAATGTCACCTTCATGCGTAGTAGGCAATATGGTTTTCTCAGCCAAAGAATTAAACTCATGCCCAAAGACCCTGTAGCTCGATCCTCCATAATCGCGATCCAGTTCTTGTGCAATGTTTTGCGGAGTCGCACCACCTCGGTCGCACTGGTCGTCATACCACGGCGATCGCTCAGTGCCTTCCAGCTTAAAGCCCCTGCGACGCAGGCGATCAAACTTTGCTTTGACTTCATCGGTGGGCGGGCTGTAATCATCAGGAAGCGGATTGCTTTCTGGGTCCAGTGCAACCGGCATGTGCTTTTCCATGCGGTATAGCCCGCGATTTCGGATTGGATTTTGCTTCCAATCCAAAATCACCTTGACCATGTTGCTAGGAGTGTGCATGAGTTCGTAATACGCACCATCGCTACCAAGCGGCGTCGAGACGACAAGTCGGCAGTCTGTGACATGCTGAGTTGATGCCATTGCCATTTCGTCTGGACCTCTCGGGAACTTAGCAAGCTCATCCATGAGGAACCAGCTTTTGCGACCACCAGAAGCCACGTTTCCGGTTGCAGCAAACGCACTGATCGTTGACTTGTTGTCGAGGTTCGTCCAACTGTGGTTCGCCAGTTCACGCTTGTAGTTGACGTTCTTCTCGCCGCTCATCCATCGCGGCAGTCGCGTTAGCTCCCAGTCAATCTTCCATCCGATGCTGTCTGGGTTCTTCGGATCATCAGCCGCCCTTTCGTCCTTGCTCACGATTCCGACCGCACTCATTGGATTGAAGATAAAATCCCGCACAGCAAACAAAACGCCCATCCAGCTTGCACCTTCGCCGCGAGACTTCTCTACGCCCGTGTCACTGAGCCCCAAGTGCTTGTCGATCTCTTGTATGGCAGGCACTTGATGGTCCCACGCAATGAAAGGTATTTGCTTGGGCAATAAACGACCATTGAGTTTCCTTGGACGAGGCTCATACACCCAGCAAAAGCCATTGAAAAAGAACAGTGCATCTTCGGCACATGCCTGCATCATGGCATCGCGAAACCCCAAGTCGTCTATGCAGCGAGTCTGAACGACCTGCCTCCATCTCAGGTTCCCTTCCAAGTCCATTGGGACTCTTTTGTAAAGTTCGCTCATAATCCATCTTCGGGGGGAGGGAACAAGGCGTCGAGCATGTCTGAAATTTCGGAGTTGGTTTTTAGCGCGCGTTTCTCTGCCTCTGCCTCATCTTCCTGGCTCTTTGCCTTCTTTGTTTCAGAAAGCAACTCCTTGAAAAACGCATCAGGCTTGTTGGCGTAGTGCTGCAACATTTGTGCGGCTGATCGACTGGGGCATTTGCCGTTCGGAGCTTTAAGAATGTCGTCGGGCGTGATAAGAATTTTGTCGGAAGTGTTTTTCTGACGATCTTTTCTTGTCATAGCTGGGTGCGACTTAACCCAGTCCATTTCTATTGACGGGCTTGCTGTTGCCGGCAAGTCAGCGACAGCACTTTCAAAAGGAGCGTTGCGTTTGTTTGCCCTTGATCTTCTAGCTCGCTCTGCACTTGCTTCCGCATTTGGAACTCGCTGCATTTCACTGAGCCAGTCAGCCAGTGACGCACGTTCTTTGTCGAGCCCCATGAAGCCAAACA
>Ga0315315_10001008_pt1 | contig 25381 bp, 32 predicted proteins | sample M140m3416metaG_FD_203699 | JGI IMG/M metagenome (GOLD analysis project Ga0315315, IMG submission 203699) | Ammonia-oxidizing marine archaeal communities from Monterey Bay, California, United States - M1 40m 3416 | ecosystem: Environmental > Aquatic > Marine > Intertidal zone | place: USA... | reverse complement strand
ATTTAGATAATAAAAAAGCCATGGCTGTTATAGGTCAACAGAATAATAATTTAACAAAAATTACACTTACAATTACAAAAATAGTTGGGAATGCGACGGAAGCTAATGTTACACATACCAAAACAAATAAAATATTACTTAGTGCAGGAGATAAAGTTAAAATTGTTGGAACAACTAATTACGACGGTGACCACATTGTAATAGGTGTTCCAACACAAACAAATTTTAAATTTGCAACAGAAAAAGTTATGACGAATGAGGATGCCGCCACGGGTACCGTATTTGTACCCTGGGACCGACTACATACATTAACATTAGCAGAAAATCAAACTGATCCGGGAAATGAAGATAATAAATGTGCTACAAATGTAGGCGGTCCCGGTGATAAAAATACTGCACAAGAATTTAATGGTCGCATGATATCTGAAAGATCTCGCGCACATTTATCATCTGGTGTTGATAAAAAACATGGTAGCTATGCCAGATATTTAGCTAGAAAAAGAGGTTGGAACATAGTTAATTTAGAATGCAACTAAGCATTTGAAATAAAGGAATATAAAATAATCATAGTTTAAATCTTACTTTTTTCTTTTTTTTACATCCAATTTTTTTTTGAATGTTGTCAATTTTTTTTATGACATCTGATGTTGATGTTGGGAATAAAAAAGGAAGTAAAGCATGTATAATTGCTTTTAATGAAGCAATAAAAAGCATAATAGCAAAATGTAATGAATGATACATGTGTTTGAAATATCCCATCCCATTTTCATTGGGGTGTTTTATAAAAGAAATACTATTTATTTTCATTATACATTTTTTAAAGATTTTAATTAAATAAAATAATATATAATATCTTCATAAATATTATTACTAAAATTAATATTAAATATTTGATAAATATATATATGGATATTCCTGTCAATTGGGATATGGTTAATTCCGATGTAAAAGAATTCTCATTTCATAGTGAAGAAAAAGAAGCAAAGGTCGTAGAAGTTTATGATGGCGATACTATAAAAGTCGTATTTCCAGTACAGGGTAAATTATATAAATTTAATTGTAGAATCCAGCATGTAGATACACCCGAAATTAGAACTAGAAATAAATTAGAAAAAAAGTATGGATTAAAGGTGCGTGATCTTTTAAGAGAGAAAATATTGGGAAAAATCGTTCACATTATTTGCGATGATTTTGATAAATATGGTCGTTTATTAATTGATATAAAACTTGAAAATACTTTATTAAGTCAATGGCTTATTACAAATAATTATGCGTTTGAATATGATGGTGGTAAAAAAAAGAGTTGGGAAAGTTTTTTAACTAGTTTAGTTTAATAAAATAAATATAAATACATCTTTATAATTATTTTAAAAATGAATAAAAGGGAGGAGCAATTGAAAGCAGTACAGAAAGAAGCATTTGAGCTTTTTTCAAAAAAAAACAAAGATTATGGTGATTCGTTCGCCACATATGGACCCGTTGGTGTGATTGTCCGAATGGGTGATAAAATTAAACGTTTGATTTCTGTTACTACAAATGGTGTTCATTTGGTAGATAATGAATCTTTAAGGGATACTCTTATAGATTTGCATAATTATGCCGCGATGGGGATAATGTTAATGGATGAAGAAAAAGAAAGCGATATTGAAATGGGTCAACCAAAAAATTAGACCTCGGAATTAATATTTTGAATATAATAAATTTTTGTAGTTTTTTTTTCAACACAAATACAATAATTTGATAATTTTAATTTTTTAGAAATACCTGAATAAGATATATTCAATTCTTTTTCAATATTTCTCAATGATTTATATAATTTAACTTTGTTGTCATGATCAATCACTAGATATTTATATTCTTGTATATAATTCATTAATTCAACACGTTTTTTATCTATTACAAAATCACGTTGTTCTTTACTTAATTCTTTTTCTTCATTACTCATAATTAAATAAATAAATAATTAATTTTTAAACATTTTCTATATATATATATGTTAAGACAACAATCAAATTTTTTAATCATTTTATTATTAATATTCTTATTTATATTTTCTAGTTATGCTGTTATACCTTTTATGAAAAAACCAGCATTAAAAATAATGGGACAAGTTGAAAAAGGTACAGGTCAAACATCTCTATATGGTTATCCAACAGCAAATATGGAAATAAATAAAAAATTAGATCCGGGAATTTATGGCGGAAAATGTAAATATGGAAATGTTACTGTCTACACAGATGGCGCCTTTGATGTTAAATGCCATATTCATAATTTCAATAAAAATATCATAGGTGAACAATTAACTATTCGTAAAGTAAAATTCTTAGAACCACATGGTAATCCTGATGATGAGCACTAATTATGCATTATCTAATGCTATATTAGCTAATTCATCTGCGCGTTTGTTTAAATGCCGCCGAACATGATTAAACGTAATTTTTTTGAAAAACTCAGGTGTTATATATTTCACAATTTCATTATAAATAGATTTTAATGTTTCATTTTTTACTTTCCAATTTCCTTTAACTTGTTCTATAACTAACTTAGAATCACCATACACATTGACTTCTTTTATATTATATTTAATACAAATTTTAATACCTGCCAACATTGCTTGATACTCTGCATAATTATTTGTTGCAACACCTATTGCTTTTTTATAATTTATTTTCTCTTCTTTATTTGAATCATATATTACGCCACCAAAAGAAGCTGGACCCGGATTACCACGACTAGCACCATCAAAATAGAGTGAAAACATAATTATATAATTATATTAAAATGATTTTAATATGATTATTCAAATAAATTATCATATGAATGAAATATATTCTGGATTTTGTGCTGGTATTGCACAAACTGCTGTAGGACACCCATTTGATACTGTAAAAGTATTAATACAAAATAAATCATTTAAATATGACTTTAAATTTCGTAAATTATATAGGGGATGGCGTTATCCTATGGCCATGTCAACTATTTTTAATTCTGTATTATTTCCCATTAATAAAGAAATTAACACATATACAAATAATATAATGGTTTCAGGATTACTGAGTGGTGCAATAGTTTCTCCTATTGTGTATGGCTTTGATATTGGTAAAATTAAAGAACAAACTAATCAAAAAATTGTTTTAAAAGATTTTTATAGAACACCCGGTTTAATATCAACAACTATAAGAGAATCATTAGCTATTTCTATTTATTTTGGATCATATTATCATTGTAAAGATAAATATAATATAGATCCGTTTTTTTCAGGTGGTATTGCCGGTATTCTAAATTGGACATTTACATACCCAATTGATGTAATACGTTCTAGACAAATAGCACAAAATATTTCTATCCCACAAGCAATAGCACAAAAACAATTATGGAGAGGATTTTCTGTTTGTATTGCGCGTGCCGCAATAGCCAATGCTTGTATTTTTAAAGTATATGAAATAACAAAAAACAAATCTTCATAATAAAAACATAATAAATATATTTTATAATAATATTTATCATGTCTAAAGATTTTTTGATAGGGGGGACATCAGCTATTATAGCAAGGACGGCTACTGCACCCATTGAGCTGCTAAGATTACAAACACAAAATAATTTCTTAAAACACAATTCTATCCCATATGTTCTTCAAAACGAAGGAATACGATATCTTTGGAAGGGTAATTATACCAATTGTATGAGAGTCTTTCCACAATATGCTATTAATTTTATGTTATTTGAAAAATTTAAAACGAAAATTTCACCATTTATTGATAATAAACATTATTTAAATTTTACATCTGGTGGTTGCAGTGGTGTTTTATCTATAATGTGTATTTATCCTTTAGAAACAGCTCGCTCACATTTGGCACTACAAACAAATCATTCAAAATATAATGGATTAATGGATGTTTTTCGGAAATTATCTATGAGAGAATTATATGCTGGTTCTCTTTTAACTTGTTTTGGATTTGGACCATGGAGTGCTATAAACTTAGCTTCATACAATTATTATAAATTAGCATTTAATCATTATGAAAAAGAAAACCCACATATATTTAAATTAATGACAGGTGGTATGGCAGGAATTACGGCTATTTCAGTAACATATCCAACAGATCTTATACGCAGAAGATTACAATTGCAAAGTTTTTCATCAGAAGTTCCTCGCTATGATGGTATATTTGATTGCATTCGTAAAATATCTAATAAAGAAGGTATTTCAGGATTTTATCGCGGATTAATGATTAGCTACATTAAATCATTTCCAACATTGGCCATTCAATTTTATTCCCTTGAAACTCTAAAAGAATATTTTAACAAATATTAATTTATTTGAATATATTAATGATGAGTTATTTAAATTTTGATTTAAATATTATGAATTATACATTGAATGAATTAAAAACATTAATAAAATTACCGGAAACTTATAATTATCAACATATTAAAAACAATATAAATTCAATAACGGATAAAATTGTTGATTTGCAATTAAAAGAAAAAGATAATCGCGAATTTATGAATTTCCTTACAAATATTAATTTTATATTAAAGAGTGATTTAGAAGAAAAAGAAAATATTATATTAAAAGAAAATATTAAGATTTTGCAAAATGATCAAGATTTTTTAAAAGATCAATTATTAGATATTAAAAAAATGAAAATAAGTAAAAAACATTTTAAAAAAAAGAATGATTAATTTATATGGTTTTTTATACTATCAATAAAAAAAGCTTTCCAATTATAAAAATAGTATTTTCTGGAAAGGTAAATGATAATGAATTAGATGATTTTTTAAATGAATGGTTAGGATTTTATGATTTAAAAAAAAAATTTTATTTATTTTTTGATATTACTAATATAGAAAATCCAAGTATAAAAAGTGCATATAAATTAGTAAAATTTATACAGAAAATTAAAATGAAAAACCCTCAATATCTTAAAAAGAGTATTATTATATTAAATGAAGGATTTTTATTAAAAAACCTAATACATATTATATTTAAAATAACAAAACCAGCAGCTCCATTATATTTATATTGGAAACATGAATATGAAATAAATATAACGAATGATACAATACAAGAAGTTTTTGAATCAAATAATGATAAATTTCAAGTAATATTGCCATAAAATATTTAAAACGTTAAATTATTATGTGATAAATAAAATATTTAATTATCACATAATGGGTGCTGGAATTTTACCTGTAGCATTTCATAATAATAATTTTTATTTTTTATTTTCAAGAGAATATCAGAAAAATAAATCAAAACCTTTAGATTGGCGTGATTTTGGTGGTACCGCTGAAAATAATGAAACAAATAAACAAACGGCAATTAGAGAAGGATGGGAAGAATCAGATGGCTTTTTAGGAACACAGACGGATATCAAAACATTAATAGAAAGAAATTGTTTATATAAGATTAAAACCAAGCATTATTTTGTTTATGTTATTCTTATACCTTATGATAAATCACTTCCTAAAAAATTTAGAGAGAAATTTAAAAGAATACAGAAACGTTTTCCTGAAAAAATAGCAAAGAAAGGTTTCTATGAAAAAGATAAATTAATGTGGTTAAAACTTGAAAATATTCCAAAACATATGGATAAATTTCGCCCATGGTATAAAAAAATAGTAAAAGATCTTATTATTGCATTTAAAAATTTTAACAAAAATTAATATCAGCAATATTTATATGTTTCACTATACTGATTCTATTTCAAAAAATAAAATAGATACATATGTTTATATTTCATGTAGTAATTTTGAAAGTAATATTAAAAAATTAGAAAAAAAATTTAAATTTAAATTTCCAAAGCATTTTTATGCTTATTTTAAAGGTGAAACAAAGAAAGTAACAAAATTCTTTTTGAAAGATAAACTTTTTATTATTGGCAAAATTAATGAGAAAAAATGCAATTTTAAAGATATTGATTCAATATTACAAAGTGTATGTTCATTAATCAAAAGTGAAAAAAAAATATTAAATGTACTCTTCTTTTTAATACCTATAAAAGAATTTGTCCGTCATCAGGTCATGCGTATTGTTTATTATATGTATGCATTTGATAAACACAAGACAAAAAAAACCGCACCAAAAAAAAGTATCCATTTGTGTGCCATTAAAAAATTAAAACCTGTTATATTACATTCAATTAAAGAAGCAAATATTATAAACGATATGCGCGATATGGTGAATGAACCCGGAAATATCATGACATCTACAACTTTTGTAAAATTTGTAAAAAAAAATCATTCTGCTTTAAAATTACAATTATTAGAAAAAAAACAATTAGAAAAGGAGAAATTAAATCTAATACTATCCGTTAATAAAGGTAGCAATAATAAACCTTATTTATTGATTGTTAAATGGATGCCTGTAAAAAATCAAAAACCTGTAGCTTTAATTGGTAAAGGAGTAACTTTTGATACTGGTGGTATTAATTTAAAACGGTATGATTTTCATGATATGAAAACGGATATGACTGGTGCCAGTGTAGTTTATTCATTATTACGTTTGTGTGCTTTAAATAAACTTAAACGAAATGTTATTGGTTTTATTCCATTGGTGGAAAATATGGTAGGGGCAAATGCATCAAGACCGGGTGATATTATTACAAGTTATAGTAAAAAAACAGTGGAAATAATGGATACAGATGCTGAAGGACGTTTAATCATGGCAGATGCACTTGCATATTCGGCAAAATATAAACCATCGCATGTCATTGATATTTCTACATTGACAGGACAAGCGGGATCAATTTTTAATGATATGGCTATAGTTATTATGGGTAATAATGATCCACTTATGAAAAAATATGAAAAAATTGGAGAACTTACAAATGAAAAAATTTGGCCATTGCCTTTTTGGTCTGAATATAAAAAATTAATTAAATCCACCGTAGCAGATATTAAAAATACAGCGAATGCAAGTTCTGGAACTATTATTGGTGGTGTATTTTTAAGCGAGTTTATACCGAAAAATACGAAATGGTTACATGTTGATATTGCAGGTGTATCTTTTTTTGAACATAGTTCTATATATAATGGTGCTACTGGTATATCTATTGTTTCCTTATATGAATTACTTAAATCAATAAAAAAATAAATTGAAAATTCTCTCAGAATCATAATTCTAAATCATTCTATTATGATTCAAATTGGTACTGTTCGTTTCAATAATGAAACATGGAGCGAACACAAACAATGGTGCAATGAAAATAACTGGAGCGGGTGTATCTATGGCTTGGATAAACAAATTCCTGAAAAAGTTCCTTATGGATCTTCAATATATATTATTGAAATGAATAACTCTACGAATGAAATTATGGGAATAGGTAAAATTAAATATATACTTTTGTCTGAAAATCGTGCAAAAATATATAATGACGAGAATTATAATCGCTTTGTTTATAAAAGCGAATATAGGAAAAAACGTGATGAATTACTAACTATAAATGCTGCTTTAATTGAAGATATAGAAAAAATTTTATTTAAAGGGTCAAGACATTTTAAAAGGGGGCATGGTGTGATTATGATTCCACATGATAGATTTGGTATGATTTATAAAAAGAAACAAAGAAAACCTGTTCAATGTGCGAATTGTGGATTACATGGGCATAATGCCCGTAGTTGTAAGAATAAAAAAAGAGTTAAACCGATGGATAAACCTACAGAGAAAAAAAAATGTAAAATTTGTGGTAAATATGAAAAGGGGCATATTTGTACTGGTTTTAAGAAAGATGAGGAAAAGATTCAACAAATTTTAAGATTTTTCAAAAGTTTATTTTAAACTCTAATACCACCAGCGTTTACTATAGCTACATCCTCCGGCAGGTCTTCCATATCTTGTTGCCAATTTGGGACAGCATCATTTTGAACTGCATCATTTTGAACTGCATCATTTTGAACTGCATCATTTTGAACTGCATCATTTTGAACTGCATCATTTTTTTTAAATCTCCATGAACCATCTTTTCTAATTTTAATTGGTTTATTAAATTCTTCTTCATAGAATATTTCTTTTATAAGAATAACATCTTTTGACCATTTCCAATAATAATCCCTATCAATCTCATCTTCTTCATCATTATATTTTGTTCTATTAATAGTTTGCAAAGAATGTTGTAAGTTAATATAGTTTTCATTTATACTGTAAGAAGTTTTAATAGTTATATTAAATGTTTCCAAATTACGATTAATGATTGGTGTACCTGTTTCATATTTTAAAGCTATTTTATACAAATGTTCATTGCATTGTTTTATGATTTGTTCAATATTATTAATATTTTTTATAATTTTGGGTACATATTTTATATGCATATTCATTCTATAATTATTAAGTAAAGCTTTGGTTTGTTCTTCACCATTCTCACTTACCATAAGTTTATAATATTCATTTTTGTAATGATTGCATGGATCTTGATATAGTTTCAAAATTTTATGAAATATATCATTAAATTGTTCAACGCAAACAACATAACATAATTCAAATACATGTAAAATTTCTAGATTTTTTTTTTTATTTTGATTACATTTATAAACTTTTTTTTTAAATTGTTCTTCTATTATTTGTTTACGAATAAATTTTATCCTTAAGTCGCGTGTAATGTCATTCTTTGCGCATTCTTCTCTGTACCAATCTAGGTGATAATTGCGAAAATTAACAATATTTCGTCTTAAATAAATAAGCCAATGAAAGAATCTATTTTGATTTATTGCTGACATAAATATTGGTAAATTACATTTTTTTCGCGGGTTGTCTCCTGGGTGATGTGTTGGCTTATCATTATGCACTTCTTGATAATTACGGAAGTGTCTAATATCAGATAATGTAAAATCAGACATTTCTAGAAATTCTTTAACAATTCCATGATCCGGAATTCCACCGCACAAAATTTCACCTGGTTGTCTAATATTCGCACCATCATTTTTTTTTTTCCATTCCAGATAATGTGGGTTATGAATTCTTCCATCAACAATTTTTCCTGATTCCCAGCTAAATGTTGCATGACATTTGATACACCACATTTGATCACAACCGTTGATTTTGGAGATGAGTTCTGAACAATTTGGACACGGCTTTGTATCCTTTTTAATCATATTATAAGTTGCAACTATATCAGGGTTGCATATATGCTGCGTTTTACTTTCACCGCCAGTTGAATCATGTGAAATGGGTTCCATACAATGCTCGCAATAAGTTGTATCACATAGCAAGCATGTAAAATCGTGGTTTAGGTAGCCATTACAATTATTTTTTGGACATTTTGTTGTATACTCAGAATGATTATAATTTGGTTTCTTTAAATTTTTTTGTGTATCTTTCATCATACGAAGGTGCGCTTTTTCAATATCTATCATTTCTTGCATCTTTCTCAATTCTTCTTTTTTTTTCTTTATTTTTTCGGTATATGATTCTGCTTCTATCATATTGGCGACATCTTTCATAGAAGTTTTTAACTTTAATTCTTCTTGTTTGTATGATAATTCAATTCTATTTTTCTTATATTCTCCTTTCATGAATTTTTTTGTTAAATTAGAATTGCAAAATGGCTTGTCCCATAAAAATTTACAATGTGGGCATTCTGGTTGACTTGGGATAGACATAATATATGTTTTTATACATCCCGCACACATTTCAGTTGAACAACCACCACATGTAACTTTCTTGCTATCTTTTTTTCCAAAGTCGCAATAGCAGATTTGGCATACATTTTCCATGGTATAAGTTTTTGAATATAATTAATGTCAAATATTATCAAAATAATAAGATCAATTTTAATATAAAAAAAATATGAATGAATAATATATGACTACTAATGTTGACTTTGATATATCAAGTTATACTGTAGATGAATTAATAAATGTTATAGGTTTAGGTAATCAACGACCATTAACAAATGAGAAAATAGTTTCAACAATACAAGCATTACAAGAGCAATTTGAAGATAAATATGAGCAAGATAAATATTTAATTACTGTAAATCATATATTGGATGTAAGTAATAATACTTTGTTTGACGAAATTATGATTCCAAATACGTTGGAAGTCTACAAAAAACAGTTGGAAGATGAGTTTGGTAAGACACCACTTATTAATACAATTGATGACAATAGTTCTGATTTAACTGACAAACAAAATGAGATATGGGAAATTTATAAAAATATAGGTACTGCAAACAGTATTGATGAAATAAATGCAAGGTGGGTAAGATCAGTAATAAAAGAAAAATTGGAAAAAATTGGTGAACAAGTTTGGAATGATTGGGTAACTAGTGCAAAGAAGGAGGCGAATGATGTATTGGGTAACTTGATAATGGTGCCAAAGGCGGGGGACGGGGATTCATTTAAAATAGAATTTAAAAAAAAAATGCAAGAAGATGCTTTATTTAATTATAATTTAACCAAAGAATGGGAAGAAAAGTTTTCCAATGAAACAAAATTCAACAAAAATCTCGGTAAAAATGTTGATAATCCATATTTTTATGTGTTGATGGGGGCATATTATGCAAAAGAAGCTTACCTGATCTTTTTTAATGATATTGCAGATAAATTACGTGATTATAGGAAAGATGAATATTCTACTAATTATTATGAAGAAGAAGAAGAAAATCAAGCATCTCTATTAGAAGGAAATTTCATGAATGAAGATGAAAAAATATTGGCAAATGGTAATGCTGCTCAGCCAATATGGAATAGAACAACATTTGTACGAAATCAAGGTGAAAATCCTACATTTCCAAAAGATTATAAAAACCCTTTATCTATACCCACTATTAGTAAAACAATCAATATTGATAGCGGTTTTCGTACGATACCAGATCCCGTTGTTTGTCCAGAATGTCCCGATACATTAGAAACATATTTATCGGAAATCGGTAGTGGTAGTAATCAAGTTATATCTTCAAATAATGATGGAAAACATTTAATTGTAGGTGTGAGTGGAGAAGATTTGTATAGATTTAATGCTGATTTGGCTGAAGTTAATTTTGGTGAAAACGTAGAAACATGGGATGATTTGAATGATTATACGAGATGGTCTCCCGACCCAAATGGTTATAAATTATGGACGGTTACAGTTGATACTGATAATTATACAATTGGAAAAAATGAAGTTGTTATACAAAATGATTCTAACGGGAATATTGCTTTTACGGGATGGATAATGGAAGAAATACCTTCTATATCAACTTCAACAATTAAAATTATGTCATTGAAAACATCTGGTAATTTGATAACTGATAACATAACGATTGGTAGTTTTTTGACCGTTGGTATCACTGATGACCCAGCATATTTATCAATAAATTATGGTGATAAAAGTTGGGTAGATTTGACTATGAATTACGGGGGAAATGCATTGGCTATTTGTAATTCATCAAATATTTGGTTTTCAAGGCAAGGTGGTAATGCTTGGTATAGTGGTAAATTAAGTCCATCTAAAATTGAAATAACATTTACTATCAATGAACAAGATATTACATACAATAGTGGTATTAATGTTAATCAAAATACGGCAACTTGTAATTTAAAATATCAAATGAGTGGTAATCAAACAAAAATTGTATTAATAGCCAATAAGGATCAAGAAACTCTATTTTCTACAAATCACAATATTACTACTAGTTCAAACGGTAGTACAACCACAATAATATCAGCAGCAAATATAACAAAAATGGAAATTAAAGATGTTACAGATAATCTTGAAATATCTGGTAATTGGGTATCCATTACTTCAGATTTTACTGGTCAATATTTATATGCAGCAAGAAATACTGGTGATTATGGACATGAACATTTAACAAAGGGCGGTATTTGTTTTTCAAGTAATTATGGTGAAACATGGGTTGATCTTTCAGGTACTAGAATCGTAAATCCTGTAAATCCAACGGATACATCTGTTAATATTGATATGAGTCAAAATTGGATAGATGTTGAAATAACATCTAAAAGTGATAAAGTGTTTGCAATATATCATTTTACAAATAATCAAAATATTCCAGTAATTATAAATAAATTAACAAATATTACAAATATCAAAATTGATGATAATATCACATTAAATGGAAAAAAAATTGGTAAAGTCATTGATAAAACTGATGATGTAAAAATAGAAATTGTTCTTAATGAAAATATTGATTTTAATAATAATTATAAAAGTATAAAAATTGGAAATGAAACATTTAGTTTTGCTTATTTTGAAAATATGAATGAATATATTAAATACTATATGATTATGTCTACTGATTATGGTGTTACATGGAGTACAATAAATTATAATACTTTTTATGTTGGTGCTTCTATTACAGACTTAAAAACTAAAAATTGGAAACAAATTGTTTCAAATTATTATGGCGATAAAATTTATGCTATTAGTAATTCCGAATTATGGAGAACATATAACTATGGTGTTAATTGGGCTCAAGTTGAATTTTCTGATGTAACTAATATGGAATCTCTAACTTGTTCATTAGATGGAACAAAATTAGCTGTTTGGACCAGTACTAAACAAATTATTCAGAGAATTGTTTTTATATATAGTGCCGGAGACGGCAATGTGCCCGACAATTTTAATAAACGGTATTCTGTTGGAAATAAAATAACGCAGAAGTATATTGATGGTAAAGAATGTAAAGGAACTATAGATAAAATTCATACGGATGATAGTGATACATTTTATATTGATGTGATTATAGACGAAGATTCGGAAAGAAAATACTTTATAATGGGAGGTATACATGAAAAATATAAGCATGACTACGATTCAGATGATGTAACTAAGTACGTTGATGGACTGTGGCCAGAAGAAGGTACTGTTACGCATTCAGTAACACAAAATATTCATACAGATACTACTTTAAATGATGATACTATTGGTTATGGTAAAGATATTGTAGATGGTAAAATAGGGTGGCCATATGCACCATATTATAAAAACGGTACTACTATATATGATGCAAGTGCTTTTGATAAAATTAAGTGGCAAGAAGATAATAATTCTATTAAAATAACAGATAATATAAATGTTACATACACCGAATCAATTGAAACCAAATATAATATTAAAATATTAGATAATAATTCACAAGAAAGAACATATTACTATCATCCTATAAGAGGATATAAAACGGGAGGAGGCAGTACTCTGAATGTTCCGCCATTTGATCAGCAAGCCACCATTTCAGTTTCAGACGTGTTAAATCCTATAATCACTTATAGTTATAAGTTAAAATTTTCAGAAGATGGGGGAGAAAATTGGAAAGATTATCATTCTGGTCATACATATTATGAAGCTGATAATGCTAAAATATTACTTTCAGATGATGGTAATAGAATTATTGGACTTGATAAAAGCGGTAAAATATTTTCTTCAAAAAAATGTATAAAAAGAAACAATGAAATGTTTGATAGACCGAGTAATTTTACATTAAATTTAAGCGAGCCTATTAAAAATGTTATTAATATGTCATACACTAATCTTGAATTACCGCATGCTTGGAATGTTTTCAATCATGACGAAGGTACAGAGCATTTTTATTATAAAAATGCTACAGGTGGTTTTAAAACTGTTACAATTGAAGAAGGAAGTTATGATATTACAACTCTTTTGGAAACATTAAATAATGGAGATTTCGATATTTCTTTTAATTCTACTAATGGAAATATTGAAAAAATAAATGAAGAAAATCAGGGTAGTACAAATCCAAAAATTACAATAGAGGGACCATCAAGTGGTGAAATTAAGATAAATGTAATAAATAATATTACAAATAACAAATATCATGAAACCGATATAACTTATAATATTAATAACACCAGGACCGACTTGACTGAAAATCTCAAAAAAGAAGATATATATGACTTTAAATATAATATTAATCAAACTGATAACAATGGAAATGCAACAATTGAAATAGCTGTAGAAATTAAACCAAAATTAGTTTTTCAATATATTTCTTATCAAAATAAAATTAAAATAACAAATAATACTGGTAGTGCCATTAATATATATTGGTTTAGATCTGATATAGCAAGTGATCATTGTAGTCCATATGGTAACGGACCAAAAGCAAATTATAATTTGGGTTGGTTATTGGGTTTTAGAAAATCATTTTATTATATACCCAATGGCGAATCAATAAAAGGTGAAGGTAATTTAGATTTGAAAGGTACAAAATACATTTATATAGCACTTGATGAGTTTAGTAATAATAAAACGACAGACACACAGGTAACATTTGAAAATAATGTTGGATCTTTTAAAATGCCATCTTATTTCGTAAAACCTACTATGGAAAAAGAAATAAGTAATATGATAATAGGAACTGGTGATAAAGAAGGATTAGTTAGTATTTCAAAAGACAGAAAGGGTAATTTATGTTGGATAAAAAAAGAATCTTTACCGAAACCGGGTCCATGTGGATCAAAAAGGAATCCAAATTTATTAAGTAGTTTAACATCTAAACAGCGTTATACTATTGCAAATATTAGAAATACTTTAATATTGCCTAAAACAAACCAATATAAAAGTCCGCATATATCAAATTTATTACAAAAAATACCTTTACAATTTTTCCCTAATTTAAGCCCAGCTTTACAATATACTTCACATCGCATTGATTTAAAAGAATATATAAAACGCAAATATTTTGGCCCTGTGACACTAAGAAAATTTCGTATAAAATTATTAAATGATAAAGGAAATGAAATTAGAATGAACGAAGATTGGTCATTTTCTATATTAGTAGATCAATTATACAATAATAAATAATTAAGAAATATTACAGCATTGTTTTTGATCATCTACTAAATATGAACATGAATTTCTGGAATATTTTTTATTAGATTTTACATTTATATCATTCATTAAATTTCTTAAATAAATACCCGGGTGATCATTTATATCAAATGTTGTAAATACTTTATCCAAAAAGAATAATAAACTTGGTTGTACATTTTCATTATTTTTTGCCGATATTTCAAAATAATCAATTCCTTTTTTTTCAAATATTCCAGAAATTTTTTCGTAGGATATAACTCTATTTTCACAATCTATCTTATTTCCAAAAGCTATAATAATAGTTTCACAATCTCTTACACGATTTTCTTCAAACTGATTCAACCAATAATCAATATTTTTAATAGATAATTCTGATGTTAAATCTATTACAAAAAAAATACCTAATATTTTTTTATAATAATTCCTAACAATGGGTGCAAAACATTCTTGTCCAGCTGTATCCCATAGTTGTAATTTAATATTTTTATCATTAAATACCATATCAATACTATTGAATTCAATGCCAATTGTTGGGTGATATCCGTTATCGTCTATCTTTTTACATATTTTATTACATAACATTGTTTTTCCTGAGTTTGCATCCCCCATAGTTATTATTTTAAATATATATGTTTCATTATCCATATATAAAACAATAATATTTTATTTACATCTATCTAAATAAATATTATTTAATATTTAATGTTAATTTCAAAGAATGTTTTTTTAACGATTCCTTCAATATCAATGATATTTTCCATCATAGTTTGTTTGAATTTTTCAATTTCTTTCTTGCATTTTGAAATTTTTCTTTTGAGTTCATTTGATTCTTGTGCAAGTTTATCGGTAATTTCTTTATTTGAGAAATCAAAATTTGTTTCAAGAATAGCATTAAGAAAATCATAGGCAATTTTAATCTTATTGATATCCTTATTTGTATTATGCAGGTATATAACTGGTTTGTTTTCAATAAATTCTACTTGGAAATCATCTTTTTTGCATATACCCGAAGCATTAGACATAAAAATACCAGCATTAATATCATTATTTGTTACCATATCTCTTTTGAATTTTTCTATTTCTTTTTTAGGTACATTATTTGCATAATTTTTATTTTCAAACATAAACTTTTTATTTTTATCGTTAGTCATAATGAAATCACCTCTGGCAGTTTCGTTATGTACATCTTCAATCTCATTTTTCGGAAACATCATATTCAGTTCATTTAACATTTCTGTTTCACTCTTTTTCCCTTTAACAGAAGAATTTTCTTCTATTTTACTAATTTGATTCAGTCTGTTATCATATTTATCGTGCAATGATGCAATATCTTGTTGATGTTTTTGCACTATTGTTTCCATACGCGTTCTCTCTTCATTTACACGTGTTCTCTCTTCATTCCTGAATTTATCGTGAATTTGTTGTATTTCATCACGCTGTTGTTTATTTTCGTCTTTGAGATTCAATATAATATTTGATTGTTCTTGTAGACGAGTTGAATATTGTAATTGCGTAGAGCTTGATATCTCATCATAAAGTTTTTTTTCCTTTATTTTCATTTTCTTTTTATACAATTCATTTTCTTCATCTTTTTGTTGAAGATCTTTATTCAATTCATCAATAATTGTTTTAAATTTGATTTCATTTTCGCTAATTTTATCATTAAATTCTGAATTTTGATACCTATAATTTGTTTCGTTTATAAGTTTAATAGCTTTAACACCAATATCAATTGCTTTGACTTTTTCTTCTTCCTCCAAATCAAGAAATTCATATATTGATTTATCGTTTAATAAAGATATCTGTACAATACGAGATGACATTTACAATTAAATTTAACTTTTTTCTTTTAAGTACATTTTATAAATTTATAATGTGACCATAGAGCATAAATGGAAAAATTAGTTAGTATTAAAGAAAAAAGTGATATGATTTTAGAACCTTTACAAGTTATGATACAATTGGGATTACTTTCGCATTGTCCAATTGGAACGAAATTAAGTATTTCAGATAATTTATTACATATACAAGAACCGAATTGGAATCAGGGTATTTTAAGATGGTATATGAAAGATAATAAAGATGATTTGTATTATTTATTCCAAGCGATTCGTCGTTTTTACATGTGGTATAAACCAGAAGATTGTGTTATTTATTCAAAAATATTAGAATCAGCTATTAAAGGATTAAAAAAATTACAAGAAACATATGAAAATACAGATAAAATTTCTATTAAACATACATTGGCGCTCTATACAAATATTTTAAATTTAGAAACACCTGAATTATTTAAAGATAGCAATGATGATCATGCTATTAATATAGATAAAGTATTTCAAAATATTACAGATTTATATAATAAAAAATTTTTAGCAATTGTTTTTAATGTGTTTAAATTAATGGATGATGAAACAAATGAACAAAATAAAAGAGTTTTGATGACAGGGTTGTTACATATAATGGTTCCAACTAATAATAAAATAAAAAGTTGGATTCGTGAAAATTTAACATGCTAATATAATTTCTAAAAAATTTTAACTTAGTATACTATATATATGATTAATATATATAGTAAATGGTTTACCTACTCTATTCTAAGTATTTTAACAGTTTTGATTTATGATTTGAGTAGAAAATATATTTTAGATAAAAAAATAGTAAAAGTAGAAGAAATGATTATGTTTTTATCCATATTTATCGGTGTTCTTGGTTTATTTCATTTATTACTTTACAAAAGAAAACACAATATGATAAATATTAAGAGAAATACATTAGGAATATTATTTTTAGTAGCAATATCTGCGTACGCATTTAATATTTGTTATATGTCAGCGATTGGATATTCGCCCGATGTAACATTACCTGTCGTAATCATTTCATTATCTGCTATATTTACATATTTGTATTCCAGTTTTGTTTTTAAAGCATCTCCAAATTTCAACTGGAAAGTTTTAGCTGGTGTGTTTTTTACTGTTTTGGGAATTGGGATGGTAACAATTTATTTTGACGAATAAATAATATAAATATATTATATAGAATGTCTGATATGCGCAGAATGATAAAATTTTGGACTAATGAAAATCCAGGAAAACCAGGAAGTAAACAATATGAAGCTGCAGTACAAAGAACAATGACAAAGTTTATTAATGGAAATAAAGGAAAAGAATTATTAAAAAAAGCTTTAAGAGGAGCAAAAGGAAAAAAGACAAAAAATAAAAAGACAAAAAAGAAAAGAAAAGGAGGAAAAAGAAAAAGCATGAAACGTAATAAAAGATCTAGAAGAAAGCGCAAAAGAAGCAAAAAAAGACTTTAAATTTTACTTATAGATATTATATGTTTTATAAGTAAAAAAGCCCAAAAATATCCCAATAATACCACCAATACCGGTTTGTTGTGGTGTATGCCAATATTCTACAATTCTACTATATAATACATACCAAGCTAAGAATATCATAAGAATATATATGAATATTTTATTGAATATTTTTAAATTGCTATTGTAATATGTACGTAATATAATATATGTTGAAAATAACAAAGCTAACTGTGAATGACCTGATGGCATGCCGTAAGAATTTATAGATGTTTTATACATAGTACCATCTTGTGGTAACTTAAAAACAGCAACGGGGGGACGTTTTCCAATACCTAAAATAGGGAGTTTTTTATCTTGAATCATGTGTTTGCAACATTTTTTTAGTATTTTATTTAAGATTTCTGAAATTAAAAAGGCGCAGAACAAAATTATTCCTTCATTTTTATTACCAAAAAAGATAATAGTTATTGCTATAACAAACAAAATCGTGGGGTATTCGCGCGGTATTCGCATGATTTTTCTATGATGTAAAATATTTTCAAGAAACATAATATATATATAATAATATTTTTAATTCATTTTTTTTCAGAAAACTTTTTTTGCCATTTATGGTATAAAATGCTTTAAAAATAATATTTCAAAAATAATGTCTGTTACCATAACTGAAAGTTTGAGAAAAAATTCTGAAAAGTTTTTTGGGATTTTTTTTTTTGTCCTGGGGGAAATTTTTTTTTTTTCCGAAAAAAGTTTTGAAAAATCGCTTAAACTTGCAAAACCTTCATTATGAAGGAAAGAATTTAAAAATTTGAATAAATTTTATGTAGGCACCTTATGTAGGCAACTTTTTTTCCCATTTTTCATGACATTTTTTTCATTTTTTTGAAAAAACACTGAAAAAAAGGCCCTTACTGAGTGAAAAAACGCAGATTCGCCAAGTGTGTATGAAACCATAATATGCTTTAAAAAAGTTTGAGAATTTTTTTGATTTTTGAAAATTTTTTTTTTTTTTTGCTCACCAAAAATGGACACACTGAAAAATCTCACAGAAAAAATAATTCTTAAAATGAAACCAATTATGCTTAAAAACAAGAATTAACAGACAATTTTGACCAGAGCTTAAAACTGCTCGTGAGCAACTTTTATCGTCTAAACGCGTTTTTTAAATTTAAAAAATGCAAATGAAAATGCTTTAGAAAATTTTGCTGTTGAAAAAAATATTTTTTTCAGTGTGTCCATTTTTGGTGAGCAACTATTTAAAAAAATAACAATATTATATATAAAATGTCTGAAAAAATATTAAAATGTATACATTGTAATTACACGACAAATAAAAAATATAATTTACAAAGACACGTAAATAAGGTTCATTCTGGATTTGAAAAAGTTTGTTTATGTGGAAAAAAATATACAACAAAAAGTGGATATAAAAGACATGTAAAAAAATGTTATGAAATTTTAAAATATGAAAAAGAAAATTTAAAAAATGATTTATTAAAAATCCAAGAAAAGGAATATGTGCAAAATATTACAAATCACAATAATACAACAAATATTTCTATAAATTTATATTTGGATCAATATTGCAGTGAAGCGAAAAATTTGACTGATTTTATAGATAATTTAAAATATAGTTTTGATGATGTTATGAATACATATTATAAAGGATATACAAATGGTATAACGAATGTGGTGTTGAAAGGTTTAGAGGATATGCCTGTAGTAGATCGCCCAATACATTGTACAAATAAAAAAGAAGGAAAATTATTTATTAGAGATAATAATCAGTGGGAAGAAGATAATGTTATGAAAAAGGGGAAAGCATTTACAATCATATCAAAAATGCGTAAAAAACAATATTTGGCAATGCAAGAATGGGATAAAGAACATCCAAACTGGGAAAAGGATGAAAAACTATCCGTTGTGCGTTGCAATATATTAAACGAATTGCTTGGGGATGACAATGTAGAAAAAAATATGACAAAAATATTAAAAGATGTATCAAAACTGGTACAATTGAAACCTTAGCCGGGTAGATATGCGCCGGGATCAATACGGTTTAGCCTTTCTAGTTGTTTCTTTGCTTCTCTTTCAGCATTCCACTTTGCATTTCTTTCATTCCATGTTTCCCAATCATTTTCAGCAATAAATTGAAGTTGACGCATACACATACCAAATGAAGCGCCTGAATGATTATTATTTTCAAGTCCATCGGAAATAGCATTTACATTTTCATGACCCCAATACGTATATCCTTTGCCATCAGGCGGCTTTTCATCACGTAACCACTCCCAAACTTGCAAACGATTTGCTGTTTTAATCATATCATCAATTTCGGTATTCATATCGAATCCGTATCCACCGATAAAAGGATGCCATTCTGTGATAGGCGGTGTGTTAATTTGAATCCTGCCATTATCATTGTATTGTCTTGTAGCATACATGTTTCTTGCTAGAGTTTGTGGAAAAGAAAGCAGTTGTCCCATATTTTTTATAAATACTAAGAAATGTTATATTTTTATCAATTTAATTATTCTCTCAGAAGTTAAATATATAAAAATTTTATATATTTAATAATTATATGGGAAATGTATTATCAACATTAAGACAAGAATGTAAATACAGTTGTTGTAAATGCTGTAAATTTTTTAGATGTTGTTGCAAAGAAAGATGTTTAACAGAAGAAGAGAAAGTTCAGATTATATATGATCAAATAAAGATGGAAGATGTATGGAATGCTGCAATTTAATAATCTTTTTCCGAAAAATTTAATTTTTTCTTACCTATATAACCAATAATGCAATGATTTGTATTGAATATTCTTCTAAATAGTTCCTTGAATTTTTTCTGAGAGAAAGATTTAATTATTTTAGTATATTCATTATAAGAATAAATTTTTTTATGTTTTTTATGCAATTGAAATAAGAATTGAAATTTAAAAAATGAACTGATTTTATCAGTATTATTAAAGCTGCTTTCATAAAAATTGATTAAATGTTTTTCTCTCACACTCTTTATTTTATTAAGTGGGACATTTTTTCTTTTATATGTATTTAATATTTTGAATACAATATTTAATACTTTCATAACGTTTTTATCTAATGTAGAAATAGAAATCACGCAGCCTGAACCACAAAAATCAGTCCAAAAAGAGCATTTGGCACCATATACAAGTTCGTGTTTAACACGTAATTGAGACATTAATAAAGAGTTGAAATCGCCGCCGATAATTCCAGCAAGCATAGATAAATAAGGATAATCTTTATCACCGCGATGAATATTTATGGGAAAATACATTTTTATTTTTGTATTTTTTGCTTTTTTATTTTGTATATAGATGACTTTCTTTTTATTTGAGAAACATGGTTGTAGAGATATAGGTTTTGGTGATGCATAAGGAGTTAATTTTTGTTTCAATGTATTTATGAGAGAATTTTTATGGAATTGTCCTGTAATGACAAAAAGAATTTTACGTTGATTAAAATTTTTTTTAAAAAATTGTTCAATATTTTTTTTATTAAATGAATTTAAATTTTTTAATTGTTGACTATAATCAGTACTATACTGTATTCCTTCAATATTATAAAAATGTTTATATATTTCACTGGTTAATTTCCATGATGGGTTATTTAAATACATATTAAGCTCATTGCGCACAGCTTGTGATTCTTTATTAATAAGTTTAGATGTTATTTGTGGATTTACAATGATAGAAATAATATAATCTAATATATTATTGCTATTGGTTGCTAATCCTTGTTTCCAAAAATGTAAATAAGTATCTTCAGTATATGCATTAGAAAATACACCATATTTTTCCCAAAAGTAACTACAATGTTTTTTCTTACATTTTTCCCAACTTTCCATTAATGTATGTTCAAGAAGATGTGAAATGCCAGCATTATGTTTGTTTTCAATAATGTTACCACCATATAATAATCCTTCAACGCGAATAACTTTTGATTCGCTAATAGGTAATAATAGTACTGAGAATCCATTTATTTCAATAATACTGGGTTTAAATGTAGAATATATTTTTTTACGCGTTTTATTTTTCTTTGATTTATATTTCTTAATAGTAACCATATGTTATATAATAGATAGAAAAATATATTTACATAATATATATGCCAAATTTATTTAAATTTTTTTCGCGTCAGTTGAGACGTGGTAGAAGGAATCCAGCAGCAGTTGCTCCAGTAGCAGTTGTTCCCGCTAGATCAAGATCGGAATCAAAATCAAGATCGAGATCAGTATCAAGATCAAGATCAGTATCAAGATCAAAAATAAGAAGCGGACAAAAAGGAAAAAGGAGGAAGACAAAGAAGAGGATTAAAAGGCGGCAGAAAAGCACGAAAGCAAGAGAAAATTGGGCAATAGTACGTGGAAATGTATTCAAAACTCACACAAGTGGAGGTAAGAGAAAAAAGATTTTAAAGCATCGTTATACGTATAAAAATAAAAAAAGAAAAGCTAAAAATAGATCTTAAGAATAATTAAGTAAAAAGTTGTTAAATAAACATAATGATTAATGAGTTCAATATTTTCTTTATTTTTATTAATTTTAAAATAAGGTAGTAATTCATATATACCATTCCATGATTTTTCTCTCAGAAGATATTTTTCTAAACGTAATAGAAAATGTTGTTTCAAAATAACATTTAAAATAACACTGATAAAAAAGAAACAGACTCCAATTTTAAAATAAAAATCTGTGGGATGAAATAAATAAATAAAAAGAATTATTATGAGAGAAAAATTGTAGTGCAATAAAGATATAATCCAAAAAGGAATTTCTCTATCACGAAACAATAAAAATAAGTATTTATCTATCATAATAAGTTTTTGTGAATTTGTGTTTTTCATTAAAATAAAAACACAAATAAAAAAAATTATTTACACGAAATATCATGAAATTTCGCATTTACAACAACCATGTTGATTATTATTTTGCAATGAATTTAATGTGCCATATATATCGGTAAATAATTCGGCATGATCCTATTGGTTAGCAGCGGGTGCTTGTCCAGTATTCTCAGAGAAAAAAGGCTTTCCCTTAAGGGAATCGCGTGCAACGGCATCATCCACAACGGGTACGACACTAATTTCGCAAATGGGAGACCAGTTAAGCATCCAAGAGTTCAAGTCAGCAGCGGAGCTGCATTCGGCGATGCATGTACCGCCTGTACCACCGAGAAGATGCCAACGTCCAACAACATTAATATGTTCACCAGCATCATTAAGATCATCATCCGGTGTCATATTACCAAAAATATTCCAACATTCAATACGTTTGTGAGGGGAAATCGTCCAATTAACTTGAAAAAGCATATTATGTGATATTTTATCACGGAATCTTTAAATAGTTTAAAAATGTGATATTTTAAAATTGAAAAGAAAAAAATGAAATAGTAATGGATGATAAAAAATGATTAAAGTAGTTGGAGCTGTTATTATTGACGGTGATGATGTGATTATGGGGAAAAGAGCATCAACATCAAAAAATTTTCCAGATTTGTTTGAATTTCCAGGTGGAAAGGTTGAAGATGGAGAAACTGAAAAAGAGGCTCTAATGCGAGAATTGGATGAAGAGTTGAATATGGGAGTGAACATAGAAGATATGGAAGAGTTTGAAGGGAATCAAAGTAGTCATACGGTGGAGAAGAGTGGTAAAATTATTCATTTGACGCTGTTTATTATTAGATATTGGGAAAATTCAGAAGGGGGGGTATTTGGACCCAAAGAAGGTATTCATAGTGGATTAGATAGATTTAATATAAAAAAAATGGATGAATTTAAAGATGTTATGATACCCGGTGATGCTGTCTTTATTCCAGCGATTCAGAAGTTTATTATAGATCTTTAGGTAATGTATATGTAATAAAATTACTAATATCACATTTTTTTTTGGCACAATATTCATAAATAGCATGTATATCGTTAATGTAGGGAAATTGTCTTTCTAAGAATTTTGTTGTTTCTTCATCCAACAACAATTTATCTTTATTATTATTGAGCCATTTTTTGAAAATAGTTATTTCTTCAATAGACCACCCTTTTTTTGGGAGATAATCATTAATCCAAACAGTTAATCTTTTTCCACCTTTTTCTGAATTACATTTATCACATGATGGAAAAATATTTAAAACATTTGTATGGGCATATTCACTAGTGGTTGTATTGCAACACGGGTGTGCATGGTCACCACATTGCTTATCTGCTTGTTTACACCAAAAACATTTATCAGGGAGAACATTGAGTAATTTATCTCTTTCCCGAAGTTCATCAATGGTAATATTTACTTTATTGTGAACACTAGTTGAAATAACCATTCCATGTCTTGTAGACCCGTCGCGTCCCTTTACAGAAGTTCCAGCTTTTGGTGCGCGTAATAATTTTTCTTCTTGTCTTTTTATTTTTCGTTCTTCTTTAATCTTAATTTTATATGGTTCAGAGTCTTGACATAAAACATTATGACAGTTTCTTTTTCGTTTTATTTTTTGATGACCGCAACTCGGGCAAATACGATTTTTGGGCATGGTTATGATGATAATTTAGTATTTCAAAAGCGTCTAAGAAAAAATCAATTTAAATTGAAATAAAAATCAACAGTTATAAAAGCAATAGGCTATGTATTCCGAAGGACAACTGATTTATAAAACAATGGAAAAGAAAATGATGAATCTTGTTTCAAATAATTCAACAAGTAAATTTATTAAAATAATTGGGAATTTTGTAATTATGGTATTTATGACAGCATTGATTCATTGGTGTCTCGTAAAATTTTATTCAGATAATTGTATAGATTCATCTTGGAAAGGAATTTTTACAAACATGGTAAATCTTGGATCTCCATTTTGTCAATTTGTAAATTATATTCAATTTGAAATATCTAAATATTATGTTACAATTTGGGCATCAGCAGGAATAGGTATTATTGTATATTTTGTGGGGAATGTAGAAAATAAAGAGTAGAAAAAATATTTGTTACCATATATGGTGTGGCGATTATAGTGTTGAAAATATTTAAAATAAATAAACATATAAAAAGCATAATAATGCGGAAATAATATTTTTTTTAAAAATTAATTATATAATTGTTACCATAATGTTACGATAATTATAAAATCATTTCATTAAATAATTTTATGGTAACAAATATACAATAATAAAATATTTTTATGTTGTTACCATAAAAGGTAACAAAAATAAAATAAGAATGCAAAATATTATAGTATGGTAAGATGACACCATAAAACGGAAAATGAGTGTAAAAAATAGAATTTACAGCATAT
>Ga0315315_10001006_pt1 | contig 25386 bp, 17 predicted proteins | sample M140m3416metaG_FD_203699 | JGI IMG/M metagenome (GOLD analysis project Ga0315315, IMG submission 203699) | Ammonia-oxidizing marine archaeal communities from Monterey Bay, California, United States - M1 40m 3416 | ecosystem: Environmental > Aquatic > Marine > Intertidal zone | place: USA... | reverse complement strand
GGTAGGTTGCATACGCGTTACTCACCCGTGCGCCGGTCGCCATTTACCGAAGTAAATGCTGCCCCTCGACTTGCATGTATAAGGCCTGCCGCTAGCGTTCTTCCTGAGCCAGGATCAAACTCTCCATAGTAATATAATCTTAAGTGTGTTTAAAACTGGCTGCTCTTGGAAAAAACAAAAGTTCTTTCAAGTGGTATGTTGTCATTACAATAGTTCAAAGAACGTTTTCAGACGATTCTGAAATGAGGGATAAATCCCTAAATAAAAAGGCTTCTAACGAAGCGCCAGCAAAATTAGATATTATTTATATAATCACCAAGAAATAAAAATATATTTATCTTTCTTTTTTAAAGTTATCTAAAACGATGTTTAAACTACTTAAATGATGATTTTTGATAAGATTTTAGAATCTCATTTTTCATTTATTACTTTTTATTTTTAAATATGGGAACTGTACTGCAAGGTTCACCATACATCAGACTAAAAACAACAGATGAAAGTCTTTTGGTTAATTCAAAATAAACATATTCAAAATATGGAATTTCAGAACATCCTTTAACTATAACTTTCTCATTTTGATATATTGAAAAATCTAGATTATTTATTTTCTTAAGATAAATCATTTCATCTAAACTTTTTAAATCTCCATAAATATGATCCAAACAATTATTAGAGAGATGAAATGAAAGCAAAATAAATGCCCAACTTGGAATTATCATATCATCATCTGAAGTAACATAAACATATTTTTTATTGAATTGCGACCAATCATAATTTTTAAGCTTTTCTCTAAATTGCTTCTCTATAAGAACTCCGTTATGCAGCAAATCTGAAAAATCTAAATTTATCCTTTCTAGATTATCATAAAAATCACTAACATCAATTGTTATTAGAGAACTATTTTTAACCCTATTTACGATCTCTCCCATTTATCTTTCCTTTTTATTAAATAGAAATCTTTTATATAATTTGGCTCAAAGCTAGATAAATCTTCAAAAGATTTATTTATAAATTTATCATAACTTAACTGCCCCATAAATTTTGAGTCAGGATTTATATTATCTAAAAATATGAAATTTTTCTTATTTATAATTTCTTTAAATTTATTTGATCCATCACCAAAAAAATAAACGTTATTTTCTTTATAATTTTTAAAACTATCTTTTTCTAAGATAAGTGCTTGATCTTTGGAAAGTTCATTTAATTGATAATTAAATATTTTAGTATAAACCTCCATCCTTCTGGCATCAATCATAGGACATAGAATTGAATCTTTATCATCAATATATTCCAAAGCAGATTTTGCTAAGACTTTTAATGTATTTACAGCAATAAGAGGTTTATCTAAAGCGTAACAAAATCCCTTTACCGATGAAAGGCCTATTCTTAAACCAGTATAAGAACCGGGGCCTTTGGAAATTGAAAATGCATCTAATTCTTTTGCCTTTAACTTATTATTTTTAAAAATTTCATCAATTAGCTTTATAATAAGTTTTGAATGAGATCTTTCTATTTTTGAGTTACTATTTTCAATTAAAGTATCATTTTCAAATAAAGAGATTGAGCAAAACTCAGAAGTTGTATCAATACATAGAATCTTAATATTAGACATCCTGATTTATTTTATTCAAAAGCTCAACTAGACTCTTATTAATTTCATTATAGCTTAAAATTTTTGAAGAGGAATAAACAAAAGCAAAAGAGTATCCTAAACCAATAATTATATTTTTATTTAACCTAAAAGATTCTCTAATTCTTCTTTTCAAAAGGTTTCTTTTAACTGATGACTTAATTTTAGATTTAGAGACTGAAATTAAGACTTTATTTTTACTTTCATTTCGGTCTACTAAGTACTTTAAAATAAAAGGAGATACGATTATTTTTATACCAGACCCAAATAAGTTTTGAATTACTTTTTTATTAGTGATTCTCTCATCCTTTGAGAAGGAGAATTGTCCTCTATTGGACCTTTGATTCATATTTAAATATTAGAAATCCTTATTTTTTATGCTTTTTCTCGTCTGAAACAGTAAGTCTTTTTCTTCCTTTAGCTCGTCTTCTTGCAATTACATCTCTTCCGTTAGCAGATTCCATTCTCTTTCTGAAACCATGTTTATTTGATCTTTTTCTTTTTGAAGGTTGAAATGTTCTTTTCATATCAATTTATAATTTTATTTAATGAAACAAAGATAAATACTTTTAATCTTAAAATATTATTAGTGTGATAGTTTAATGTTTTCAATAATACCTGCATCTAATCTTGGACCTAATTTTGTAACAACTTTAGAGGATAACTCTGATGCTAAATTTCCAGATTTTTCAAGGTTAAGACCATTATTTATTCCATATAAAAATGCACCAGCAAATGTATCCCCAGCTCCAACAGTATCAATAGCTTGAACAGGATAAGGTTTTATTTCTATTTTTTTTGATTTTGTAATTATAGTTGAGCCTTCTTTTCCATCAGTAATAACAACCATTTCAGATAATTTTAAAAGACTATCACAACACTTATCAAAATCACCTTCTCCAGTATAAGTTAGAGCCTCTTCACGATTACAAAAAAGTAAATCAATTTTTTCTGTTAATATCTCATCAAATTTTTCTTTAAAATATTTTACCATGCTAAGGTCAGAAAAAGTAAGAGAAATTTTTACATCATTTTCTTTACAAAAGGTAATAGATTTTTTAATAGCATCAACCGCAATATCAGACGCAACTAAGTAGCCTTCTATATATAAATATTTTGAAAGAGCTAGATCATCAAAATTTATATTTTTAATAGAATATTTAGATGATACCGCTAAACATGTGTTCATTGTTCTTTCGGCATCAGGAGTGGTCAGAACTAAACATGAACCTGTCATACCTTCACCAAGGTAAAAACTTTTACTTGACATATTAACTCCACTCTTTATAAGATCCTCTAAAAACAATTTACCATGATCATCATCAGATATTAAAAATGATTGAAAACCTGAGCCACCAAGTTGAGATAAAGCATAAACTGAGTTAGTAACTGAGCCACCTGACTGAATAAATGGATCAGAATTTTTAATTTTTTCAATTATTGATTTTTGTTTATCATCATCAACTAAAGTCATTACACCTTTTTCTATATTATTTTCTTCTAAGAATTTCTCAGTTACAAGTATGACACAATCTACAAGTGCATTTCCAATTCCAAAAACATCATACTTTTTCATATCAATTTATAATTTTCAAAACTCTATCAGGGTAATCTGTAATAATTCCATCAACATCCAATCTCAAAAGTTTTGCAATATCGGAATAAGAATTTACAGTCCAAGGTATTATTTTGATTTTTTTATCTTTTAGATATTTTATGTCATTTTTTTTCAGATACTTATAATTGGGAGAAAAAATATCAGGCCTAAAGCCTAAATCAGCAATATTTTTGATAGGATTAAAATTTTCTGAGACAAGAACTGATAATTTAATATTTGGATATTCTTTATTTAAATATTTTAAAATTCTAAAATCAAAACTTTGAATGGTAACCCTGTCCTTAATATCAAGAGAATCTATCAAAGACAAAACTATATCTGAAAATTCTTGTACTCCTGGATGAAAAACTGAATCAGTAACTGGCTTTGATTTTATCTCTATATTGTAATTTGGTAATTTTAATAAGTTCTTGGAGGTATAATCTTCAATTATCTTTACAGTATTAAACAAAGTAGGTTTAAAGGTTGATATTTTACGTTGATTTGGGAATTGTTTATTTTCAATTATGCCACAATCAAACTTTTTTATGTCTTTATAAGACATTTTATATAGATTATATTTTTTTTTATCATCAGCAATTTTATTTCCTAAACTATCAATACAAATATGAGAAGACATCCATGGTTCATGAGAAACAACCACTTGCTTATCAGCACTGATAACAACATCAAGTTCTATAGTATTAACACCTAATTCTATAGAATTTATAAATCCTTCAATTGAATTTTCAGGATACAACCCTCTAAACCCTCTATGGCCCTGTAAATCAAATTCTATATCTTTTTTACAAGATGAGATTAGAATAATAAGAATAAATATTTTAATTTTTATTTTCAATTATTGATAATGCAGTTACTACAAAGAAAATTGATAGTGAAATATATAAATATAAGCTTACCGTATTTTCAAATAGATATTCATAGATATTAACACCTAAAATTCCACCGACTATAGGACCAATTATAGGAACCCATGAATATTTAAAATTTGAATCACCTTTACCTTTGATTGGTAATATAAAATGAGATACCCTAGGTATAAAATCTCTAACAGGATTAATAGCATAACCTGTTGTTCCACCTAAAGATATACCAATTGCACATACTAAAGCTCCAACGATAATCGGATTAAGACCCTGAGCAAAATCATTAATTCCAATAAATTTTAATCCAAAAAGCAAAATAAAAGCACCAATTAATTCACTATTTAAATTAGACCATTTTGATAATATAGATGGTGAAGTTGCGAATACACCAAGCTTTACTTTTTTATCTTCAGTCTTAGACCAATGAGGTAAGTAATGGATATATACTAAAAAACATGCCACAAATGCGCCTAAACATTGACCTGCAATATATTCTAAAGCTTTAAAAAGCTCAATTTCCCCAGAAGATAATAATCCAATAGTAACAGCAGGGTTGATATGAGCTCCACTATATTTTCCAGCATATACACCTAAAGTTACAGCTAAACCCCACCCAAGTGTTCCAACGGACCAACTATTTCCATTTTTATTTGAAAAACTTTTATTTAAAGAGAGACCAGCATTAAGTCCACATCCAAATAAAATTAAAACAAAAGTTCCAATTGCTTCGGATAAAAATTCTGTCATTTAATATATCTTTATGTATAGTAAATCTATAAATTTTACTTAAAATGATACAAAAATACTTGGTTATATTTTTTTTGTTTTTCTTAGGATGTAAACCAATTGAACCTGTGAATTTCGTTGAGATTCAAAATGTAAAAATTAATAGCTCAACCGGCAACAAACTTAATATATCTGCTGAAATTGTTCTAGATAACCCAAATAAAGTTAAAATAATTATTGAGAATATTGATGTTGACATTTATGCAGAAAATATAATCTTAGTTAATATTAATGAAGAAGAATCTAGAGAACTTATCGAATCTTCTGAAACAACAATTCAAATAACTGGAGATGTAAATTTAAAAAATCTAGAAGAATTTTTAAATAAAAAAGGTCTTGCTATAATTTTAGGAGGTGATGATGTTAGTTTAAAATTCGTTGGAAGTATTAAGGCAAAAGCATTTGGAATTAAGGATCAAATTGATATAAACTACACTATAAATAGTGTAAAAGGTCTAATTAATTAAAAGTTGTAATTCTAGACATATACCTCTTCAAGTTTACTTTTTCTTTTTTCCACTTATCTTTTTTGAAAAACTTTCTCTTAACTAAATGTTTTTCTAGTATATCTAAATATCGATTAACTTGATCAATTTCAAAATACACTGCAGAGTTTCTTTGAGTAAAAAAATCTAATAAAGTATGACACATTTCATATCTAATAACATATAAATATTCAGCAAAAATAAAATCTTTAGAAATATTTTCTTTATGGAAAATTTTGAGAACTTCTAAACATCCATCTCCATAAATGTTATAAAGTCTTTCAAAGTTTTTATCTGTCATTCCATTTTCATTAAATTTTTTTCTACAAAATTCTTTATTATACTTAAATAACTTTATTGATTTAGTTTTTGATTTTTTACTTTTCATTTTTAATGATCTAAAAGCTAGATCAACTGCTCTTTGAGCCATTTTCCTATATCCAGTTAGTTTACCTCCAGCAATTGTTATAAGTCCTTTCTCAGAAATGAATATCTCGTCCTTTCTTGAAATTTCAGTTACTTTTTTATTTCCATCTTTTACTAGCGGTCTTAAACCAACCCATGACGAAATAACATCTTTTTTATCTATTGAAATTGAAAATGTATTTTTAACTGAATCAATTAGATATTCTACTTCTTTCTCTAAAACATCTAATTTATCTTTCCCATGCTCAAATTTTGTGTCGGTTGTGCCAATGTAAACTGTACCGTCTCTTGGAATTGCAAAAATCATTCTAGAATCAATTGCGTCAAAATACACAGACTGATTTATATTAAATTTATTTTTAGGAACAACAATATGAATTCCTTTTGATAAAACTAATTTTTTACTTCTACTCTTTAAAACTTCATCTGTCCAGGAACCTGTTGCATTAATTATAATTTTAGAGTTAATATTTATAATTTCATCAGAAAATTTATCACTACATTTTATACCATTAATTAGTCCTTTTTTATTGTATGTGAAATCATCACCCTTAACATAATTAATAGGACATGCACCATAATCAATTGATTTTTTAATCAAGTCAATTGTTAATCTACTGTCATCAGTTCTATACTCAGAATATATTGCGCCACCTAATAGATTATTGCTTTTTAACAATGGTTCTTTATCTAAAATCTGATTTTTTGATAAGACCTTATTTCTATCATCACCTTTTACATTTGCTAAGTAATCATATACTAAAAGTGCAGCTTTAGTAGAGATCTTATTTAATTTACCATTCTTAATAATTGGAAGCAACATCTTCTCAGCCTTAACAATATGAGGAGCAAGGTCATGAAGAATTGATCTTTCACTACCTGTTTCGTGAACTAATCTAAACTTAAGTTGCTCTAAATATCTTAATCCACCATGAATTAATTTAGTTGATTTACTACTAGTTCCAGAAGCAAAATCATTCATTTCAATAAGACATACATTTAATCCTCGAGAAGCTGCATCTAGGCAAATTCCTGCACCAGTAATACCTCCTCCAATTATTAAAACATCAAAATTTCTATTAAGAATATGTTTTATATAACTAGATCTTGAAGAAGTATTTAAAAAGTTTATTTTTCTATCCAATTGAAGGTTCTATTAACAGCTTTCTTCCAACCACTATACATTTTTTTTCTTTCGATATCATTAATTGTTGAGTTAAATGATCTTTCAATTTTCTGGTTTTTAATTATCTGATCTCTATCCCATATATTACTTTTAAGACCAGCAAGATAACCAGCACCCATAGCAGTTGTTTCAATTATTTCTGGCCTTAATACTTTGCTGTTTAATAGATCAGATTGAAATTGCATCAGATAATTATTCAAACATGCACCACCATCAACTTTAAGAGATTTCAATTTTAAACCTGAATCTTTCTCCATAACATCAATAATATCCTTTGTCTGATAAGCTAAGGATTCTAGAGTTGCTTTAATTATATGCTTAACACCAGTATCTCTAGTCAATCCAAAAATTGCTCCTCTTGAATACATATCCCAATATGGAGCCCCTAATCCTGCAAAAGCAGGAACAACATAAATACCTTCTAATTTTTCTATTGATTGAGATATTTTTTCTGTTTCAGAGGCTTTATCTATTACTTTCAAAGAATCTCTCAACCATTGTATAGCAGCACCAGCTATAAAAACACTTCCTTCCAAAGCATAATTAACTTTATCATCGAAAGAACATGCTAATGTTGAAATCAATCCATTTTCTGACAACTTAAAATTCTTTCCAGTATTCATGAGGAGAAAGCATCCCGTTCCGTAAGTGTTTTTTACCATACCATCTTCAAAACAAGATTGACCAAATAAAGCTGCTTGTTGATCTCCAGCAACTCCATGAATAGGTATTTCAAATCCTTTATAACTAAAGTTTCCAAAATCTGATGATGAGTTTACAACTTTTGGTAAAATCGATTTAGGTATTTTTAAATAATCACATAATTTATCATCCCACTCAAGATTTTTAATATTATAAATCATTGTTCTTGACGCATTAGTATAGTCAGTAATATGATTTTTAAAAGAAGTCATATTATAAATAAGCCAAGTATCTATCGTACCAAATAAAACCTTATTTTCATTTATTTTAGACTTTACCCCTTCTACATTTTCAATTATCCATTTTATTTTAGTTCCTGAAAAATAAGAATCAATGACTAAACCAGTGTTTTCTTTCGTATATAACTCAAGTCCATCATCTTTCATCTTATCACAAATTCCAGAAGTTCTTTTATCTTGCCATACAATAGCATTATACAGAGGTTTTCCTGTTTCCTTATCCCAAATTACAGTTGTTTCTCTTTGATTAGTAATACCTATACTAATTATATCACTTAGAGAAATTGAACTTACAAGTTCCTCAAAAACTTCCATCTGAGAGCTTAAAATTTCAACTGGATCATGTTCAACCCACCCCTGTTTAGGAAAAATCTGTTTAAACTCTTTTTGTTTGATATCAATTAGCTTCCCCTCTTCATTAATGAGTAAAGCTCTTGAGCTAGTTGTCCCCTGATCTAAAGCAATTATGTATTTCATTTTTTTAGTTACTTGAAATTAAATTTTGTTTGGTTTTTAAATTATTAATAATATATGCCCCAACTTTTTCTCCTTGCTCAACTCCATATGTTATCGCGGGCATATAATGTATTCCACCATATATCCTACTAATTGCAGCTTCTTCTGAAGCGTGAAGAAATGATTTAAAATTCCTTGCTGGAAGACCATACTTTTCTTCTGAAGTATCTAAAAATTCAAAGTCATCTCCTATAAGATTTGTAAGTACCTTAGCTGCTGATCTTGAAATAACTGAATGTCCAGAGGTATATTCCGGAAAAGGAGGAGTCTGTAAAAATGGAATCCAATCACTATCAACATGTTGGTTAATTACAGTCTCTGGTCTAACTAGAATACTTCTCCATTTCTCATCCCAACATATAATAAATGCATCAAATAAACCTATAGAAACCATAGCATAAGTATGAATGGTCTCCATTAAATCCAGGTTTGCTTTTTTTGAAGCAATCTTGGTAATTCCTATCCAATGTCCTCCAGGAGTAATTTTTTTTGTAGCAAACATTGCATGACCTTTATGATGAGATACATAGGGATTACAATCCCAGAAACTTGCTATTTCTTTTTCTTCATCAGATAGATTCTTGCCAATTTCATATACTTCAATCAAATCTTTATAAAATTTTGAATCTTCATTTAAACTGAATTCCGGAGGAGGTTTAATCATAAATTGATTAGATGAATCAATTACTAAAGTTCTAATTTTATTCCAGTGAGGTTCAATGCCCTCCATATAATCTGGAGGAGTAGGTTTCCATGAGAAATCATCACCTCTTTGGATTGTATATTTTGGAAATGACCTTGTCTGTTTATAATTGTCTTTATCGTACCAGCTTTTAATGTGACCTGCAACTATTTCACCATATTCTAGAGAACTCTCTAAAATATCATTGGGAATTCCCATCTTTCGAAAATCAGCATATAATTCATCTTGATAAGATAAAATTTTATTTTCCGAAAAAATTAAATCTTTAGCTACAGTCAAGAAGGCATGAATACTAGCTACTGGGAAAGAATATTCTTTAGTATTATCTGGTTCAGGTATAGGATTTAATCCATTTAATTGCCCCGTCAAACTTTTATAATTTGAGAAAGAATTTCTTAAAACTTCATAAGCCGCAATTGAAGGATACACATAAATTCTTGAAGCTACTGGAGGAGAAAAAATATCATATACAATTACATCAGTTAGCTTTTGCATGGAATTATGAAAAATATCAGGATTATTATAAAATTCAATATTTTTCTCATATTTCTCATTAGAAGAACAAGAAACAAAAAAGTAAATTAAAACTGAAAATAATAGAATTTTATTTTTCATTATCTAAACTAATTATTGAAATTTTATCATTGTTTTTTCCAATAACAAATTTAGATTTATTTTTATCTAAAGGCAAAACTTTAGTTATATCACCCTTTAGTTTTAAGCCTGATTTTTTTTGATTGATATATTTAAAAGTTCCATCTCCATTACCTTCTAATAAGATTCCATAACTTGACTCAAAAGAGCCAAAATAAGTTGAAACATTTGAGTTATTTCCAACTAAAATAATATCATCATTATTATCGTTATTGTAATCTAATATTTGAATATCTCTAACAGGTGCGATCTGGGACATCAATGGTAAATTAATTTGCTCAAATTCAGAACCCCTATTTATTAATACCTTAGAATTAAAATCATTAACAAAAAAAACATCACTCCCAGATAATAATTTATCAGAAAAAATTTCATCAATTTCTAAACCAGCAAAATCCTTATAATAAAAAAAATCTCTTTTAAGATAATTTAATTCTTTAGTTAGTTCATCTTTATTTGCTAATGGATATTCCTTCCCATTAAGAGTGTAAGTTAAAATATTTTCAGACTTTGAGTTATCATCAAAGTCATTAATATACATTCTTACTGGACTATTTTTTGAAGGCTTCAATTTAGTATTATTACCTATGTTACCAATAATTATATCCATAAGCCCATCATTATTTAAATCTGTAGTTTCAATAGAAAACCACCATCCATATAGATCATTGCCTATAAAAGTAGAGTCTTTTACTAAGCTATTTCCGTCATTATAATATAGATTAATATTATTCCAATCTCCACATGTGATTAAATCTTTTATTCCATCTCCATTAATGTCCTCCCATTTTGCATCAGTAATCATTCCAAGGTCATTAAAAATTTTATCTATTTTAAAGTTTCCATTCTTTTGATTTAATAGTAGATAACTCTTTGGATTTTTACCATAATTATTAGAAATAGCCCTACCACCAATAAATAAATCTTCGTACCCATCAAGATTATAATCATAATTTATTACTACTGAATTATGCTGACTAATTTGAGAAAGGTTTTCCTGTTTCTTAAATAATCCATTATCATTAATATATAATCTATCTTTCAAACTTTTAGCTGTTTCTGGAAACTCATAACCTCCACTCACTACATAAAGATCTAAATCATTATCGTTATCTATATCAAAAAAGAGTGCATCAACATCTTCAGATAATAAATCTTCACTAATATCTTTCTGATCTGAAAAAGTAAACTTTCCGTTAATATCACCTATATATAACTCTGATTTCTGAAAAGAAGGAGACCCTAAAAATACATCATAAACATCGTCACCATTTATATCCCCAATAGCAATTGCCGGTCCTTCTCTTGAAACCATATATGGTATTAATCTCTCTCTATTGAAATCATTAAATAAATTTTCATTATGCTTATAATTAATTAAATCTTTTTCAGATATATCATAAAATACTGATTCAAATTCAGATGCTGAGTTCTGATCATTTAATCTAGCTTCAGCTTCATTAAATTGAATAGTTTGACTTGCTTCTATATTGTATATTTTTTGACTTTTTTTAGAAGGCCACAATACATGAATTGAATCAATTAAATTTGATTTTCCTAATCCAAAAATTATTCCAGATGATGTTGAAGACATGAAACCTTTATTTAAAAAGTTCTCTTTATAATATGATTTTCCATCACTCCAAATTGTAACTTTAGCACCTACTCCATAAACATTAAAATCTTCACCATTAAATTTTATCTCAATATGATTGACATTTATATTTTTACTATTATTTCTATATAAAATAGCTTTATCATTAATATTATTTATAATTAAATCATTATCACCATCATTATCAAAATCATCATAAGTAGCTCCGTTAGAATATCCTTTAAAATCAAGTCCCCACTCATCAGATACATCTGAAAATATTAAATCTGATAAATTTTTGAATGCATAGTTTGACACTTTACCATCAGGCATTTCTTTTAATAGATCACTGTTTTTAAGACTTGGATTTTGGACTAAGCCTGAAGAAATCTCTTCATTAGATAAAAAGCTGATATAATCCATATCGTTTGGTCTTTTAACTATACCATTTGTTATATAAATATCATTATTACCATCAAGATCAAAGTCTTCAATTAGTGTTGACCAACTCCAATCTGTAGCATGAATTCCTAGTAATTGAGATATTTCAGAAAAAGAATTGTTTCCATTATTTAGCTGTAAAGTATTTTTAGTAAACTGCTTATTGAAACCAAAGTCAAGTTTCATTTTATAAATTTCATATGAATCTTCCCCTGCAGAACTTTTTAATATAAATTCATCTTGTGGTAGCATATCTAATACCATTATATCTGGATATGTATCATTATTTATATCTGACATAGCATTTCCCATAGAAAATCTAGAGGTATAATTAATATATCTCTCGAGACTTTCTGTAAAAGTTCCGTCACAGTTATTTATATATAGATAATCATTTTCTCTAAAATCATTTGAAACATATATATCATCACAACCATCTCTATTAATATCACTTATTGATATTCCTAGGCCATAACCTATATTACTACCTAATATTCCTGACTGATCGGATACATCTACAAATTTTAAAGAACCTGTATTAATATCATTTCGAAATAATTTATCTCCAGATTTTTCACTTTTATTAAATCGTAAATTTGAGTTACCATAGCTTCTCTCCGTATGAACAGAATGATTTAATAAGTACATGTCAAGGTCTCCATCAAAATCATAATCAAAAAATGCTGCATGAGTAGAGAACCCCTCAAAATCAAGCCCATACTCCATTGCTTTTTCTGTAAAAGTTAGATCTCCATTATTAATATATAGCTCATTTCTTCCTGATATATTTTTATAACCACCTAATCTAGTTTGATAAATATCAAGCAGACCATCACCATTAATGTCAACCATATGTACTCCGGTTTTCCACTCTCCTTTAGACTGAACTCCTGCTGATTGAGATATTTCCTTAAAGACAAAATCTCCTTGATTTAAGTAAAGTTTATTCAAACCCTGATTTGAAGAGATATAAATATCAGTTAAACTATCATTATTAATATCTCCAGTTGAAACACCTCCTCCATTATAAAAATATAAGTACTCTACTAAATTAAATTTATCGTTCTCGAGTAAATCATTTCGAAATTCAATTTTTGAATTAACATGTGATATTTCTGTGAATAGCTTCTCTTTTTTTTCACATGAAATTAAAAAAATAAAGAAAAGAAGAAGAAAATTTTTCATTTAGAAGGAGTAAGACTGAAGAGAATCACTATTGTTTAGTACTAGTAGATAATCATCTCCCATTAAATTTTTGAAGGTAGAAAAATCTCTTACCTGTCCTTTAAATAATAAACCTGATTTCTTATGAGGAGCTACTTTAAATTTTAATTCTTTACTACCTAGAAGGATTTGACCGTAATTGGCATCGTATCTTCCTACCTCAGGTTTAACATTATATAAATTTCCTCCTAGGATAATATCTTTAAGCCCATCATCATTAAAATCATCAATCTCTATAGCAAATACGTTAGAAAACTGGGCTTCAATTGGTAGTTCAAGATTTGTAAAACCATTACCACTATTTATAAATACTGAGCTTTTAAGGTTATAAACATAATTAATATGACTAGATTTTATTTTTAAAGGATTAAAAATATCATGAACTGTCTGATTTTTGTAGCTGTTATATTTTAAATATTTTTTCTTAAGTCCAGGCATCTGCATAACTAAATCATGCCTAAGTGCCATAGTGTATGAGCTATCACCATTATACTGAAAAATAATCTGCTCTAAACTATTATTATCATCAAAATCATTTATATACATACTTATGGGCTTTGATTCAGATGCTCTAAACCTTGAGTTTTCACCGTGATTTCCGATAACAATATCTAATAAACCATCGTCATTTAAATCATTAATAGTAATTGTATTCCACCATCCATTTGAATTTTCGAAAGCCTCTACTTTTTTAAAATAAAATTTTCCATTTCTATTTTCTAGCAATGTAATTGGCATCCAATGTCCAATTAAAATCAAATCCAAATCACCATCTGAGTCGTAATCAAAGAGATCAGCATCAGTAATCATACCAATTTCTTTTAAATCTTTTGCTATATTATCAGATACGTTTTTAAAGGTTCCATCTCCATCATTCTCCAAAAGATATCCGTTAGACGGCAGTCCATATTTTTGAGGAATAAGTCTTGTTCCAACAAATAAATCCTGATCTCCGTCGAGATCAAAATCTAAATTTTTTACAACTGATGAACTTTCAAATAACCCAGCAGGAAGTATTTGATCTGATTTTTTAAAAATATTATTTTTATTTATATATAATCTATCTCTTAATTCAGGAGAATAAATTGAGTATTCATTTCCACCACTTGTAACATATAAATCTAGAGAACCATCTTGGTTTGCATCGAAAAATATACAATCAGTGTCTTCAGATTCTTTATCAGCTTCTATTATTGGATAATCATACTTTTTAAATCTATTATTTTTCCATATATAAATTGAGCCTGAATATCCCTTTGATCCTCCAATATATAGATCTTTATAACCATCACCATTTATATCGCCTTCACACATGCAGGAGCCCTCAGAAGAACTCATATGAAATAATAGCCTATCTCTATCAAAGTCGACAAAATTATTTTCGGTATGTACATAGTCTAATATTTGATTATCAGCTTTTGTAAAAATTTTTAAATCATTTTCTTCATTATCTGAAAACTGAGAAAAGTTACCTTTTTCTATATTTATAGTCTTATTAGCTTCAATTAAGTTTTTTTTAGTGATTTTACCATCATCCCACCTAACAACTACTGAATCAATAATATTATTTTCACCTAAACCAAAAATTAAGTTATTATCAACGGTTGACTGGAAACCTCTTATAGGCATCTGCTCCAAATAGTATTTATTATCTCCTACAAATACAGTAACAGATGAGCCAACGCCATTAAGGTTACTTTTATCTCCTATAAGCTTTACTTTTAAATAATTATTAAAAGGATATAACTTATCGGTATTATTCATATAAATGAACGATCCCATATTTACATTATTGACAACTAAATCATAATCTCCATCGTTGTCTAGATCACCATATGCTGAACCATTAGAAAAGCTAGGCTCATCTAGTCCGAGATCTAATGTCATATCATTAAAATCTAAATTACCATTATTTAAAAAGGCATAATTTGAAATTGGAACACTTGGAATTAAATCTATAAGTTTTTGAAAATCTACACTTCCTGGAGAGGCTATCTGTTGAATTACCTCATCTTGAGTAACATATTGTAAGAAATCTTGATCTGTTAAATCTTGGTAAATACCATTTGCCACGAAAATATCTTTATTTCCGTCATTCTGAAAATCAAACATTAAAGCACCCCAGCTCCAATCTGTAGCTTCAACACCAGTTAGTCTTCCTATCTCACTAAAAGTTGAATTTCCATTATTTAACTGTAATGTATTTCTAGTATATTGATTCCAATAACCACTAGTCTTAATATTTTGATGTCTATCCCAACTATCGAATGTTGTAACTGTTTTTATTCTTTCATCAGATTGAGGTAACATGTCTGTTACAAAAATTTCAGATAATCCATCATTATTTATATCAGCCATATCAGCCCCCATTGATGCAGCACTAATACTTTTTATCATCTTTTCAAGACTTTCAGAAAATGTTCCATCTTGATTATTTATATAAAGATAATCTCTCTCAAAAAAATCATTTGAAACATAGATATCCATCCAACCATCATTATTAGCATCTCCAACAGTAACTCCGAGACCAAAACCAATTACACTACCGTAAATACCAGCTTCTTCACTTATATCTATATATCTACCATTATCATTCAAAAATAATTTATCCCCCCCCACTTCATCCCTAACTGGTCTTTGATCTTTCCCTATACTCGTTATTCTAAATCCTCCTTTGTATGAGTTGTTAAGCAGATAACAATCAAGGTCTCCATCTTTATCAAAATCAAAAAAAGCAGCATGTGTAGAGTAACCCTTATCATCAAGACCATATTCTTTAGCCATCTCGGTAAATGTTAAGTCGCCGTTATTTATAAATAGTTCATTTTGTTTATTATCTCCCTTGATATCCCCAGAATTTGAGACATATATATCTAAAAAACCATCTGCATTAATATCAGCCAGACTAACACCCGTACTCCATGACTTCTCTCCAGCAACTCCTGCTTTAGTAGTTATATCTTCAAACTGAAAATTTCCTTTATTAAGATAAAGTTTATTTTCGTTTAAATTAGAAGTAAAATAAACATCTAGTAACCCGTCATTATTAATATCACCAAGACCAACACCACCTCCATTGTAGTAATTTCTATAAGTAAAAATGTTAAATTCTTCCTTAAATGACAGATTATTTGCAAAACTTATACCTGTTTTAGATGGTGAAAGCTTTTCAAATAATTTAGTTTCTCTTTCTGAACATGAAAAATTAAAAAGGATAAGAAAATATATTAATAATGAATTTCTCACTTCTTATTTTTTTTTTCAACTGTAAGGTCAGTATATCTAGCTCTAACCTCTCTATCACTAACTTTTGTTATAGCTATTCTTCTATTGCCATTTACAGTGGCATACAGAATACTATTGTTCTTTGGATTTTTTATTTTAATAAATTCTGTACCATACCAGCCTGATAGTATATTTCTTATCTCTTCAATTAAATAATCTGAATCAGTTTCTTTATTCCATGGTGCCCAACCAGTGTAAGAAAATGTAGAATTTACCTCATATACAATATCATTATCAAAAATAGGATAGAATAACATTTCTATTTTTTGTCCAATTGATTCAGTAGGAAGATAATATCTAACTGAGTTATTTGATGGTCCTTGTGTTATCAGTTGTCTTTTATTTAAATCCCAACAATGGGCATAAAAATCTTTAGAGTTCATACCAAATTTTACTCCAAGAAATAAAGAATCATACCTTTCTCCAGAAGCTAATTCATTTCTCTCAAGCTCAAGATATGGGTTAGTTTGGCAACTAAGAATGACAATTGAAAACAAAATAAAAATAAATACCCTATTCACGTTCTAAAATTTTAATTTCTGAATTATTTACTGCAAAAATATAACTGTCTTTTTTATTTATTTTGATTTTTATTAAATCTCTTAAATCACCATCTATAAATATTCCAGATTTTTTTGAATTTATATACTCAAATTTACTGTCTTTATTACCAATAAATAAAGATGAGTAACTTGCATTACTTGGACCAAACTCTGGTTTTATTTCTGAAAGATTCCCCCCTAATATCAAATCATCATACCCATCATTATTTAAATCATCTGATAGAATACTATAAACTGGAGATATCTGAGCCATGAAAGGTAAGGTATCAACTTTAAATTTAACTCCATATTCATTTCTCAATACCAATGAAGCGAGATTATAAACTTCTAATATTCTTGTACCTTTCATAGCTGATTCGTCAAGCAAATCGATCATCTTCTTATTCTTATAGCTTTCAAATTTTAAATATTCTTTTTTTAGATAGGGAAGCTGCATCCATAAATCTTTTAGTTGAACAATAGGATATAAATTATCACCATAATACATACCAAGTATCTGTTCAGATCTTCCATTTCTGTCAAAATCATTAACATATAATGTCAGGGGTTTATCAATAGAAGCGTTAAACATAGAATTAAGCCCATAATTTCCAATTATTAGATCTTTGAAGCCATCATTATTTACATCAACAGATATAATTTTATTATATAAGCCATTAGTTTTTGATAATCCAAAAGAATCTGAAATATTTATAAGTTTATTGTTTATAATTTTAAATACAGTAATTGGCATCCATTCTCCAACTACTACTAACTCATTTACACCATCGTTATCAATATCTACAAATTCACTATCAGTAACCATTTCCAAAAAATTATTACTTGATAAATATTCATTAGTAACATCTCCAAATATTCCTTTTCCATCATTTAAAAGAATAAAGTTTTTTGTTTTAGTTCCGTAGGAACCAGGATTTAATCTTGTTCCAATAAACAAATCTAGATCTCCGTCATTATCTATATCATCAGCAGAAATAGTAGAAGTACTCTCAAATGTTGTAATTGTTGAAAATGAATTATCTAACTTCATAAAACTCATTTCACCTAAATTTAAATATAGACGATCTCTTAATTCTGGTGAAAAGGATGAGTACTCACTTCCACCACTCGCAACAATTAAATCAACTCTACCATCACCGTTGAAATCATCAACAAGACAGTTAACATCTTCAGACAATAAATCATTCTGAAATGCTTTACTATACTCTATAAATCCACCATTTTTAGATTGAAAAAATATTTTTGAAACTTGATTCTTAGCAGATCCTATAAATATATCGTCTAATCCATCTTGATTGAAATCTGCTTTACATAGACATGGTCCCTCACTCGAATTCATTTTAAAAAGAAGTCTCTCTCTATCAAAATCAACAAAATTATTTTCGAGATGAGTGTAGTTAATTGATTTTTTAGATGGCTTTAAAATTGATTTAATTTCATTTTCTGAAGAATTAGTTTGATGTTTTAAAGAGTTTGATTCATTTATCGTATAATGAAAATTAATTTTTAGATCTTTCAAAATTGATACCTCATTATTATTCCATATAATTTTAACAGAGTCAATACTTGAAATATTTTTTAAACCAAAATATAAACGGTAATCAACAGAGGATTGAAATCCTCTCATTGGAGATAACTCCTGAAATTGAATTCCGGTATCAGTATAAATAAAAACTTTATTTCCTATACCAAATCTATTTTTAGATTCCGAGTTAAAAGAAAAAGAAATCCAGTTATTTGATGATTTATTTTCATAAATATTTGATAACATATTAATATTATTAACAACTAGATCCAAATCACCATCATTATCAAAATCACCATAGGCAGAACCATTTGAAAAAGTCTTTTTATCTAATCCAAATTCTTTTGAGACATCATCAAATTTTAATGAACCCAAATTTTTAAAAGCAAAGTTAGATAGTGGCTCACTTGGAATCATATCAATTAATCTTTTAACTGGTTCTTCTTCTGAGCGTATCATGTTAGATATAATAGATGGATTGGCAAGAAAATTAACGTAATCTTGATCAAGTAAATCTTTATAGATTCCATTAGCAACAAAAATATCTTTATTACTATCATTATCCATATCAAAAATAAGAGCACCCCAACTCCAATCAGTTGCATCTAAACCTGTAATTCTTGAAATTTCAGAAAATGAATTATTTTGATTATTTAACTGAAGAGCATTCCTATTAAACTGATGGAAATATCCTTGATTTAATGAAAACTGATATTTATCCCAACTATCAAAAACAGCTTTAGAAACTCTTCTATCATGTCTATCTGGTAGCATTTCTGTAACAAATATTTCAGGATATCCATCATTATTTATATCTGCCATATCTGCACCCATTGAACCCATTGATATCTCATTTAGATACTCTTCCAAAGACTCAGAGAATGAACCATCTTTATTATTGATATATAAATAATCTTTTTCAAAGAAGTCATTAGAAATAAACATGTCTGACCAACCATCTAAATTTATGTCACCAACAGTAACTCCTAATCCAAAACCAATATCACTTGTATATATACCAGCTTCCTTGGAGATATCAACAAAAAACCCATTATCATTTCTTAATAATTTATTTCCTTGATCACTATGAATATTTCTTAAACCCTTTACCATGTCTAAGCCTACTCCTATAGATTTAATTGTATTATTTAAAAGGTAACAATCTAAATCTCCGTCATTATCAAAATCAAAAAAAGCAGCATGGGTAGATAAACCTTCATTATCAAGCCCATATTTCACTGAACTTTCAGTAAATGTAAGATCACCATTATTTATAAAGAGTTCATTATTTCTTCTTTCACCACCCGGTGGTCCAGATTTACATACATAAATATCTAAAAAACCATCATGATTAATATCTACAATACTGACACCAGTACTCCATATGCCTTCTGTATTTAAACCTGATTTGTCTGTAATATCTTCAAAATTAAAATTTCCCTTATTTAGATATAATTTGTTTGATACTAGGTTACCTGTAAAAAAAATATCCTGAAGAGAATCATTATTAAAATCCCCAACTCCTACGCCACCACCATTATAAAAATTTCTATAGGTATAAGGGTTTAATTCTTCTGTATAGTCAAGGTTGTTTCGAAAATTAATATTTGTTATTGAATTAGGTAGTAACTCAAATAAGGTATTTTTTTTATTACTACTACAAGAGATTGTAAAAATTATTAATAAAAAGTATAAATATATCTTCCTCATAAGATCTTGAGACAAAGATAAAAAAAAAGCAAGCGATAAAATCGCTTGCTTTAATCTTAAGTTATATTTTTAACTAAATATAACCTATTAGTTGTTAGTAGCCTGGATTCTGCGTTAACTTAGGGTTAGCGTCAATTTGATCCTTAGGAATTGGGAATAATTTATACTTTGCATCAGAAGCATCTTTTGCCCACCATGCATCATTAAATTTACCAAATCTAATTAGAGCTCTTCTCCTATCATTTTCTACATACATTTCTCTTCCTCTTTCAGCAAGCATTTTATCTGCATCTAGACTATTGAATGGAGTTACTCCAGCTCTAGTTCTAATTTGATTAACAATTCCAAGAGCACCAGAAGCATCGCCTGACCAAAGATGAGCTTCAGCTTTACTTAGTAAAACGTCAGCATATCTAAATAGGACAAAGTCATGATTCATGTTCTCTCTACCACCTTGAACGTGACCGTACTTATTAATTCTAGCACCACACTGACGGCAAGCATCAGGCCATATCATATTGATATAAGGTGTAAAATAAAGTCCAGTACCATCATCATCACCATCTTCACCTCCAGCAGAATCATCAGTACCCTGATCTCCTACTAAGAAGTTTGATAACCTACTATCTAAAGTACCAGTTCCAGCAGTTTTTCCTTTAATAACACTACCTTGTGGACCAGGATTCTGAGCAGGATCAATATAAGAATTATAAAATTCTTCTACTGTCGCGTACCCATTCCATGGCTGGAAGGTTAAGTTGAAAGTATTCTGACTAGCATAATGTAATGTCATAGCTACCCAGTTAAAACCACCAGCAAATACCTCATCATAAGGAACAACAAAAATGTTCTCTGAAGAACCTTCGTTAGCTTCTTTAAAGTTATCTGAATATGTAGCTTCTAAAGCATAAACACCTGAATTAATAATTGCATCAGCATCAGCAATAGCACCAGCCCACGAAGCAGTACCAGTCCATGCCTCAGCATTTAGATGTAATTTCATTCTTAGTGCTAACGCAGCCCATTTATTCATTCTACCATAAGTAGATGCATCCTTTTTCTCACTAAGAAGTGGAATAACAGCATCTAACTCATCCTTAACAAACTTAAATACTTCAGATCTTGAAGAATTTGGTTTAGTTTCAGTATCAGTAAAATCTGTTGATAATGGAACATTACCAAACATATCCAATAAATGGAAATAATAGAAAGCTCTTATAGCTCTTAATTCAGCTTCATAAGCATCAGCTCCTTCAATTGAACTGAACTGATAAATAAGTCTATTAACTGTATTAATAGCACCATATGAAACACTCCATGCACTACCAATAATACCATTATCAGTAGCAAATCTATGCTCATGTAATTGAAGTAAAATACCTCCATCATACCAGTCACCACCTCTAGTTGGGATAACAAGCTCATCAGAAGATAGCTCATTAGCAGTCCAAATATTAAAGTGATTACCCCAGTGAGTCATAGAAGAGTATGCCTGACCTAACGCAGCAATATTTTCTTCTTCAGTTGTGAAGAAGTTTTCTGCAGCTAAATCACTGTATAACTCCTCGTCAAGGTTTGTACAAGCAGGAACAATAAATATCATACCCGCAACTAGTAACGTTAACTTTTTCATTTCTGTAAATAAATTTTTCATAGTATACACAATTATAAAGTTATATTAACACCTAAAGTGAATGTTCTTGCTCTACTGTAAGTCTCTCTTCTCTCAATTCCTTGAGATAAAGGATCACCATAATCAGTCCATCTTGACACAGGATCAACACCCTCGTATCCAGTAAACATTATTGGTCTCTGAGCAGAAACATAAACTCTTAAATTTCTCAAATACTTAGTAACATCCTTTAAATTATATCCAATAGTTATATTATTTAATTCAAAGTAAGTTGCATCTTCTACGTGTGAACTATTTGCAGCAGCAGCAGTTAAATCTTGATTGAAATAACTAGTGTTAACTACATTCCAGTTACCAACTACTGTTGGTCCTGCGTTTTCGTAGAATCCTCTGTATGAGTTGAATAGATCGTGACCAAACTCACCATTCCAGAACATTGAGATATCTAAATCACCAATATTAATGGTATTTGACCAACCTAAAGTAAAATCAGGAAGACCATTCCCTATTACTTCTCTATCGTCATCACAATCACAGTAAGTACCATCACCGTTAAGATCAGCGAACTGGAAAGTACCATTTGAAGCAATTCCTTCAAATCTAGGTCCCCAAATTTGACCTAAAGTCTCTCCCTCAACTACTCTTACTAGTGATACATCACTCTGACCTGGAGAACCCATTGAAGCTCTGTAAAGAACACCACCACTAAATGATAAATCTCCTTTTGTCCAGCTTACAAGTTCACTTGTGTTAGTTCCAAAAACAACACCAGTTGTCCAGCTTATGTTGCCGTTATCAACTGCGTTGAAATTAACGTTAGCTTCAATACCAGTATTTTTGGTAGTACCGATATTAAGTAGTGTCTGACCAACAAGATTTGGTGGTACAGGAACATTTACACTTAGAAGCTGATCTTTAGTCTCTCTTGTAAAGTACTCAACAGAACCAAACAATTTAGAATTAAGAACAGCGAAGTCAACACCAACATTCATATGAGTAGCAATCTCCCATGCTAAATCAGGGTTGGCATTACTTGTAGGTCCATAACTTGAAGTATATGCACCGTTGTAGTAGAAGTTACCAGCAGGTCCAAATCTCTGTAATGAGATATAAGAGCTTCCTGGCTCGTTACCTGTTTGACCATAACTTAATCTAAGCTTTAAGTTATCAATTGCATCAGAGTCTATAAGACTATGAAGAGCAACACCAGCACCAACACCATAGAACGCAGCCCATTTATTGTTTGCACCGAATCTAGATGATCCCTCATATCTTAAACTTGCATTTAAGAAATAGATATCGTCATAGTTAAAGTTTACTCTTGCTAAACCAGCAATTAATTTGTTAGAGTTAGCATAACTCCAAACACTACCAAGACCATTATTAAAGTCTGCAGCAGCACCTAAGTTATAGTATGTAAATGCGTCAGTAAGGAAGTCTCCTCCTTCAGCATGGTAACCTTCATTAAAAAATTCTTGATAAGAATAACCTACTAAAGCATTGATTCCTAAATCACCAGCTTCACCATCGTAACCGACAGTACCCTCAAATAAGTCGAAAGTAAACTGTGCGTTATCTGTTACTGCAAGACCATTTCTATCAGAACCTCTAAATCTAGAAGTTTTCTTATAGTATTGACCTCTTTCAGTGTCAGTGATTTGTCTAGTATATGCAACAGAAGCATTTAATCCGTTTGCAATAGAACTTAAATCAAAAGTACCTTTTACAGAACCAAGGAATAGATTGTCATTTCCTTCGTTTATATTTTGCTCAACAATTGATACAGGGTTATAATAATCAAAAATTGTTCTCTCATGATAACCTCCATAAATCGAATTAGGATCGTAAATAGGCATTGTTGGGTTAGACATATAAGCATATCTAAATCCTTCGTTACCAAATCCATAGCTCGCATCTTTATTAGAGTAAGAGATATTTACATCAAATACAGCCTTACCATCCATAGCTTTTTGCGAAAGATTTAAGTTTGTATTTAAGTTATTAAAACCAGTACCTTTCAAGATACCATTTTGCTCTCTGTAGTTAATAGCCATTCTATAGGTAGTATTAAAAGTACCACCTGATACTGCAAGATTATGAACCTGAGAAACACCGTCTCTAGTTACTAAATCAACCCAGTCAGTTTCAGCACCAAAATCAACTGCACCTGGAAGAGCTCTATACTCTGCCGCAGTCATAACATTCATAGACCTAGCTATCTGATCTACAGAAGTAGATACATTATATTCAACTCTTGTGTCTCCAGCAGCTCCTTTTTTAGTAGTTACTAAAATTACACCACTAGAACCTCTAGTTCCGTAGATAGCAGCAGCAGCTCCATCTTTGATAACATCTATTGACTCAATGTCAGCAGGATCTACCAAATCAAGATTACCACCAATAACACCATCTATTACAACGAGAGGAGATGCATTTGCACCAACAGTTGATATACCTCTAAGCCTTAATGTAAATCCTCCATTAGGATCGCCACCTGGCTTAGTTATAGATAGACCAGCAACTTTACCTTCGAGTAGACCCATAGGATTACTTACTAATCCTTGATTGAAATCTTCCTCATTTAAACTGGTAACCGCACTGGTTATCTCCTTTCTAACCTGTGTACCGTAACCGGTAACAACAATCTCATCAAGAGCAGCGATATCTTCGTTAAGAGACACACTGATATTTGTCTGAGATCCTACAGGAATTTCAACAGTAGAATATCCAACGTAAGTAACAATAAGGACATCAGATGATGAAGCATTAACGCTAAATCCACCATCAATATCTGTAATTGTTCCCTGCGAGGTACCTTTAATAATAATATTAGCACCTGGGATACCCTGACCATTATCATCTGTAACTGTTCCAGTCACAGCATTTTGAGCTATTGCATAGCTCATACCTGATAAAAATACCAGGACTAATAGTAAAAGCTTTCTCATATTACGCTTTATAGTTTAGTTTAAAAATTTAACTTAAATAGTTAATTAAAATTATAGACAAACAAACATGTTATTAAATAGAAATAAAACTACGAATTGTAGTGCTATAGAATAGTAGTTTGGTCGTCGACAACATTTTTAATTAGTTAACTGCTCAAAAATGCAATAAAAAAACTAAATATTAAAAAGATTTTTGTAAAAATTTAAGATTGAAATACTACCGAATTAAGTATAAAAATTAGATTTATTTTTTTCTATTGATCAATTAAAAAATTTCTTTAAATTTTTTTGCCACTTCCAAGCAGACGACATCATATCATCAAGACTTTTTTTTGATGCCCATTTTAAATCTTTTTTTGATTTTGTTATATCGGAGTATATTTTTTCTATATCACCATCTCTCCTACCTTTAATAGAATATTTTAATGTTAAATTATTCACTTTTTCAAAAGAATTTATGACATCTAAAACTGAATATCCTATTCCGGTTCCAACATTAAAAAAATCATAAAAATTTTCTTTCTTTGAATCGAAAAGAAATCTTAAAGCTTTTATGTGAGCTTGAGCTAAATCTTCTACATGAATATAATCCCTAACAGCCGTACCATCATTTGTATTATAATTATCTCCAAAAACAGATAATTCATCTCTA
>Ga0315315_10001004_pt1 | contig 25403 bp, 15 predicted proteins | sample M140m3416metaG_FD_203699 | JGI IMG/M metagenome (GOLD analysis project Ga0315315, IMG submission 203699) | Ammonia-oxidizing marine archaeal communities from Monterey Bay, California, United States - M1 40m 3416 | ecosystem: Environmental > Aquatic > Marine > Intertidal zone | place: USA... | reverse complement strand
CGGGCGACGCACGCGTTGGCCACCAAAGCCCCGCAGGCGCCGCTGCCCGTGCCGAGCTCTAAGATCCTCACGGCTCGAGCCGCGGCGGGGTCGCCCTCGCGCTTGGGGACGACGATCTCGTCGACGGCGAAGCTGGCGAGCGCGAGTGCGCAGTCGTACACCGCGCCGGGGATCCCGATACCCGGGTTCTGGTCGATGGATACCTGGAAAGGAGGCGAGCCGGTGTCAGGGAAAGAAAGTTGGTAAATTGGAAGCTCGGCGACGGTCCGAGGGTGAACGCACCGTGGGCATCCCCTCGAGCTGGACGCACAGCGTATCGAGCTCGGCGCGCTCGACTAGGTCGTACGAACGCGGGCAGAGCTCGAGGCTCCGGCGCGAGGGCGTATAATCAGCTGTTTTGGGCGCAGTCGTGGCCATGCTTCCAAGAGCTTGAGCTTCCAAGAGCTTCGTCGAAACCGTTTTCTTCCTGCTGTGCGAGATCCGAACTCGTGCCGAGCGCGTGGGCCGGGATCCGCCCGGGGGCGTGTCTTTGCGGGCTTGGAGTGAAACGTAGACCGCGTGAGGGCGCGAGGACGATACTGTCGCCGTCCTCAACGACCCCCCAGGGCGCTTCCGATGTGTGTCGTGGCGCCGAGGCAGGGGAAGAAAATATCTTCAGCCAAATCTCCCGCCTCTTATCTGATTGAGTCAGCTGTATCCTGGTCCCCGGCCGTCCCCGCTCACAACCCCAGGGCACCATGCTGGCGCGAGCATCGCCCGCGAGGGTGCCCCTGGGATGGTCACACGGGCACGGGGTATCGAGGCGAGTCGCTTCTTCGGGCCGCGCCGTCGCCCCCGCGACGGCCCCGCGCCCGTTAGGCCAAAGCGCGTGCCGAGTCAGGATCGCGCCCATCTCACGAACGCGTGCGGACAACAGCCCGGGAACCGGACAGGACACGTTCTCGTCCAGCATCGGCGCGCCAGACGAATCCGCGCCGATCAACACCAGCGGCGGCAGCGATCGATCCAAGCCCGGAGACAGGACCAGCGGCGACGGCAAGAACGACTGGCTCACCCTCACCTTCTTGGCAGCCGTCGCGATCTTCGTGTGTTACGCCGACCGTTCGAACATATCCACCGCCATCATACCGATGGCGAAAGACTTCGGATGGGATAAGATCCAGTCCGGCGGCGTGCTCTCCGCGTTCTTCTACGGCTACGCGATGACTCAACTCGTCGGAGGGCGGCTCGCGGACTCGTTCGGGGGCAAACGAGTCTTGGCGCTGGGAGTGATCGGATGGTCGTTGGCCACTTTCGTCACGCCGTGGGCCGCGGCGGCGGGCGCCGTTCCCCTCGTCGCGGCGCGCGTGCTGCTCGGCGCGGGTGAGGGCGTCGCGTTCCCCGCGGTGCACTCGCTCATATCGAGGCACGTGCCGAAGGACAGGCAGAGCACCGCGGTCGCGGCGGTCACGGCGGCGTCTTACGGCGGCGCGGCTTTTGCGTTTGGGGGTGAGTTTCTTTTTATTTCCGTATGGGCAATTAGTATGACGTCGTGTTTTGTTCGCAGTGACACCCGCGATTGTGTTGGCGGGTGGGTGGGAGTCGGCTTTTTACACCTTCGGCGCTGCGGCCATCTTCTGGTTCCCGTTCTGGGCGGCGTCCTCGTTCGAGGTTGTCAACGATTCATCCGCCGGTGGGACGTACGGCACGGAGGGTGGGGCAAAGGTCGGGGTGGTCGACGAGTGGCTCGCTTTGGTCAAGACGAGGGAGGTGAAGGCGATTTGCGTGGCGCAATTCGCTCAGTCTTGGGGCGGGTACGGTCTCCTCTCCTGGCTGCCCACGTACTTCGAGGAAGCGTTGGGTGTACCCCTCGGCGACCTCCCCGCGTTCACCGTGCTGCCGTACTTCATTCAAGGGATCGTGGGCGTGGCCAGCGGCATCGTCGCGGATCGATGGCTGAGAGAGGGTAGGTTCGACGTCAAGTTCATCCGCCGCGCGTTTCAGACGGCGGGGATGGTCGGACCCGCGGCGTGCCTCACGGGCGCCGCGATCTTGGGCGGCGCGGGCGCCACGGAGACGAATGTGTTCGCGGCGGCGGTGCTCGTGGACGTGGGCCTGGCGCTGAGTGCGTTGACGCTCGCGGGGGTCAGCGTGTCCCACCTGGACGTGGCGCCGAGGCACGCCGGGCTGGTGTTCGCCACCGGCAACACGTGCGCGACGATCGCGGGTGTGATTGCGGTGCCGCTGTCGGGGTTCGTGCTGGAGGCGACGGGGCAGAGTTGGAGTACCGTGTTTGGGATCATCGCGGTTTTGTACGTGGTCGGGGCGGCGTACTGGTGGGCGTGCGTGGGGGACGAGCCCGTGCCGGAGGACTCGCTGTGATAATTTATTAACGGTAATTAGGACAAAAAACGGAACCACGTTTCTGGCATCCGCGTGGTATTTTTTTCGTGTCATGACCGAGCCTGTGCGATTGCCTGTTGAAGTGAGATTTTGCCCAGGTTCTGCAGAGTTCCACGCGCGACTTCCTCGAACGCACGATGGCGATGGAACCCCCCAAGCCCAAGATGGGCGTCGACCCAGTGCGCAGCCGCGATATCATGGACGATATCGTCAACGTGGTGCGTACCGCGCGCGCGTTCGTGCCCCATCGCGTCCCGATACCCCGCCTCGCCTGCCCCGCTCTCCTGCCGGCATTCAAAAAATAAACGTTCCCCCCCGCGACAGCCGCGACTGACCTTCCCCGTCCCGTTCGCAGGTTGAGACGTACGCCGCGGACGGATTCGACGCGTTCGAGGAGTGCCTCGCGCAGGAGCTCCCCGACGACCCTGAGCTCACCGCCGCGCTCAACGCCGGCCTGGACGCCGTGTACCGCGCGTCGCAGGCCAACATCGAGCAAAACTTTGGCCGATTCGCCGAGCAGTGCGCGACGGACGTCTTCGCCGTGCCCGACGCGCTGATGCAGGCGAACGACCTAGCGGAGAACCTCCCAAGCTGCAGCGTGGAGGAGGAGAAGGCCCTGGACGACGAGCTCAGGCAGCTGCGTCGCAGGCTCACGCACCACGTCGCCGTGAAGAACCACTGCGAGGATCAGTGCGCCAAGCTGGAGGCGGAGATGGCGGACCACGCGGAGGTCGCCGCGGCGCTCAAGGACGGCAAGGAGAACTCGTCGATCTTCGCGGGCCTACCCGGCGGGAAGAACGAGGCTGAGCGGGCGGCGGGCGCCATCGTGGCGGCGGCGCGGCAGCTGCAGCCGCTCTTGGAGCAGGCTGAGGAGATGCAACGGCGGGGGATCTTCATCCAGGACGGCGACGCGAGCTCGACGGACCCGGTGGTGGTGGCGAAGGCGACGCTGAGGCGGCACTTCGTGCAGGGGAGCAGCCTGGAAGTGCTCAAGTCCATCAACCAGAGGCTCAACGCGCAGAAGGCTGCCACGGCCATGGCGGAGACCGCCGTCGCGTGATCACTGGAGACGCGCGTGTAATATCAGTCGGATAACAATCGTCAACAACCGTCCTCGCTTCGCTTCAGCCTCTCGGGTACAGCCTCTCGTAGTCGTCGACGGCGTCCTGACAGCTAGCCAGGTTGGACTCGGGCTCCCACGAGGGCTTCCACCGCCGTCTCTTGCTGTCAGTCCCGGACCACTCCACCTTGTGATGCGTCTCGCCGTCGTCAAACACCCTCTTGCCGACGATTTCATCCACGGCCCACTCCCTCTCGCTCGTTCGCTTCCTCTTCCGTTTGTCATCGACGGTCGTCGGGGTCTTGGGCGGCGGCGGCTCACAGCCCTCATTGCTCTCCTCCTCCTCCTCTTCCTCGTTGTCGAAAATCAATTTCGACACGGAACCAACCTGGCTCGGGTCAAACCGAAGATGCGTCTTCGGGTTATCGGCCACAAACGCCCTCGCCTGTTCCGCGCTGGTGTTCCCGTACGACGTCGCCTCTAACGCCGTCTTAAACCCGCTCTGCGCCCTAACCCGCCCCCAGATGGACATATCCAGCGGGTTTTTCTTCGCGAGGTGCTCGAGAGTCGCGTTGCTGTAAGGCTTTTGCGCGCGCAAAGTCAGCGACCGTCTCACGCCGGTGGGGTTCCAGCTCGGCGCATCGGACGGCGCTCTCATCCCGCGTATGCCGTGCTCCAAGTCGGTGCGCGCGGCGCCCGTCATGACGTAGATGGACCGTCGCGGGATCTCCAACTCCAGGGCCCACGACTTTGGTCCCTTGTTCACGCGCGATCCTCGGCCGGTGCGCCACGAATCGGACTCGGTGACGCCCGATTCCGTCGGGTAATTCTTGAAATTGTTCTGGAGCGCAGCTTTACAAATCTGGGCCCCGATCGCCCGCTCGTTCATGCAGTTTGGCGTGAAGTAGAGCACGCCATCGGCGCCCAGGGAGACCCCGACGACGGCCTCGCCCCATCGCGAGTTGTCGTCGAAGTGGGCCATGAACCCCGCCATCGGGGGATAGCTCTGCGACATCACGTGGTCCGGGGTGATGAGCGTCGGATCCAGGCCGCTGTCCCGTACCAGGTTAGCGACGCGCATGATATCGTCGGGCATATTCTTCATGCCCAGGGTGATGTCCATACTTTTCTTCGAAGCATCCGGGGCGGGCGCGCCAAAGGGAAAGAGATCACGGTTATGGAACATCCTTCGCTCCACGTCCTCGGTGAACGCGTCGTAAAACACGTGCAGACCCTTGATGCCGCACACGTCCCGCTTGATCTCCGGCGTCCTCTTCCTTGTTTTCGTAGGTGTCGGGAACGGCGCCTCGCCCCTGGCGGCCAGTCGATCCGTCCGCATTCTGTCCGCCGCCTCCCGCGCCCACCGTGTCAGCTCCAACTTATGGCGGCCGTAAAGTGCTGACGGCTTACCGTTGTACGCCTCGACGGCGGCGGCGATGTCGTCGTGGCGGCTCAACGTCATCGGCCTCGTCTCCCCCCGCTTGACGACCCTGACGCAGAAGTTCCCCGTCCTGGTAATCCTGATCCCCGTCGTCTTGTCGTTGCCCCTGAGTTCCTTGTGGATCCACTCGTCGCACTTTATGTTTGACGGGTCGAGGTGCTCTTTCGGCAGCTCCTGCTCCGTCGCGCCCTGCGCCCGCGCCGCGCCGTTGTACAGCTTCACCGCGTCCCCCACCGTCTCCTGGATGCCGAGCCGCAGGTACCCGACACCGTCTCCACGCGCGGCCTCAGCGCGCATCTTATCGCGGGGAAAGAGCACGCGGAGGAGCCCGTCTAGTTGCTCGTAGATGTGTGCCAGTCCCTTGACCGGGATGCCGTTGGGCTCCTCGCGGTCGTCCGCGATTGGCGCGCGGGAGTTGACGCACGATCGTTTGCGGAAGCGCGGTGGGCACCTGGTGGCGACGTCGGCGGTGTCGGAAGGCGTATTGTCCTCCGGCGTACGATCAGGCTCGTCGTCCTCCGACGTCAGATCGATGAACTCTGGCGTTAGATCCGAGTCATCCTCCTCCGCATCCTTCGGCCAGATGAGCACCGACCATAGCTCCTTTGGGTTCAGGTCCTCCCCGTCGCCGTCGTCGTACTTTATCTTGTACCACTTGTGCTGCTCATCGTAGGCAGTCACGGTGCCCCGGTAGTATTTGATCCGCATCGTGCAACCATTCATATTGGGCGCCCCCGTTGGGTTCTCGCTTCACCTCGCGATCCTCCGTTTGCGGAACGAAATCGCCGGTCTCCTCGCGAGCACTCGCGTCGCTTCGCTTCATGACCTCCCGTGCGACGCGCGAACAACGCCGCGGGGCGTGGGCAGTGGTTCCGGAACAACGACTCGATATACCCTTTACTTCCACTCGTAAAAAATCGCAACAATCTACTCTCGCATCCTCATCAGAACGTCCTCTCCTTGTAGCTTCCGGTGTACAATCCACCCGGAATCACGCCCGGCAGGTTCTTCTTCGTGAACTTATCCCACTGCGCCTTGCCAAAGTCCAACACCTGCAGCACGACGTTCGCCCGTTTCCGCCGCCCGCCGCCCATACCGCCGTCCAGGGTGCCGTACGCCGCGCCTACGTTGAAAGATCCACCACCCCCGGCGTTGAGCCCGTCCGAACTCGCGCCGCTGCCCTTGAGCCCGACCCCGCCGCCGCCCGGGAGCACGGACTCGTTCGCGGCTAAGGAGATGAAGAAGCCGAATGGCACGATCCAGACCACCATGAGGAAGAACCCGAGGAGGTACTCCACCGAGTGGCCGTCGTTATAGCGGCCGTAGTGATCGTCGTGATGATCATCGTGCTTGAAGTGGCGCATCCACATGAAGTGGTTGAGGATGAGAGCGCCGACGGATCCGAGGAACTCCGGGGAGGCGAGCTCCATGAACGGGAAGCGCTTGAGCAGGGTCCAGTACGCGCCCTGCGCGGCGCACGAGATGAGGATGCACAGGAACGGCAGGCGATCGATCACCAGGAGCGCCACGTTCATGCCCACGCTGATCTTGATGGCCCACGTGAGGACCTTCTTCGTGACCCGCGTGTACTCCTCGACGATCTCCGCCAGGTAGTACAGCCCAGTCGCGAGGCACACGGCGATGAACACCAGGAAGAGGTATCCGCCGGTGTACACGAGGACGTTGGACAGCCACGCCATGATGCGCGAGCGGGTGCCTTAATTAATAGCCGCGGGAGGGGTGAATGGGTAGGGTTGGAGATCGCGCGACCTGAAGCACGGCTGCTGGACGCGAGACCGGTGGGTTCCGTGAGATCCGGGCTATTCGGATCTAAGGCGTCTGCGTTGGGCGCTCGGTGTGAGCGGCCTGACCGTGAGTTAGCCTAACAGTGAGAGGCCAGTCCGTGGGCCGGTCGTCTCCTTGACCTTGCAGAAGAAACGAAGGTGACGGAATTTCGCCGCGATAAATGTTCTCAAATCTGTACGGTGGCTCAGTCAGACGAAACTAAATCGACCTATTTTTAACTCGTATGACCAAAGTTGCAGAGATTGGCGAGAGTTTCCGTTTAGCAAAGTCGAACGCGAAAACGTGCAGTGCCGCTAACAAGGCCCAAATTGGGCAATTCGACCTCGAAGCTCCGCGCTGAATTGCATAGCGGGACGCCGCCCAGGCTGAGGGCTGGACGCCGAGGTCGATCGAGACAGGTCACTCGGGTCACACGCAGCTTCTGCAGCGCGGCGCGCAGCGTTAAAGCGTCAAAGGCGAGGCGCGCCACAGGCGGTGGGGCCGCATTCTCGTCGATTGACTCAGCGAGGGTTGTTTCCCAGGTGTTATCCCCGGGAGCGGATTGCGGGACGGAGCGCGCGGCGGGGACCTTCGGACGTGGGCCCGTGACGATGGCGGACGATAAGGATCGCGAGGAAGATTTGGTATCCACGCGTCAGTACATTCAGTCGCTCCGGCGGCTGCAGTCCAACAGGGTGGAGCCCGCTCCCGCGTCCGCCGTGGGCGACGCGGATTCCTCTTTAATTACCGGGGGATTCAGCGCGCGCAATCGAATGCGCGACTCCGCGCGCACGAGCTCGAACGAGTCGAGCCCGGAGAAAATGAAAACGATGGGGCGGTGGGAAAAGCTGGACGAGGGCGATGACGGCGAGGAGATGGACCAGGTGACCGCGGAGAAGCATCTGTTCGGCAGCATCGCGAAGCGCCACGACCCGATGTCGGTGCCCGTGCCGTGGGGCCTGGTCCACCCGCTCTCCGCGTTCATGCGTAGGTGGGACATGATCACGATGTGGCTGCTGTTGTACACCGCGATATGGACCCCGTACGAGGTTGCGTTCGTGGAGGAGAAGCGACTGTCGCCGATGTACTTCGTGAACATGTGCATCAACCTGGCGTTCTTCTTCGACATGGTTCTCAACTTTAACCTGATGTACTTTGACGAGAAGCGGCTCCAGATGATCACGGACAGGAAGATGATCGCGAAGCGGTATATGAAAGGGTTCTTCATCATCGACTTCATCTCCATCCTCCCCTACGACGACATCACGCTCGCCACCGGGAGCAAGGCGAACCTCAAGATTCTGCGAATTGTGAGAATCGTCCGCCTCGCAAAGCTGCTCCGCATCCTCCGATCGAGCCGCATCTTCGCGAGGTTCGAGAACTCCATGACCATCAACTACGGCGCCCTCAAGCTGACCAAGTTCGTCGTCGGTACCCTCTTCATCGCGCACTGGATGGCCTGCCTCTGGCACCTGGTCAAGATCGTGGAGCAGTCGCGGTGCAACTGGGTCACCGACTACTACTACGGCGACTGTCTCTACAACGACGCGGACAACAACGACGAGCACGTCACCGCTCGATCGCTCTACTTCACCGCCCTGTACCTGTCCACGATGACGATCTCGACCGTCGGGTACGGAGACGTCACGCCGCAGACGGAAGCCGAGCGCGTGTTTCTCATCGTCGGCATGCTGGTGGGCGCATCCGTCTACGCGTACGTCGTGGGTTCCATCTGCAGCGTCCTCGCGAGCATGAACTACAGGGAGACTGAGTTCCAGGAGCTGATGGACCGGCTCAATTTGTTCATCAAGGAGGCGAAGATCGACGTGGACCTGGCCGGGCGGCTCCGCGCGTTCTTCAGGTACAGGCGCAAGAACACGAGCCAGGTTGCGTGGGGCGAGCTGCTCGACCTTATGTCGCCGAGCATGCGACAGGAGGTTGCCACGCAGATCAACACCGCGTGGCTGATCAAGGTGGAGGTCTTCCACGGGATCCCGGAGCAGGTCGCCATCGAGATCAGCTTCAACTTCGTCTTGGAGACGTTCCCGCCCGAGGAGCTCATCATCGCCGAGAGGGACGAGAGCAACAAGCTCTTCGTGCTCAAGACGGGGGTGGTCATGTGCAAGGGGCGGGTACGAACCATCGGGGACAACGCGTGCTTCGGGGAGGACATGCTCTGGCGGACGATGCAGCGTGGGTACAAGGCGGTGTCGCTCACCTTCTGCGACTGCTACACCCTCAAGAAGGAGACGCTGGAGCAGGTGATGGATAATTACCCGTCCGTGAAGGTGATGCTTCGCAAGATCATCGTACGAAAGATTTTCCAGGAGAAAATCGTCGAGACGAGCCGCATCGTGAAGGAGTTCAAGCGGTTCATGAAAGCCCACAAGGAACGGAACGGCCCCACGGCGTGGCCACCCGTCGGTGAGAGCATGGACTTCCTCACCAACGCGCTGGGGTTCAGGTTCAGGGCCACCGTGAGCGCTAAGCTGATGATCATGCGAAACGCCGATCCTCAGTATTTCCGCAGGATCAACAGCCTGGCGATGTACATGCAGCGGATGTTCCGCGGCCACCAGGGACGGCAGATGGCGGTGCTTCGCAAGATGGCGAAGGATAAGAACATGCCGGTCTCGCTGCTCAGCTTGAAGTCGGTGCAGGAGCAGCTGATGAACGAGCGCTTGAGGCTGCGGAGGCACAAGGAGTCCAAGGATGGAGCGCCCGAGGAGCACCCGCACGATTCGCCCGCGCACTCCGCCGGCGGGTCCAGGACGACGCACGCGTGGGACGACGACGACGGGTTAATCGGCGAGCCCGTCAAACGGGTTCACCTCACGCCGGAGCTGAACGAGCTGAGGGAGCAGCTGATCGAGAACGTCGGGGGTATCATCGAGGAGACGGTGAGGCGGGAGCTCGGGAAGGCGTTGGGGCATCAGCGGCTCGGTCAGTCGACGGCGGCGGCTCCCGCGGCGGCGGCCCCTCACAGGGAGGCGCCCGCGATGCCCGCGGCGGAGCCGCCGGGTAAGCTCGACAAAAAGAAGTCCTCGAAGAAGCGATAGATCATAGTAGCACCGTGAATTGCGGGCTTGCATTAACCACTCGCGCGTCCACACAACTCCACACCCGACACTGTGAAAATGCACCTGTCAGCCCACGTTCTGCAGTGCGCGCCAATTTTTTCAAGTTTTCTCGGCCCGATGCCCCGAACGACCCACTTGCGAGCCGAGAAGGGTGTGTATCGGGGGTGACTCTCCGGTCGATTATCCCGGTGGTGCCTAGTTGACGAGATGTCAGCGGAGGAGCCGCTCGATCGCATCGTGCTTCGCTACCTACAGAAGCGAGGCTACAAGGACGCCGAGAAGGCTTTCCTCAAGGACAGCAAGTCCCAGAAGCTCAGCGAGATGGCCTTGGTGCCCCATCTGGGCCCGGACGCTGCCATCAGCGACCACATCCTCTACTACAACGAGGAGGATGCGGATCCCAACTCACTCGTGCAGGGCTATAGGCTCCTGCGCGACTGGGTGAACCACTCACTGGACATGTACAAGGTGCGTCCGCGCCCCGGATGGGTTCGCACAAATCCCGTAGTTTACCCTAGAAAAGCCCCGATTGTTGGTTTTCAGCCCCCGCTGACGTGAGCCCGCCCCCTTCCCGCCGATCATCGCAGCCGGAACTCATGCGGATCCTCTGGCCCATGTTCGTCTACTGCCACCTGGAGCTGGTCAACCGCGACGAGGGTCACCTCGCGCGCGAGTTCCACCGCAGGTTCGGCCCCGATCACCTCCTCCTGCACGACGACGACGTCAGGGCTCTCTCGGGCCTCGCCACCCCTCAACACGCCGAATCCGACGCCACCGCGCGCAAATTCCGCGATAACCGCGTGCCGATCTCCTGCTGCCAGTACACGTTTGACCTCCTGGTCAAGTACCTTCACCACGCCAACCAGATGGCGCTCCTCGCGGTGCTCAACGCGCACATCTCCGTCACCATCGCCAAAGGAGACCCGGCGCCGCACACGGATGAAGCCCACCTCTCGGCCAAGCAGGTCATCACCGGCGTGGGTCCACCGTCCAAGATTGACAAGTTCAACGCCCAGTACGACGCCGGGCGATGGGGCGTGCTCGTGGACAGCGTGGAGGTCCAGGCGCTGGACGAGTTCGAGGAGGAGAAGGCGCGGGAGGAACGCGCCAAGGCCCGAGCCGCTGGGAAACCGAAAGCCCCGGACGAAGCCGCTGACGACGGCGCGGACGGCGGAGCCGAGGCTTCACAAAAGGAGGGCGGCGACGGCGATAAGCCCGCGGACGGGGATAAGCCCACGCCCACGAAGAAGAAGAAGGACGATAAGAAGGATGGCAAGAAGGATGACGACGAGAACAAGTACGAACCGACCATCGTGCCGTCGTCCATCCCGGTGCCCGAGCTCGACTATCACCACGCCCGAGCCGCCGTCGAGGACATCCGGTACCGCGTCGACGTCGGGCCCGCCGCGCCGCCGTCCGTCGCGTTCTACACCTTCACGCACGCGCACAAGTTCCTGCACTGCTGCACCACGGCATCCGACGCGTCGCTCGTCGTCGGCGGGTTCGCGGACTCGGTGGTGCGCATCTGGGACATCAATAAATCCGTCCCGGGTAATAACATGGACGTCTACTGCACAGATCCGGAATCGAAGAAACGAAAAGCCGCGCGCGAGGAGGGCCTGACGCTGCTGGAGTACGAGGAACAGCACAAAGACGACGACGTGGATCAAGCGATGGACGATGCGGAGGCACATGAAGGGGAGGATGGCGAGAAGCTTACCGCTAACTCGCGAATCGCTCGGCCGCTTCATTGCGTCGAATACGTTGGGCATTCATCGGCGGTGCACGGCGTGGACCTCTCCCCAGGGCACGACTTCCTCCTCTCCTGCTCCCGCGACCAGACGATCCGCGTGTGGTCCATGGAGCTGGAGATCTGCCTCGCCGCGTACAAGAGCCACAGGTTCCCCATCTGGGACGTCAAGTGGTGCGGCGTCGGTCACTACTTCGCGTCGGCGTCCAACGATTGCACCGCTCGGGTCTGGGCCATGGACGAGGCTCAGCCGCGGCGGGTCATGGTCGGCCACCTCGCCGACGTGGACTGCGTCGCTTGGCACCCGAACACCAACTACATCGCGACGGGCAGCTCGGACCGCACGGTACGGCTGTGGGACGTGCAGACGGGTGATTGCGTCCGGATCTTCACCGGCCACCGAGCCGGGGTGCGGTCGCTGGCCATGTCCCCAGACGGCAAGAGCATGGCGTCCGGGTCCGACGACGGCGGCGTGCTGGTCTGGGACCTGGCGACGGCTAAGTGCTCGCACGCGTTCGAAGGGCACAGGGGCGCGGTGTACTCGCTGGACTACAGCCACGGCGCGGGCACGGTGCTGGCGTCGGGGGGCGCGGACGAGACTGTCAAGGTTTGGGACGTCTCGCAGTCCGCGTCGGCTGAAGTCAACGGGGGCGAGGCGGGAGCCGCCGCCGGGGAGAGCAAGGCGGCGACCGCGGCGAGGAAACCGCCGATGACGAGCCTGAGGACCAAGTCGACGCCGGTGTTTAACGTGCAGTTCACGGGGCGTAACCTGCTGATGGCCATGGGGGCGCGAGCGCCGTCCGTCAGGTCTCAGGTGGCGTGAGAGCGATTACTCGATTTGATGAACAAAAAAGATTTCACCTAACACCTGCCGTTTCTGCACGGATCGACGCAATCACCATTCGGATCCAGCGTTTGGAGCTCCGCGTAGGTCAGCACCTTCTCGCACTCGAGCTTGGACCGTCGACGATGGATGCTGTTGGTCCACGTCTCCGTCGGGGCGATTCCGGGCGGCATGACGCAGTCGTAAGGTCCCTCGTCTTTCGGCCCCGGGGAAGTTTTGCTTTTATCGAGCTGCAGCCTGTCCCACTGCCGGCATCCGTACTCGTCGAAATCGTCCAGCAACAGGAAGCACTTCTGCCTCGCCACGTAATCGCCAAACTCGTTTTGGAATATCTCGAGCGTGGACTGGCTCGTGTTGGTCACGCCGAGCCTGCAGGTGTACACGGAGCAGTCGAAGTTCTCAAACACGCACGGGTCCCTCGGACTCGGTTCAGGTAACTCGGTCTGGTTGTATCCCGGCGAGCCGAACGGTGTGCGGTTCGGTATGGGCCGCCAGTTACCGCCGCCGAGCCCGGCGCCGAACCAGGACGGGCCGATGATGTACCCTTGGGGACCCCAGTAGAACGGAGAGAAGATCCGCGACGACACGTTGGTCTCCTCAGGCGCTGTCGTCGGCCGGGTAGCGGGGACGACGGTGGCGGGAACGACTGCGGGTCTCCCGACCGTCCTCGTCGCGACGTCGACGCGCTGCCGTGGTGACGTCTGCGCACACGCGAGGGCGACGAGGAGTGCGAGTGCGGCGAATCTTAGGGCGATTGAGGGCGACATGTGCGCGCGCGAGTGTCGTGTGCGGGAACCCTCCTCTCGTGCGGAAACGCTTTTCAACCACCCTCGATGCACCTCGATCGATCAACAAATTTCGGCCAGCCAGCCAGCCCAAAAGTGACGAGGATATTGTTAGGCCTAATAATTGGCGGGTCGAGGCGCCAGTGTGGACCGCGCGAGAGGACGAATTTCCGGGTGAAGCGCGCTGCCGGCGAGCCGCGTGTTGCGCTAGGAGTAGGGGTCCCGGTCGGAGAGGCGGTCGAGGCACCTCGTCTCGGGCGCACCATGGTGGGCATCTTGCGAACTCCCGCGCAAGATTCTGGTCGGAGTCCGTACCACGAGACTCCCGGGTCGACCAGAACTTACGACTGGAGGCGGATAGATCACACGGTGCGTGCGAGTTCCGGGCGTTTTCAACGTGTCGCGACTTTTACCGGCTGTCGCGTGGCGTTCGGGCGTTCGAACCGCGCTCAAGACGCGCGATCCGCGGCGCTCGCCAGCCAAATTCACCATAATTCTCTCGCCAGATTAGATTCCAGCCCAATCGCGAGGCACTCCAGCTGACATCCCTGACCCGTCACCCCCTTGATTCGCAGGTCGTGGAGGATATCTTGAACCACGCCGAGGAAATCGCCGTCGCCGAGGGCGGCGCGGCGGATGAGGTCACCCTCCTCAGGCTGCTCAAGGTGGGTGCCGCGCTCCAATTCTCGACTCAAATCCAGCCCCGCGCGATAATATCCGCGCGTTCAAAAGTTTACAACCGAAGCCCCACCCGCTGACCCATCCGACCCCAACCCTTCCCCAATCACAGGCGTACGAGAGCGTCCTCCAGCAGCACGGTATCGAGCCCGAGGAGGACACCGACTACTACCGCTTCCTCCTCAAGCTCTCACTGGACCCAGATCCCAACTGGTGGGTCAAATACGAACGAGAGAAGCAACGGATGAGAACCACGGGTGGACCCGCGGAGACGTCGCACATCTCCCCAGTGCGACCCCGCCCGGCGCCCACGCCCGTGTGGAAGCCCGGCAGCGCACGCCCCGCGAGCGCGCGCCCCGGCACGGCGGGCGGCGGCGGCGGCAGCGCGCGCAGGCCCTCGGTGCAATTCAGAAGCGGAGGAGGCCCGGGTTCGGCTCGTCGATCCGCGCCCCCGTCGACGTTCGCGGGTGACTTCGCCGAGACTAGGCGACGGGTCATGGAGGAGTACCAGGCTGAGTACGCGGATGCGCCCGGGACGTATTACCGGGGATCTCCTCGGACTCACTACGGCGGGTCAGGGCACGCGTCGCCGGCGTATCCCGGCGCGGGTGGATACTCATACGGATCCATCAGTTCGCCCGGCTACGGGGGCTCGGGTTTGGTGTACGAGGACCCTGCGGAGAGTGGGTACGCCGATTTTAAGCTGATGGCTGCCGCGTTCAGGGTGTGGGTGCGCCACGCGTCCGCGCTCAGGGCGCTGCGCGTCGCCCGGGAAGCCGCCGTGGAGAATTGGATGATTGCGGTTTCATTTTGGGAGGCGCAGACGCTTCGCCGGTGCCTCGCGCGGTGGAGGGGTCGCAAGAACGTCATGCAGCTCCACGCGCTGAGGTTTTGGTACGGGGAGACTCTGCGCGGCAGGTTCCTGTACTGGCGCGAGCTCACCACGCGGCTCAAGATTGGCATGCACACCGCGGGCGCGACGCACCGGGCGCAGGTGACCAAGAAGTACTTTTACGCCTGGAAGGTCACGGCGTCCATGTCCAAGGAGGAGCAGCTCAAGTTCGCGCGCGCCATGGCCATCTGGGGGGGTAACGCCAAGCAGTACTACTTCGCCAAGTGGAAGTCCATCCTCGCGTCGATGAAGGAGCTCGGCGGTAACCTGGAAGGGCGGCGGCGCGACCGCGTTCGGTCGATGGCTTACGTCAGATGGCGCGCCGCGTATCACGAGAAGATCCACCGCCGTGAGCTGCTCGCGCGCGCCGCCGCTAAGTTCCGCTCCCGCGCCGTCTCCGCCGCGTTCGAGGGCTGGCGCTCCAACGTGGAAGAGATCATCGACACCAGGGAGAAGCTTCACGCCATCGCGAGTAGGTTCGCCAACCAGAAGCTCAGCGCCGCGTTCAACAAGTGGACCGCGGAGGTTGAGCAGGCGGCTTCCGACCGCGAGAAGATCCGCAAGGTGATGGCCATGATGGTCAACGGCGCCGCGGTTCGGTGCATGCGCGCGTGGAAGGAGTACGCCAAGGAGCAAGGGCGGCTCGCGGAGGTTTGCATGCAAGTGGCGAACCGGCTCATGTCGATGGCTGCCTACGGCGCCTTGATGCGGTGGAAGGAATTCACCGAAGAGTCAGTCCACATGAAGGAACTGCTGGCCAAGGTGGCGGCGAGGTTCGCCAACCGCACCAAGTCGGGCGCGTTCAACGCGTGGACGCACTTCACCATCGTCCGCCTGCGCGAGAAGGAGTGCTTCGACCGCATCTCCGACCTCCCCAGGCGCCGCAACATGCGGATGGGCTGGCAGCAGTGGCGGGGCGCGTACCACGACAGGCAGCAGCTCAGGAACGCCGTGCAGGCCATGCTCAAGTCCGGCCTCGTCAGGGCGCTTCGCACCTGGAGGGAGAACGTGGATGAGCTCCTGAACCAGCGCGACATGCTCATGAGGGTCGCGAAGAAGATGCAGAACCGCGCCATGGCGGGTGCCTTTGTCACGTGGGCGGAGGCGGTCGAAGAGACCAAGCACCAGATGGAGGTGGCCGCCAAGGCTTTCGCCCGGTTCCTTCACCGCGAGGTCGCCTCCGCGTTCGCGCGGTGGCGCGAGTTCATGGTCTTTGCCGCCGAGGCCAAGGCTCAGATTCAAAACGCGCTCATGTTCTTCACCAAGAAGTCCATGCTCGTCGGCTGGCAGCGCTGGAGGGAGATGATCGACGAGGTTCACGAGTACCGCACGATGCTCCAAAAGGCGGCCAACTACTTCATCGGCCGCGAGCGCGCCGCCGCGTTCTACACCTGGCGCGATAACACCCAGGAGCTCGTCGAACAGCGGTTTAAAATCGCCGGATTCGTCAAGAGACTCATGAACCAGTCCCTGAGCGCCGCGTGGGAGCGGTGGCAGAACTTCATCCTGGACCAGGAGGACATGCGTCAAGTCGTCGAACGCGCGATGGCGTGGTGGATGAACAAGGAGAAGCGCGCGGCGTGGGCCAGGTGGTGGGAGCGCGTCGAGGAGGCGCGGGTCATGCGACGCGCCGTGCAGTTCTTCCTCAACCGCGAAATATACAAGGCTTTCCAGCGGTGGCAAGAGTACGTCATCAACAAGCAGGAACACGAGGAGATGGTGGCCAAGGCGATGTCCGCGTTCGTCAACCGGGCGCTGCGCATGGCCTACAACCGCTGGCTCGAGTTTTGCACGCAGCAGCAGGCTATCCGCCACGCCATGAACTTCTTCGTCAACGGCGCTCTCATCCGCTCGTTCCAGACGTGGCAGGTGCGAATCGTTGAGCTCGGCGAGGAGCGTCAGATGATCTGGAGAGCGGTTCGCTACTTTCAAAACTCCGCGCTTCGAGCCGCGTTCCTCGGCTGGAACGAGAACGTCCTCGAGATGCTCGAGACCAAGGCGAAGCTCACCAAGGCTATCCTCCGGTTCAAGAACAAGGCGCTCGCCGCGTCCTTCACTCACTGGTCCACGCTCGTCTCCGATCACAAGCACAACATGGCGGTCCTTCAAAACGCCGTCATCCGCCTATTGAACCGCCAGAAACGCGCGGCGCTGATGCGATGGTACGACCAGGTGCAGGAGATCAAGCGTATCCAGGACCTCTGCGACAGGATCCTTCGCAAGATCATCCTCCGCGAAGCCGCCGTCGCGCTCGATCGATGGAAAGATTACACCGCCGAGTCGCTCGAGATGAAGGAGAAGATGGCGGCGGTGGTCGGCCGGCTTCGCAACCGGGCGATCGCCGGCTCCTTCGAGCGCTGGTGCACCATGGTCGAGGAGGCCAAGGACATGCGCGAGAAGCTCGAGAAGGCTGTCGTGCGTTTCGCCAAACGGAACATGGTATCCGCCTTTGAGCGCTGGTGCGCTATGGTCGAAGAGGCGCGGCACCACCGCGAGCTCATCTCCAAGATGCTGAAGAAAATGTCGCAGCGGGAGGTCCTCGGCGCATTCACCAAGTGGCAAGAGGTTGTCGACGAGGCCCACAACGCACGCGCCGCGGCTGCGAGGGCCATCGGGTTCTTCTTCACCTCCGCCACGCGAGGCGCTTTCATCGCGTTTCAGCGCAACGTCGTGTACGAAAAGACCATGCGTAAAGCGGCTCAGTTCTTCATCGGCGGATCCAAGGCTAAGTTTCTCAAGCAGTGGAAAGACAACGTGGACGATACGGTGTACGTCCGCGGGCTCATGGCCAAGGCTGCGATGGCGTTCGCGGGCAAGGCGAAGGATGCCGCGTGGCACGGGTGGAAAGCGGTGGTGGTCCGGCGCAGGAAAAACCGCGACTTCATCGCCAAAGCCCTCGTCTTTTACGCCTACTCCATCGAGGGTAAGACCTGGCGCAAGTGGGTGGAGGTGACCCAGGAAGCCAAGGAACTGAACCGCAAGCTCGCGAACGCCGTCGCGAAGATGCAGAACAGGGCGCTCGGGGGTTCGTTCAACCGATGGGTCGAATACGTGGACGAGGTTGTGGACATGAGGGAGAAGCTCAACCGCGCCGTTGCGAGATTTTCGATGCGAGCCGCCGCCGCCGCCTTCTCCACCTGGGTCCAGGTGAAGGACGTGGAGATGGAGCGCAGACGTATTCTCCTCGAGCACGTCGCCAAGAAGTTTAACCGCACCAAGGGTTTCATCTTCGACCAGTGGCGCAAGTGGGTGGACTTTGAGCTCAACATGAAGACGATTCTCGAAAAGGCGATGCGGCTGATGATGAACCGCACAATCGCCGCGGCGTGGGCTCGGTGGTTGGAGAAGATGGAGGAGTCGAGGATGATCCAGCGCGCCATGCGCAAGTTCATCTACGCAGCCCAAGGGCAAGCCTTCACCACGTGGGTCGAATACACCAACGAGGTGCAGCTCATGCGCAAAATCGCGCAGGCCATCGGCTACGCAAACGACGGCTTACTGCAGCGGTGCATGGACAAGTGGTGCGTTTTCGTGGACGCCGTCAAGGATGAGCGCAAGGCGTACAAGGCTGCCGTGCTCAAGTTCTTCGGAAGCATCAAGCAAACGTCGTTCAAGAAGTGGACCAAGTACACTTACACCATGCTCAGGGTGAAGCAGATCATGGGCAACGGCCTGAAGAGGTTCTGCAAGCAGGGCATGAGGGCGTGGCACGAGGAAGCCACCGTGTCGAAATTTTTGCGAACGCAGAGCGAGTTTCTCCAGGCGAACACCTCCGCGGGCGTGCGCAAGCGCGCGTTCGTCATCTGGCTCAAGATCATGAAGTGCGACCGCCACCGCAGGCTCAAGTCCCTTCGCGCGCACTTCAGGGAGTGGACCTTCCACCTGGGACTGCGCAAGGAGGACAAGAGGCGCGAGGAGAAGCTCGCAATCGTGTTGAAGAAGATGATGTTTGGCAACATGGCCAATGTTTTCGCCGGTTGGCGCCTCATCATCCTCCGCAACAAGCGATTCTTCCGCAAGCAGGCTGCCATCAAGCTCGCCATCGCCTCGGGCGACGCGCTCATCCGCTCCAAGAAGCGAGCGCTGTACCTCGCCGCCTGGCGCGCGTGGAAAGCCTCTGGCAAACAGATGGGCACCGTCCGCAACATGCTCTCCCGCGCGCTTCGCCGCGCGCAGGGCACCTACTTCGCCAGGTGGTGGTCCTACGTCGAACACCGCCGCGCCAAGCTGGAGAAGTTCTCCTCCGCCAAGGTGCTCCACCAGAGGCTCCTGTTGAGGTCGTCCTTCACGCAGTGGATCGACGCGCAAAACGCGGGCGCCGCCGAGATGGACGCCAAACTCGCTAAAGCCATGCAGATGGCGTTCGGCAACTCCATCGCGTTCGTCGTCTCCAAATGGCGCGGGCTGGTGCAGGACGAGAAGCAGAAGAAGATGGCGATGCAACGTCTCGTGGGTTTACTCGCGGGGTGCCAGCTGGAGAACCTCGGGGTTCACGTCATCCACGGGTGGCGCGACGTGGTGCGGCAATCCCGGCTCGGCACCGCGCACCTGCGCAAGGCGGATAACCACCGCCAGTTCAAGATCATGGACTCGTGCTTCCTCGCCTGGAAGGTCATCGCCGCGCCGCTGACGCAGTTTGAGCACAACAGGCTCCTGGACCGCGGCATGGACGCGTGGGACAGGGACTTTGACGACAAGGGGGACTCCGCCGAGGTTCACGCGCAGGTGTTGGCCAGGCGCGTCCGCAGCATGTTCGACGGGCGTGATCCCGACGAGGACGACGACGACGGACACGTGGAGGAGATCAGGAAGAAGGCGCCGACGACGGGGATGCGCGGCGTGCTCTCGCGCGCCGCCGCCATCGCAGCATCCGGCGCGCCCAAGGGTGTCCAAGGCGGAGCAGTCGACCTCGGCTCGGACTCGGACGACGACGAGCCCTCGTCCTCGAAGGGCGTCGGCGGCCGCGCCACATCCGTCGTGCCGCAGAGTGCCATCGCGCCCAAGGCGAAGGGCGGCGGGTTCTGCGGGGAGTGCGGGGCGAGCTACGATCGGGCCGGGCAGAAGTTCTGCATGGAGTGCGGCGCCAAGGCTTGAAGAGCCCAGCGGCGCAAACGATACTACTACTAGACATTCGTAAATATTCAAGCTAACGTAATTATCTATGATCACCAGTCGTTCTCGAGGTCGTCAAAGTACCCAGCCTCCTCCATCTCGCTGTAGTACCTGCTCTCCACTTCGTACTCGTCCTCCCTGAAGTAGTCCGCCAGGAACGTGAGATACAGCACCGGCGGGTAACAGGCGTAGTACGCGTAGTTGCACAAACCAAAGACGCAATACGCCCATCGGCTGACGCCGCCGCCGACGCATAAAGCGCAGACTGTCTCCACCGCGTACAACACGAACAGCGTCCCTGTGTACCCGTAGAAGCTGGGCCTCGCGGGCATCCAGTCGCGGTATCGCGTCTTCGGGAGCGCGGTGAGCACGCCGTAGACGAGCGCCGCGATGAACGCGCGGGTGGCCCAGTATCCCCACTTTGTCCAAAAGTACCCGCGCGAGTGCAACCCTGGTTCCTCCACGAAAACCTCCACGCCGAAGCCGAATATCAGCGCCGATTTGGCCAACAAGTCGATCCCGGCGATACCCACGGCGATGACGATCGTCTCCCGGAGCGCCGCCGCCGCGCCCACCGTGCGGCTGTGCCCGTGCGCGAGGTACAGGTACACAACCGCGGAGACCTCCAGTACGTCCATCCCGAATCGCGTGGCGAGCCAGAGCGCGTTCCACAGGCGCACGTGGTTCAAAGGCGAGGCCTGCCACATCTGCACCCCGCACCGCAGCAGGTTGAGGATGCAGACGAACCAGAGGTTGGTGTAGTAGGTGGCCATGACGTGGTTGCGCGTCGCCCTGAGCTTCGCGACGCTGGCTCGGAGGTGCGACGCGAGGAACATGACGAAGAGCACCGTGGGCAGCGCGACCAAGACGTCGAACCACACCTCGCGCGATGCGACCCCGGTCCCGCGATGCACCCCGACTCCCATGAACGCCTCGCACGTTCTCATGCCCTCCTCTCTAGCCTTACTCGCGGACGTCGGGAGGACGTAGCCGCACAAGGACCGTCGCCACCACCCGCCCGTCTCCCCCGCGGGCGAAAGATCCCCCAAATCTGACTCGACATTCGCTAGACCTAAACCGTCCGTCGCTCCCTCCCAGCCGGCATCCTCGAGGCCGTCCACGAGGGTGACCGCAAGGAACAGAAGCACGAAGGTCATCGACCCCCGCGGGGGCGCGAAGGACCGGCGGCTCATGCTCTCGCGCGACCGAAGGTGATGCTAGGGCTGGCTAACGAAAACGAATTCGGATTTTCGATGACGGATTCAAAATATATTTACACTTTCCTCCTCTCAGTTCACCTCCTTTCCGAAGCCGCGCTTGGCAGCCTTCTCCTCGATGAGCTTGGCCGCACGTGCGGCGTACACCTTGAGCCGTTCAGTGTCGATATCAGGCCGGTGGCCGTTACGGTCGTTGACGCAGAACGTGCCCACAGCCTGACCCCTGACCATGATCGGGGCGCCGGTGTAGTGAAAGTCTTTATCGGTCTCACCCAACATCGAGCCAAACAGTCTAGCCTGACCGTATTGCATCTTTCCGCCACCCTGCGGCATGTCGATGATATCGCTGTCCTTCGCGACCTGGTTCTCCATGGCGCCCATCATGCAGCCGAAGAAACTTCCGAGTTCCGGGTTGGCCCCCGACATGGCGAGCGCGCCCAACTCAGCTTGGTTGAGACGGGGCAACTCAGGCATGTCTCCCATGGTTCCCGAGGAAGATATCACGTCACCCTTGTTGATGACGTGCTGGCAGAAGGTCGCCTCCCTCGGCATCCAGATACCGCCGCAATCCATGGCTTCTCCATCCAAACCTATCCCTGGCCCGGCGAGAAGCGTCTCGCGTTCGCCATCGATCGCGGTGACACTGGTGTCGGTGCATTTAAACTCTTCCATCGCTTCCTTGGTGAGAGCCTTGAAATCCTCGTCGCCGATCAAATCATCGTTGTTTTTCGTATCGTAACCCAGATCATTGACAACCATGAGACGTTCGGCCTCGTTCGCCGGTACGGGCATTCGCTTCATGAGATCGCGGACGTTCTCCGCCTTGAAGTTGTCGTCGATGGCGTGTTCAATCTTCGGGTCGCTCTTGTCCTCCACCTTGACCTGCGACACGTCGACCGTGCCAGGCTCACCCAGCGCCGCCTCCACGCGCGTCTTGAGCAGCACCTCCATCATCTCCGTCAGCTTGCTCACCTGCTGCTGTAAGATCTCGCTCTGAATCTTGGCCTCCTCGCGGGTCTTTTGGTTCTCCTCGATGAGGGTGTCGATTCTTTTCTGCGATCGAGCCTCCGCCAGCTTAACGGCTTTAGTCACGTCGTCCACGGCGCTCACGATGAGCTGATCGTTCGCGCTCATGAAGTCCTTGACCATGGCCTTCTTCTCCGGGTCGCCCATGATCGCGTCCGCGCCCCCGAGCTCCTCGATCTTCTCCCTCAGTTGCTTACCCTGCTCGAACTCCTCCATGATTATATCGTGCGTCTCGATCGACGCGGCGGCCGCGATGATGGTCACCTGCCTGTGCATGCTGTCGCTGATGTCCTTGAACTTTTGGGAGTCTCGGCCGGACATGAGCATCTGGGTGATGAAGTACTGGTTCTTGAGCTTGTTGAGGAACGCGACGCCCTCCTCCATCTCGTAAGAGAGCGCGTCGCACGTCTCCTGCACCTTTGCGAGTAAACCTTTCTTGCCGGTCTCCAGCATGACGGTCTCGACGGACTTGACGTTGGTGGCGAACACCTGCGCGTCGCGCTTGAGCGCGTGCACGTTCGCCGCGGCGGTGGCCACGCCCGCGATGAGGACGGCGATGGGTGCGACCCAGGGAAGTTCTTTCGCGAACGCCAAGAGCGCGGAGCCGACGGCGGAAGATGCTCCGCCCATACCCCCTCTCGCGTCCGAGCTGACCGTCCCCGCGACGAGCGCGGTGGTGCCCGCGGCGATCGTCACGACGGCGGCGGTATCAACGCCACCGCCGATGCCGTCAGCGTCCTCCAGCTTGGATTCCTTCCCCTGCTTGCCCTTGGCATTCGTCTCGATCTTCTCCAGCGGGGCTACATCCGAATCTGATTTGGCATTTTTGGAAGCTCCGCAACCCATGGTTCACTTCACCCGGGTTGAGGGGGTGAGAGGATCGGACGGCTCTGGCCAATGAACCGATCGTGGGGGCGCGTCCTCGCACCCACGTGATCACCTCGGTCGGGGCGTCCGCCGAGTGTTGGGCCGGGAATGAATGAATGTTCGTAAATGTGTTTTCTGGATCGTATCTGGACTCGATGCATAACGTTATTTGATCGCCCAACATCGTTGAAATCATTAACAAAACCCATACGAGGTTAACCATAAATATCTGATCAGATCATAACTGATCTGCTGTGAACGAGATTGGTCCCGAAGGTCCCGGAAAAAAGTCAACTCTGGAAATAGCCGTTTCTCGGAGATTCCGTCGAGAGTCGTTATCCTGAGCGACATTGCGTGCCGCGCGTCGAGGCGAACGACGGAGGTTGAGCGTCGACAGCGCCGAGCTCAACCTTACCGCGAGGTGGACGTCGCGTGACTCGCGCGGCGTCTCGGGACGAAGCGGCCGCCGCGCGACGCCAGATTAGATTATTGATTCCGGGAGGGGCGAGGAAGGTGCCTTCGACGCGACGCGACGGCGGTGGAGACCTGACCGGAGTGTATCGCGCTCACATCATGGACGACCGCGAGCGCACGCGTCGCCAGCTGGCGTTGGAGACTAAGCGCCGGCAGAAACTCTTCGAGGAAAAGGCCAAGCGGCGCCAGATGGAGGAGGAGAAGCTGGTGCGTCTCGCTCGCTCCCCCGACAGATTTAGATTCTTCGGTCAACGCTCATTCCTCCCGTTCCCCCGTCCAACACGTCCTACTCTGACCACAGTTCCCCTCCCCGCATCGTTCACGACAGGCTGAGAACAAGCTGAAGGCGCGCAGGGCTCAGCGCAACCGAGCCGCCGCCCTGATTCGCACACCCACGGACCCTTCGCCCTCATCCGCCCCGAACGCCAACCGCAAGATCTTACGCAAAGGCACGGGCACGGCGGGCGCGTTCGGCTCCAAGGGCCTACCCTCCAAGTCACCCGCGTCCGCGTCCAAGGCGGCGGCGAGCGGCGGCGGTATGAGCGCGAAGAAGGCGACGCCGCCGAGCCATCTCCGCCCGTTCACGACGTCCGGGGGGCATCATCGCGGAAGGGGAGACGGCGACGGCGCGGGGCGCCATCTCATGAACTTCATCCGCGACCGCCGCGACGCGGTGCGCAGGGCGAACGAGGACCTACGGAACAGGGACGGCGGCATGGACGATGAGGACTCATTCGCGTCGTCCGCCAAGTCCACGCAGCCGTGGCACGAGCTCAAGGCGAACGCCGCCGCGGATCTCGGCGCCATCTTGGGAGAGCTCGCGCCCCCCGCGGATCTGCTCGATCCGCCCGAGGAACCCACGGAGGAATGGGTCAAAGACCGCCGGCGCGTGGTCGACAGCGCGAGGGCCGGGACGTCGAGGGGTCACGAGACCTCCGTCGCGGCGATGGATGACGTGGACAGCGCGAGGATCGTGGAGAAGTGCGGGAACGAGCCGAGGAACAAGCTGACCTCGTTCTCGCCGGGTGAAGGGAAGGTAACCGCGGATCCGCTGTGGATGCGCGCGGCGTTCCACCGCGAGCACAGCGAGGAGTTCACACCCCTGACCAGGTCCAAGGGATCGACGCCGAGACGGGTGATGCACGGGTTTCCTAAATCTGTCACCCCGCCGGCGCCGCCCCCAGAGGAAACCGAGTTTACGACCGAGTTGAACCTAGAGTTGAACCTACCGAAAACGAAGGAGTTGCCGCCGGTCGAGCAGTCCTCGGAGTCGGAGGCGGAATCCGAGTCTGACGACGAGGAGTCCCCGAGCTGGGTCATCCGCGCGAACGACACGCCGCTCGAGCCGGAGACGTCGTCGGTGTCGATGCGGGACAGCCTCGAGGCGGCTCCCGCGGCTGAAACGTCGCGGGGAGGACCCGCGGCTGAAAATTCACGGGGAGGACCCGGCCCATCCCCGAGGATATGGGCCGAGGGCGACGACGTCAGCGACAGCGAGCACGAGGTTGACTCCGATGGGGACGCTGAGAACGACATGAACGCGGGGAACAAGTACGCCGGGAAGATTTCCACCAACCTGTTCAGGGACAGTTTGGCGACGATGGACCTTCCGGAGGGACCCGGGGTCGCTTCCAGCGTGGCGGAGATCGCGTCGTCGGTCACCGAGGCGCTCAACAGCATGGAGACGTTCCAGCGCATCGAGCAGAACATCATGTGCGCGGAACCAGTCGCCGCTCCGGCTCCACCGCCGCGTAAGTTTGGGGACAGGCTGTCCGGGCGACGGGTATCTCCCGCGAAGCACCACGCGAGGGAAGGGGAGGAGGAGGAGAACGGTGAGGAGGAGGCAACCTCGCCGACGTCACCCTTACCGCGCGTGGCTGCGCGTCGCATGTCGCCGCTGGAGATGGAGAGGGCACGTCGCCGCGAGCGCGAGGATACGGAGCGGAAGGAGGCTGAGGAGCTGGAGGCTCGGCTGGAGCGGGAGCTCGCCGAGCTCCCGACGCGGACGGC
>Ga0315315_10001003_pt1 | contig 25415 bp, 20 predicted proteins | sample M140m3416metaG_FD_203699 | JGI IMG/M metagenome (GOLD analysis project Ga0315315, IMG submission 203699) | Ammonia-oxidizing marine archaeal communities from Monterey Bay, California, United States - M1 40m 3416 | ecosystem: Environmental > Aquatic > Marine > Intertidal zone | place: USA... | reverse complement strand
CGAATCAAGGTCAAGTGGTTTCCCAAAAATGACAATGAAAAACGATACTGTATATTTTGCCTGGACTGAAGTTGGCGAATCGTTAAGTGTTAGAACAGCCTACAGGATAATGACTCCGACATTCGGGCTGGTGAAGAAACCGATATTAGAAGACATCATCCCATTCACCACTTTTTACAGTGGATTCGACAACCTAATTACTGACTAAATATGATAAAATTTGCGTTTTGTATAACAAAAGCCTACATTTGTTAGTCAATGTTGAAAAAAATCTCCATATTAGGATTATGAAGCAGCTATACGATGAAATATCTAATCAAACTGCGAGCATTATAACGAAAAAATACAGCACTTCGTTTTCCATGGCAGTAAGGTTGCTTGACAGGTCGATTCGACAAGATGTCTACAACATCTATGGATTTGTTCGCGTCGCTGATGAGATTGTGGACAGTTTTGATGGATACCCACAAGAGGATGTTTTAAACAGGTTTGAAGAAGAACTTTGGACTTCACTCAAGATTGGGATTAGCGCCAACCCTGTCATTCATGCGTTTCTAAACACCATCAGAAAATATGATATTTCAATTGCGCTCGTCAAGGCTTTCATGAAAAGCATGCGCGCTGACATCTCTAAGAAGATCTACAAAAACAAAGAGGAAATCGATGAATACATCTATGGATCTGCTGATGTTGTGGGTCTCATGTGTCTGAAAATCTTCGTAAAAGGAGATCAATCCAGATATAGACAGTTAGAAGCATCTGCCATTAAACTTGGGTCAGCGTTTCAAAAGGTTAACTTTTTACGAGATTTAAGACAAGACTTCGAAGAACTAGATCGAACGTACTTCCCCAATATCGATCCAAGGAACTTCAAAGATTCCGACAAAGAACTGATTATTGAAGAGATCGAAAACGATTTTAAAATAGCAAAAGAGGGCGTTTTAAAGCTTCCAAAAGAATCTAGATTAGGAGTATATTTGGCATACAAGTACTACTCTCATCTACTGCAAAAAATCGTGCATACACCTGCCAAAGTTTTAAAAGAAAATCGAATTAGAGTGTCAACCCCGAAAAAAATAAGTATTCTTCTACAATCATATTTACGTCACAAACTAAACTTGATATGATGACTGTGTTCTCTTTGATTTTACTTTTAGCATTTGACTTTAATCCTGATATAAAGCAGGTCGTTCAAGAGTATCATAAATTAGAAAATGAAGCGTCCGAGATCTCTTTTATTCACAAATATGAGGAAAGCAAAGATGCGTCAGTCATGGCATATGTCACATCCATCGCCATGAAACAAGCTGAGTATTCACCAAACCCTTTGCGAAAGCTTCAGTTGTTTCAAGAAAACAAAACAATATTAAATGGTTTAATTGACACACATCGTACAAATATTCACCTGCGATATGTCCGTTTGTTATCACAAGAAAACACGCCATCTTTTCTTGGGTACAATGAACATATCGAAGAGGACAAACTGATCCTGAGAAACATCTTAGAAGTGGAGGATGAAACCGATTACCTGGATTACTTTATAAGAGCAAATACATCCTTATGATTGTCTTATTTTACATTGTTATTGTCGTGATAACATTCTTACTTATGGAGGTGTCAACTTGGTTGAATCACAAATATGTCATGCATGGGTTTTTGTGGTTTTTACATGAAGATCATCACCAACCCAAATATCAAAATGTATTTGAGAAAAATGACGTCTTCTTCTTGATTGGCGCCGCCCCTAGTATTACACTGTTTTATTTTGGGGTGAACCCTGAGTTAAATTACAAGTTTTTCATCGCACTCGGAATTCTTTTTTACGGCATTGCCTACTTTCTTATTCATGACGTACTCATTCATAGAAGATTCAAGTGGTTTGACAAAACCAAAAACAGATATTTGTTGGGGTTAAGAAAGGCCCACAAAGTGCACCACAAACATTTGGGGAAAGAAGATGGAGAATGTTTCGGAATGCTTAACGTCCCGAGGAAATACTTCCCTACAAAACAAAAGTGATGACACCGGTTTACTTATACGTGCTGATCGGTTCCATATCTGTCCCTTTGGCATTTACCGTTTTTCACCTGGACGTCATCAAAAGATGGAAGGACTTCTTGATCTCTACTTCAACAGTTGCTTTCGTTTTTTTGATTTGGGATGCTTTATTTACGAGAGCAGGTGTCTGGGGGTTTAATGAGGCGTATTGTTTGGGGTTGAAGCTATTCATGATGCCCCTAGAAGAATGGATGTTCTTTTTTGCAATCCCTTTTTGCTCATTGTTTACTCATTTTGTACTCAAACATTTGGCGCCAAAATTTTTTCTGAATGAAACCCTGACCCGCACAATCGCGGGTGTTTTAATTTCAGTGACATGCGTCCTGCTTTGTACGCAATTTTCAAAAGCATACACTGCAGTGGATGCGGTTTTTTTAATCATCACACTCGCACTCGGGGTTGTTTTTTATCTTCAATTGTTACAGCGGTTTTTTCTGTCGTTTTTAATTATTCTTATCCCATTTTTTATTGTAAATGGGATTCTCACCGGTTCGATGATCGATGCGCCAATTGTTTGGTACAATGATGATGAAAATTTAGGGGTCAGGCTTGCGACAATTCCAATAGAGGATATCGGGTATGCCTTCTCGATGCTCTTTGGCAATTTGATGATTTTCGAACGCCTCAAGCCCAAACAGGACATTAGATAAAATGTATCCCTATCACAATAAAATCAAACAACGCATCTACAACAATGAACTGTTAAGCTATGAGTTCGTTGAAAAATACAAGGACATCAGCCCTTGTCTTGTGTTACATTTTGACACCGACCCTAAAATCCGCCCCATCCGAGAACATCGCTTTAAAGAATATGATGCCGTATTCATTCAATTGGCAAAAAGATGAAGGAAGTCGTCCTCATAACAGGCGCTCACGGAATGTTGGCGAAATCCTTAGCGCTTGAACTGGAGGGAGAATATACCCTCAAGTTTTTAACCAGAGAAGTGACACAAGAGAATGCGTATCGCTGGGATATCAATTTGGGCTACATCGACCCTGAGGGGTTAAAAGACGTCAATCACATCATCCATTTGGCTGGATCACCGATCGCTGAGAAAAGATGGACCCCTGAAAGAAAACAGGAGATTAAAAAAAGCCGAGTCGATGGCGCGCAGTTAATTTTAGGTGAGTTACAGAAAAACAATCAAACAATAGACTCGTTTATTTCAGCTTCAGCAATTGGATATTATGGTGCGACAACATCGGATCACATCTTCACTGAGAATTCTCCCAATGCGGATGATTTTTTAGGAGAAGTATGTCGAGACTGGGAGCACGCAGCGCATGCATTCAAATCCAATCATGTGGCAAATAAGATTGACGTTGTGAGGTTTGGTATCGTTCTCGACCGATACAGAGGCGCATTAAAAAAAATAGCTACCCCCATTCGTTTTGGATTGGGAAGCGGAGTCGGTACAGGCAAACAATGGGTTCCGTGGATTCATATTGCAGATCTATGCGGCATGTTGAAGTTTTTGATGACACAAGAAGAAGGGGGGACATACAATGCTGTTGCGCCTGAACATGTCACTAACAATGCGTTCACTCAGGAAGTTGCCGAAGTTTTAAAACGCAAGGTGATATTACCCAATATTCCTGCTTTTTTTATTCGCCTCTTATTTGGTGAAATGGCGGTCGTATTGTTAACGGGAAGTCGCGTGTCATCAACCAAAATAAAAGAGCGAGGGTTTGGTTTTAAGTATGCGAAACTGAACGATGCATTGCGTAATATTTATAAGAAAACCTCAGATTGATCAAAAATAACAATGAACGTCAAGTCAATAATCACATCAATAATATTTACGTGTCTCTTTGGGGTTGTTTCAGGACAAACTTGCACCATAAAAGGACGTGTATTCAATAACATCAACAACGAAGCCGTTCCTTTTGCAAATATTTTTATCGAGGGCTCCTCACTTGGCGCCACTTCAGATCTTGAGGGGAATTACATCCTCACAAACCTCGATCCAGGAACATACAGTGTGATTTGCTCATTTATAGGTTTCAAAAGACAGGTAAGCTATGAAGTGCCCGTAAACTCCGTAAGGACGACCACCCTTGATTTTGCTTTGGTGGAAGAAAGCACGACCCTTGATCAAGTTGTGATTACTGCCTCACCATTTAACAAAAGAGAAGAAAGTCCTGTAAGTCTGAGAACAATCAGTTCCTCCGAAATCTATCGAAACCCTGGTGGCAACAGGGACATTTCAAATGTGATCCAAATTCTTCCTGGTGTCGCATCTTCAGCTTCATTCAGGAATGATATTATCGTTCGGGGTGGTGCGCCTAATGAAAATAGATTTTACCTGGATGGCATTGAAGTTCCAAACATTAACCACTTTGCAACGCAAGGGTCATCAGGGGGGCCAGTGGGGATGATTAACGTGAACTTCATCCGGGAAGTGGATTTTTATGCTGGCGCTTTCCCTGCCAACCGGGGCAATGCACTAAGTTCTATTATAGAATTCAAACAAATTGAAGGGAATGATGAGGGTCTCAAAGGCACATTTATGCTCGGCTCAAGTGATGCAGGCATCACCTTCGATGGGCCTATCGGTGAAAAGTCCACATTTATTTTATCTGCAAGACAATCCTACTTGCAATTGCTTTTTAAATCCCTGGGGCTCCCTTTCCTTCCTACTTACAATGATTTTCAATACAAGCAGACCATCAAGGTCAATGATAAAAACCGCATCACAATCATCGGGCTTGGGGCAATTGACGACTTCACCTTGAATACATCTGCGAATGATGGTTTAGAGGACGAAGAGGTCATTCGAAGAAACAACTACATCTTGGGAAACTTACCCGTGAACACACAATGGAATTACGCTGTGGGTGCAAACTGGAAGCATTTTGGGACAAACAGTTTTCAAAATGTTGTGGTCAGCCGCAATCATTTAAACAACAGGGCTGTTAAATATCAGGGAAACATTGAACAACCCGAGAATCTAATCCTCGACTACAGATCTCAAGAAATTGAAAACAAGGTGAGGTTGGAAAACACCATTCGGGAAAATGGATGGAAATTAAACATGGGGCTCGGATATGAAAACGCGATTTATACAAATTCAACCTACAACCAAATCGTGCTAGATGGCGCAGTGAATGTGATTGATTTCGAGTCACGTTTGCCTGTCAATAAGTTTGCTGTTTTTTCTCAGGTCAGTAAAGAACTGGTGAAAAACAGGTTGATGGTGTCCTTCGGGTTACGTATGGATTGGAACGACTATTCCGAAGAGATGAGCAATCCACTTGATCAGTTGTCTCCGAGACTTTCTGCATCCTATGCGCTCAGTGAAAAGTTAAATGCCAATTTCAATGTTGGGCGTTATTTCCAGCTTCCGCCCTATACAATCATGGGGTACCGAGACAGCAACGATTTACTCGCAAACAAAGAAAACAACATCACCTATATACAGGCAGATCATTTTATTGCTGGTTTGGAGTTTAGTCCGAGTTTGTTGTCCAAGGTCACTTTGGAGGGGTTTTATAAGGCCTATGACAATTATCCATTTTTGACAAGAGACAGCCTCTCTCTTGCAAACCTGGGAGGTGACTTTGGGGTGATCGGAAATGAGCCTGTGACCTCAACCTCATTTGGCAGAACTTATGGCCTCGAAGTATTGGTACAGCAGAAGCTACTCTCCTCTGTGTATGGGGTTCTCTCATATACATTCGTGCGGGGTGAATTCTCTGACAAAAACGACGAATTGATTAATTCTTCATGGGACAACAGACATATCCTAAATATCACCGCGGGGAAAAAATTTAAAAACGATTGGGAACTCGGAATGAAATTTAGGTTTGTAGGAGGTGCTCCATACACCCCTTATGATGTAGCACAATCTGCAACAATCGATGTCTGGAACATCATCCAGCAGGGTGTTTTCGACTGGGATCAATTGAATGATTTCAGGAATCCTTCGACACATGGCTTGGACATCAGATTAGATAAAAAATGGAACTTCAAGAAGTGGGCGCTAAATGCATACATCGACATCCAAAACATCTACAACTTCCAGGCAGTCAGTCAACCATTTCTTGATGTAAATAGAGATGATTCTGGAAATCCCATTGAAGATCCAATCAATCCAGGATCGTATGAATTATCTGAAATAGAGAACGTCAGTGGGACTGTGTTGCCTTCTATTGGGCTCATGATTGACTTTTAATAAAGGATAGACATTGCACTGAGGGAAGAAGTTGTCATGCTCTTTCACGAAACAACTTGCCTGATATACTACCATTAAACCCCATCCTCTTTCTATCTTTGTAAAATGCACAGATCACACACTTGCGGCGAATTGCGCCTTGAAAATTCTGGTACTTCTGTTACACTTTCTGGATGGGTCCAAAAAGCGCGGGATTTGGGGGGAATGACATTTGTAGATCTTAGGGATCGGTATGGAAAAACACAACTGGTTTTCAATATGGAAACCAATGCAGATCTATGTCATCAAGCTCGGAAATTGGGCCGGGAATTCGTCATTAAAATTCACGGCAATGTGGTTGAAAGAGAAAGTAAAAACCTTGCGAATCCAACTGGAGAAATCGAGATAGATGTTGCATCACTTGAAATTCTTAATGCAAGTAAAACGCCTCCTTTCACCATCGAAAATGACACGGATGGGGGTGATGATCTTAGAATGCAGTATCGGTACTTAGATCTTCGTAGGAACCCGGTGAAGCAAAATATTATGCTTCGTCATAGAGTGGGTATGGAAACGCGTAAATATTTAGATTCGGTAGGATTTATTGATGTCGAGACGCCGTACCTCATCAAGAGCACGCCAGAAGGCGCGCGCGATTTCGTTGTCCCCAGCCGAATGAACCCTGGACAATTTTATGCTTTACCTCAGAGTCCTCAAACATTCAAGCAGCTACTTATGGTGAGTGGTTTTGACCGCTATTACCAGATCGTGAAGTGTTTCCGTGACGAAGATCTTCGCGCAGACAGACAGCCTGAGTTTACGCAGATAGACTGCGAAATGGCATTTGTAGAGCAGGAAGATATTCTCAATACATTCGAGGGCATGGTTCGCCATCTTTTTAAAGTGGTCCTCAACGTAGAGATTGAAGATTTCCCTAGAATGGATTATGACGATGCGATGCGTCTTTATGGTTCTGACAAGCCTGATGTCAGATTTGGGATGGCGTTTGTCAACATGTGCGATGTGTCTCAAGGAAAGGGATTCGGGGTGTTCGATTCTGCAGAAACAGTCCTTGGCATCGTGGTGCCGGGGGGGGCTGCATACACGAGGAAACAGCTTGATAAACTTACCGATTGGGTGAAGCGGCCACAAATTGGCGCAAAAGGCCTAATCTATTGTAGAATAAACGAGGACGGGACGACGAAGAGCAGTGTAGATAAGTTCTTTGACGAAGATGCGCGCGCGAGTTGGGCAGACAAAACAGGTGCAGGCAAAGGGGATTTAATCTTGGTTCTTTCGGGAGGAGTAGATAAAACGCAGAAACAATTGGGTGAGCTCAGACTTCACCTTGGAGAAGAAATGGGGTTACGTGACCCGAAGGTCTTTAAACCACTCTGGGTGATGGACTTTCCACTTTTAGAATGGGACGAAGACACCGATCGCTACCATGCGATGCACCATCCATTTACATCTCCAAAACCAGATCAACTTGCGCTTATCGATTCCGATCCTGGAAAAGTAAAGGCAAACGCATATGATATGGTCATTAACGGGGTCGAAATCGGAGGCGGATCAATACGAATTCACGACCGAGAATTACAGGCGCGGATGTTTGATCTTCTCGGGTTCACGGAGGAAGAAGCCGAGGCGCAATTTGGATTCCTTATGAATGCATTCCAATACGGCGCACCCCCTCATGGAGGTCTTGCCCTGGGATTTGACAGACTTTGCTCTATGTTTGGTGGATCTGACTCTATTCGTGATTTTATCGCATTCCCGAAAAACAACTCTGGAAGAGACATCATGATAGATGCGCCTTCACCAATACATGACGAGCAGTACACAGAACTTGAATTAAAATCGACATTTAACCCCAATAAATAATGTACCCAGCTGAATTAGTTGCACCAATGAAAGCCGAGCTCGTAGAGGTCGGTTTCGAAGAATTACTTACGCCTCAAGATGTTATCTCAGCTCTGGAAAGACCTGGAACTACAATTGTAGCGCTGAATAGTGTTTGTGGATGCTCTGCAGGATCGATGCGTCCGGCATTAAAAGCATGTCTCGACAATGAAAAAACACCTGACAACCTGACAACTTCTTTTGCAGGATTTGATATAGATGCGGTCGCACAAGCGAGAAAGTTTATGCTTCCCTACCCTCCCTCATCTCCGAGTATTGCGCTTTTTAAAGATGGAAAGTTGGCGATGATGGTCGAGCGTCATCACATTGAAGGAAACACAGCAGAAGCGATCTCTGAACACCTGAAACAGGCGTTCAACGAGTTCTGCTGATCTTCACACAAGAAAATGGCACGCATCCTCACAGGCATACAAAGTACCGGAACGCCACATCTTGGAAACATCCTCGGTGCAATTAAGCCTGCCATAGATCTCGCAAATGACCCCGCAAACGATTCGTATCTGTTTATTGCAGATCTTCATTCATTGACACAAATCAAGGATGCAGAGCTTCTCAAAAACAACACGTACGCAGTTGCAGCTTCGTGGATGGCATGTGGATTAGATGTGTCGAGGAGTGTTTTTTACCGTCAAAGCGATGTGCCGGAGGTGACTGAATTGGCGTGGTATTTACAATGTATGTTTCCATATTCTCGACTGGGTTTGGCCCACAGCTTTAAGGACAAATCTGACCGTCTAGAAGATGTCAATGCTGGGCTTTTCGGGTACCCCATGCTTATGGCAGCAGACATTCTTTTGTACGATGCTCAGAAGGTTCCTGTAGGCAAAGACCAAATGCAGCATCTTGAAATGACCCGTGATGTCGCATCTCGGTTTAATCACAAGTTTGGAGATACACTCATTCTGCCTGAGGCGCTCACGAGCGAATCAACCATGTATGTGCCTGGGACCGATGGCGGAAAGATGTCTAAATCACAGGACAATACGATTAACATTTTCGACGATGCTGGCACACTCAAAAAGGCCATCAATAAGAAAATAATCACAGACGCCACTCCCCTAGAAGACCCGAAAGACCCGAATTCTTCTGTTGTGTTCAAACTGTATGAACTGCTCGCTTCTCCAGATGAAGCACAAAAAATGGCTGACGCCTTACGTGCGGGAGGATATGGTTGGGGCCACGCAAAAAAATCACTGCTAGAAGCACTTGTGGACGGTTTTGAGGCTGAGCGGTCACGTTTTAACGCGCTCATGTCAAACCGTGAAGAAATCGATCTCGCATTGTCAAATGGCGCTGAACAGGCCCGAAATGTCGCCTCCGAAGTTCTGACCCGCGTAAGGTCAAAAATCGGGTACTGACACCAAAATCATCCGTCCTAGTTTCTGAATCAATCGCGCAACTCCGCACCGTATTTGGTTTGAAATTTTCTGTAAAGTTCTTTTTGACGGTTGTCAAGATCCATCGTTCGACCTTGAATAAACGCATTTATCAGACGGTTTGTACGCACGTCTAAAGCATCTCCGTCAGAGATAAATAAAGTCGCGTCTTTGCCTCTTTCAATGGTTCCACATACATCATCCACGCCCAATATTTTTGCAGGATTTCGGGTGAGGGCCATAATTGCCTGCTCTTCTGTAAGACCATATTTGCGTGCTGTGCCAGCATAGAATGGAAGATTCCGGGTATTCATCTCCGTCATTCTGGCATCGACTTGAAGCGCAAAGAGGACGCCTTCGTCAGCGAGTAGTTTGGGCAAACGATAGGGCAAATCAATGTCGTCTTCTGTGAATCTCGGCAGCCTGTGAACGCTTGTGAGAAGGACACTTACATTGTTTTCGCGTAAAATATCTCCCACGAGATAAGCATCGTATCCGCCGACGATCACAAGACGTTTGATTCCCATTTCGCGTTTGAAGTGAACTGCTTCTGTAATCTCTCGGACATCTGAGGCGTGACAATAAAGCGCAAGTGATCCATCAAAAATGCCACGCATGGCCTCGTGCCGGACATCCATTACCGAAGTGGAAGGCTCGGGGTGTGCTTCTGCATAGGCCCGCGCTTCCGCAAAATACCTTTCAATTTCGTGCTTTTGCTGCGTATATGTTTTCCGCTTACGGATATCAATCTTTCCGTCTACAGCATGTTTGTGATGGGTTGAAGGCCAGTTCAAATGAATGCCATCCACCATTTTCATTGACGCATCTTCCCAATTCCATCCATCAAATTGAACGACTCCTGAAGCGCCGGAAATCACACCACTGCGTGGTGTGATCTGCCCCATTAGAACCCCATTTGAACGAACGGTAGGCGTAATTTCGGAGTCTGTGTTAAAGGCAATAATGGCTCTGACATTTGGTCGGAACGTTCCCACTTCATATTGATCTTGAGTTGCTCTCACAGCACCGATTTCTTGCAAACCTAAGGTGGTGTTTGTCACAATAAACCCGGGATATATTTGCTTTCCTGTAGCGTCTATTGTGTCGTCATATTTGCTTTTATCTGCCTGGAAGGTCCTTCCTACAAAGTCTATTTTTCCATCCCTGAAACCTATCGCGGCATCTTCTATGGCATCACCCGTACCCAGATGAGCTGTTCCTCCTAGGATGAGAATAGAGCGCGTTTGTTCTGGCGCAGGGGTCTGCTGAGAAAGGAATGCTGTCGAAACAAACCCTGTAAGTATGAATAGTATAGCGTATCTCATGACTTAGTTGTTTTCCTCTGTTTCTGTATCACAATGGTAGTGTGTGCGAATTTTCTCGGTGGGTTTTTGCATTACTCCACCTGCTGATTTAGCCGCCAGCATCTTCTTTGTGATACGGGCACGCTCAGTCTGATTTGATTCTCGTAAAATCAAATCTTGCGCCAGGCTGAAGAGGCATTCTCCCTCGACGTAGGTCCTGACGGCTCGCGCATTCATGCTTAATGGATTGTCATCCCAAACCACGATATCGGCATCTTTTCCCACTTTTATTGATCCCGTTTTGTGATCAATATGGAGCAGTTTTGCGGGATTAAGCGTGACAAATTTCAATGCTTCTTCCTCTGGCACTTGTCCATACTTGACGGCCTTTGCCGCTTCTTGATTGAGGCGCCGTGCCATTTCTGCATCATCACTGTTGAATGCTGTCGTAATTCCTTGGCCATACATGATTGCACCATTATAGGGTATTGCATCTTTTACTTCATATTTATAGGCCCACCAATCACTGAAAGTTGATCCCCCAGCCCCGTGTTCTTTCATCTTATCGGCGACTTTATAACCCTCGAGTATGTGCGTAAACGTATTCAGTCGAAAATTCATTGAGTCCGCGACATGCATCAGCATATTTATCTCGTCTTGTCTGTAACTGTGACATGTTACAAATCGTTCTTCTCTTAAAATCTGAAGCAGGGTCTCAAGTTCAATGTCGTAGCGAGGCTTGAGGGGTCCTTTGCCTGATTTCAAATCTCGGCGGCTCGTTTTTGACAGATCATGACGGTACTTAACAAACGACGCTCCATACTCACGCGCGCGGATGAAGTGGTCATAAAACACTTGCTCTACGCCCATTCTAGATTGGGGAAACCTGATTTTTTGAGCATCGCCCCAATTGCTCTGTTTTACATTCTCGCCAAGTGCAAACTTGATAAAAGGTGTCGCATCCTCGTACAGCAAATCAGCAGGCTTAGAACCCCATCTAAACTTGATCACTGCACTTTGACCCCCTATCGGGTTCGCCGACCCATGAAGAAGTTGAGCACAGGTGACGCCTCCCGCAAGTTGCCTATAGATATTTACATCTTCGCTATTTAACGAATGACCGATCCAAACCTCAGCACTGCTTGCCTGAGTGGCCTCATTGACGCCTCTTTCAATCGCAATATGAGAGTGTTCATCTATAATACCTGGCGTAAGATGCATCCCTCTGCCATTGATTTCTTCTATATCAACATTCGCTCCGATGAATTCACTCACATTGAGTCTCGAGCCCACCGCAATAATTTTTCCCTTGTAAAGGAGTACATCTGTGTCCTTTAAGATTCCATCATTTTCACATGTCCAAACCGTCGCTCCGCGAATAACCACCGCCTTCTCTGAGACTTCAGTAGAGAGGTCTTTCGGAGATCCATATGCTGTAAAGGGGTAGAATACTTCCCCGAGCGATTCATGTGTTGTGTCCTCGGTGCGCGTGGAGTCCGTCACCACCTTCACGTCTTGAGAATCTATTTTTATAGCACTCCACGAAGCCCAAGTACCATCGGACATCTGAACTGAACCCTCCCAAATCCTGCTGTCCATCCAAACATTCCCTGTAAGTCTAAGTGGCCCTTTATCTGTGTCGAATCCAAGAACAACTGTTCTATTGTCTAGTGTAATAGATACTTTTTTCTTTGTTGTGTCATTTATTTCTTCTACTGCTTTCCAGCCTTCTGTTACAGAGATATGCTTGAGTTCCTCGCCATAACCTCCAAAAGAGATGTCATATTCTCCTGAGATATCTAAAGCATCCCGATCAAGCATGATGGTGGGGCTTCCACTAACCCAGTGCTCTATCAGCTTTGTTTCTGAATCAAATAAAGGACCATCTGCAACAATGATGTTTGCTTTACGTCCTGGTTTAATCATTCCGACAAGATCAGAAACACCAAGTAATTTTGCGGGAACTTCAGTCATGGCGCGCAAAGCCACATCAATAGGCAAACCTCTATCTACAGCTTGACGAACTGCTGGAAGAAACTCGGATGGGCTTTTTAACCCTTGTGCTGTCAGACAGAATTTAATCCCAGCAGAATGAAGCATTGCGGCATTGCTTGGCGCGAGTTCCCAGTGCTTTAGTTCAGTTAAAGAAATAAATCTCGCAAGAAAGGGGTCACTGAGATCATAGGGATTTGGATAATTAACTGGAACAATAATGGTCGCTCCGGTAGACTTTATTTCTTGAGCTCGCTGATAGCCATCGCCACCTCCTAAGAGAATGTAATTCAAATCGAACTCCTTCGAAAGGACATCCGCGCGAAGTATATCCTTCCAACTTCCCGCTGAGAAAATGACGGGGACATTTGAATTCAAATTAAACGCTTCTAATGAGAGATTTGTTCCTCCAGCAAGATGGTCCTTTGACGCGGAAGCATACCACAAAGCATCATGGTAGGTTTGGCGTAAAAGAGCGGTAGCTCCCATGAGAGAACTCGGATAAGATTGGCGAGAAGACCCCTTACGGAAGCTTAAATGTGTTGTAACAAGTGGAAGAAGCATCGCTTCACGTGCATCATCTACGGGCATAACAAGCGCCCCCGAACCACGCACAATGCCATCTGGAACATGCGTCAAAAGTGCGCCAAATCCAGCTTCACGAAAAGCCTTCGCATCTTTCTCCTCGGGGATAAATTTCTCAAAAGCATCAATTTCAGGTCGAATCGCTTGATTCCATCCATAGGCACCTTTAACATTCGTCTCATACTGAGGTGATCGAGACCACGTCGCTGGCTTCACATCTGGAAGACCATATGACGAATGTAAATCTACAAAAGACGGGTAAAGATGATATCCTGTGAGGTCTAAGCGAACAGCTGGCCCCGTAACCGATTCAGGGTTTACAGCTTCTATATTGCCTCTGAAAAGAACCACTGTGGCATCTTTCAGAACAGTCGATCCATCGACATGCACCGTCCCATGTTCCAAAACTATTTTCACCAAATGTTTGTCTAAAGTTCCGTTTACGGGAAAGGTAGAAGATGCGGGAGCAGGGGTTTGTGCATAAATCCCTACAGATAAGAAGCAGGAAAGAAGCAGAGAAAATAGGTTGCGCATGGGTTTCTTGTGTCTAGGGGGCAAGTTAATGACTCCTGAGGAATGTCCTGAATTATTCGGAAGTATCTTGCAGATGATTAGTAAACGCAATAGAAAGCTATGGAAAACAACATGGAAACCCCGAAATTCCCTACTACAGTGTACGCTGAGATGACCCCGAATCCAGCAACAATGAAATTCATGGTGGATAGACAACTCGTTTCTGAATTACACCAGTTGGATTTTCTGAATGCACAAGAGGCAAAAGTATGTTCCCCACTTGCGGCTGAACTGTTCAATTTTCCATTTGTAACTGGCGTTTTTATAAGCGGAAATATCGTCTCTGTGTCAAAAGATGAATCTTTGGGATGGGAAATGATTGTTATGCAGCTTCGAGAATATATCAGGGAATGGCTTGTAGATAACGAGTTTGCGGTCACGGAAGATAAAATATCTGAGCTGTCAGCATTAAGTGATTCAACAGGTCAAGAAGGGAAATCAGCTGTAACAATAGAAACGTTAATTGAATCTGAGAACCTATCCCCTACTGAGTTTGATCAACAAATCGGAGACCTCCTCAATGAATTTGTAAGGCCCGCTGTAGAGCAAGATGGTGGAGCGATCGATTTTGTGGGGTTTAAAGAGGGGGTTGTTTACGTACAACTGAGAGGGGCCTGTGCTGGTTGCCCATCTTCCACTGAGACTTTGAAAGGCGGGATCGAAACACTTCTCTCTTCAAAAATTGAAGAAGTGAATGAGGTGGTTGCGATTGCATAACCACAATGAACTATACATAAATTGTTTACGGGCGTGTTTATGTTGTATCTTAATATTACATAATACGTGTCCTAACATGATTCAAAGACTATTCATCTATTTCGTTTTTCTCACATTTGGAGGGAGTGTGTTGGGCCAAACCCTCTTCGGACCCCCGTCACTGCAAGAAAAAATCGCTGAACACAATTTATCTGAGACTTGTCATTCGGGTTCTAACCCAGGTTTGATTGGAACAGGACGTGACGCGTTCTCAAAAGTCGATCCTCCTCAGTGGTTTACGCCTGGTGCTGATCGGATGTCTAACATTGTCGTCACATACAGTCAAGGATTTCCTGAAGAGGCGAAAACTGCGCTTGAATACGCCTTGGATATTTGGGGACAGATCTTAAACAGTGAAATCACGATTTGGGTGAACGCTGATTGGGGTACATTAAATTCAGGCATACTTGCTCAAGCAGGTCCCGAGACATTGCACTCAAACTTTCCTGGAGCGATTTCTGCAAATAAATATTTTCCTGGAGCTTTGGCAAACGCACTTTCTGTGAGTGATCTGTCACCTGGAGAACCCGACCTGAACATTACATTTGGTGATGATATCAATTGGTATTATGGCACTGATGCCAACACGCCTGGTGGTAAATATGATTTTGTAACTGTTGCGCTTCATGAAGTGAGTCATGGACTCGGTTTTATAGGCAGTGCAACACACAATGGAAACTCTGGTTTTACGGGGGTGTCTGGAACACCACTGATTTATGATGTTTTCGTTGAAACTTCAGATGGTACAGACATTCTTGGTTTTAACAGCGGAACCATTGACTTAGGTGAGGCACTGGAAAGTGATGCACTGTTTTGGAATGGGTCAGAAGGATGGGATGCTTCGACTATAGGTAGGCCTCGACTTTATGCGCCTTCAAATTGGAATGGAGGGTCCAGTTATTCACACCTGAGAGAAAACACCTATCCCTCAGGAAGTGAAAATTCCTTAATGACGCCTTTCTTAGGAACTGCAGAAGCAATCCACAATCCTGGCCCTGTTACTGAAGGCATGTTTAAAGACATGGGATGGAGTATGGATCTTATCTCGGAAAACTGTGAGATTTTGTCCGCTGTTTCAGGCCTCCAATTGCCTTGTAATCCAGCAACAAGCACATATACGCAACAGGTTGTCATCACATATGACAACAATCCAACCATAGGTGTCATCGTTGTGAACGGCACCTCTCATGCGATAGGGTCGAGTCCCCAAACAGTGACACTTGTCAATCAACCTGCTGACGGTCTCCCCGTTGATGTAGAGGTGTATTTTACATCTCAGCCCGATTGTATTGTAACATTCCCGGCGGCTTACACTGCCCTCGATCCTTGTTGCCTCAATTTAAGAATCTCAGAAGTTAACCCAGTAACAAAAACAATATCAATAAATAACACAGGTAATTGTGACGATGGGTTGGATGGATTCAGTCTGTTTTCAGACTTTTCAGAAGTAGATCTCGCATCACTTGTGACGCCTGGGTATGTCTTTCTTGCGGGGGAAACCTTGGATGTGGTTTGGTCGGACTGGAATCCTACATTCATCTATACAAACGAAGGAGAATTGTCGCTCGTGAACCCGATAAATCAAGTTGTTGACTACGTTCAATGGGGGAGTCCCAATCACGCCTCAGAGCTTAACGCAGTCGCAAATAACATATGGGGGGACAACGACTTTATTGCGGGAGAACCTCCATTTATTTACATAGGTAATGGTGAGTTTGGTGTGACAGAGTGGAGCTTTGTGCCTTATGTATGTGATGTCATAGACGCGAGCGCAGGAGTTACATCTGAGTGTGACCTGAATTCTGGGGTATACACACAGGAAATAAATTTGACACTTTTGGACCCTCCTGCCTCAGGTGAGATTACTTTAAATGGTCAAGATTTCATACTGGATGGGAACAACACGAGCAGTCTTTCAGGTGTAGCTATTCTTGCGACACTCACTTTAGAAGATCTTGTTTCAAACGGATTGACCGTTGATTTAAATATCGACTTCGTCGCTGATACGGGATGTGGAGCAGTCTTCTTGGACGTTTTCAGCGCTCCAGAGAGTTGTTTTTGCTTGAATGACGCAAACTTTGATGGGTCAATTAACGTAGGCGATATTCTTCTAGTTTTGGCAGAATTCGGTTGCACGGCAGGATGTAACGCAGATGTTACGGGTGACGGGAATGTCAACGTCAGTGATCTATTGTCTATACTTTCAGAGTTTGGACAAACCTGTGTTTGAAACGCCAAGTCTGTCTGAATACTTTGAGAAACTTAGACGTGGCCAATCAGTGGAGGACAACCTGAAAAATAAACTTTGTTTTTAACAGGTTTGACCAAACACAGCAAGGACGGCCAAGACATCTGAAATCGACACAGCGCCATCCCCATCAACGTCAGCTTCACACTCTGTAAGGCATCCATATTCACTGAGGAGGAATAAAACATCGCTAATATCAATGCTTCCATTCAGCACGATATCTCCGGTACAACCCACGATAGGATTCACGTTGAGTTTTATCTCTGAAAACCCATAGCAATTTCCACCGTGGTTTGAAGTGACCGACAGAAGCAGGTAGCGTACAACCAGACCATCAAAATCCGGGCCGGTTTCGCCGAAATAGTTCTCCGTGCCTGGCGCTTCTTCAAGGTTGATGTCACCCCAGAAATTCCAATTGGTGCCATCAAGAGACCAGTCTATAACCATATTGGCCACCCCACGAGCGGTTTCGCCAAACACATTGTAATTCCAAAAATGGCTTTGGTTGAGTTCATAATAAGCACCAAGATCATAACGTATCCAATGACCTTCTGATCTATCAGGGTTAGGGTTTAAAGTCTCAACACAAGATTGCCACGCATCGTCTGACGACGTTGAGTGATCGCCCTCGCACATTTGAGCATGGAGCGTATTCGAATTGAGAAGCAGGACAAAGCTGAGAAACGATGCAAGACAGAAAAAAGAGTGTGCTTTCATCATTCTGAATTAAAGATTCATAAATCCAATAGGGGTGCCAACCCCAGGTGTATAGAAGTTCTCTAGGTTGGGAAATATGTTTGGCAGATCCGAGGGGGAAACACCCATCCAAAGCGCGAGTTCTGAAAAATATTGATCTGTTGAGATCTCAGGGATCAACACGCCATTTCCGACATCTAGGTTTCCTCCCATTTCTAAAGAGGGGTATTGGCCATAGAACTGGCCACCGTTTACTGCACCGCCAAACACCATAGAATGACCGCCCCAGCCGTGATCAGAACCTCCCCCGTTAGACGTTAAGGTCCGCGCAAAATCTGAAATCGTAAATGTCGTCACCTTTTCAGAAATTCCGAGCTCGTCCATGGCTTCATAAAACGATCCGATCGCACCACTCAAAAGCGAGAGTTTGGCTGCTTGATTATTGATAACCTCCCCGTGTGTGTCAAATCCACCGAGTTTGAGATAATAAGTCTGTCTTTCCATGCCTAACGATCCCGACACCGCAATGCTGTTGGCCACCATTTTCATTTGTTTAGAAAATTGGTTGTTGGCAAATTCTGTAGACAACGGGTTTAAATCTGAGAGGGCCGACGTGAAAACGTTATGTTGGTTTTGGGATGCATTTACTTTGTTCGCATAAGTCTGCTTGAGAATGTCTGCGTATTGCTGATCCATGATGTTTGACACACCTTCACCCACAAGCATCGAAAAAGCATCTGTGCTGTTGAGCATATTTATGCCTACGCTTCCTTGAGGTGTGATCGTGAATTCGTCAACAGTATTTCCAGCTTGCCATAGGTTTGTCCCAGCAAGTGAAAGGTTCATAGACATGTCTTGATTTGAGTTGCCAGATGCAAGGATGTCTGCGACTTTTCCGCCCCAACCTTTCGCATTTCGCGACTGAGGAATAGATGTTTGCCAATGGCGTGCCTGGTCCGAATGAGACTTTAAACCTAATGGAACGGGCGCCGCCCCAGACAAGATTTGGGATTTGGTCACTGGCTCAATCAAGGTCCCCACATTGGCAATCACTGCTGCTCTTCCCGTATTAAACATGTTGGCGACTTCTGGCATGGAAGGATTGAGGCCGTAATTGATGCCCGAAGGATCGGTGTAGTTCAGGGGCAACAAATCGCCTTGCGGCAATGCTATATTTGATCTCGTAGCGGCATAAACATTATAAGGCTCCGATGATGTTGGTACGATCATGTTGTATGAATCGTTGCCTCCGGCAAGTAAAATGCACACGAGCGCTTTATAGTCATCAGGAGGTGGTGGTGGTGCCAGGGAATTCATCATTCCCAGGGTGGTAAATGATGAAAGAAAGGCGGTTGAGCCCATTGCAGCACAACCCGTAGTGCCAATGAAATTTCTCCTAGATATTTTATTGTTGTGTTTCATTGAGGTCACTTTTGGATGATATAATCCGGGGAAATTAAGAGAAGATAAAGGGCTACTTTAACTCTATCTGCTGGGGAAATACTTTCTGCATCAAGGAGCGTTGCAATTGTGTCGATCGTCTCTGAGGAGGCTGTCCCGCCTGCAAGGAGTATGTTAAGTCTATCGACCATTGCATGCAAATCATTCGATGCCAAAATGATTTCATCCTCAAAGTCCAGGGTGACATTGTCGTTTGGAGAGGCTGCCATGTCCCACCAAGGGATCCCAATGTCATCCGGATGCGCCATTGTAATGGATTCCATATACACTTCTCCGAAACACATCTCAGAAATGAGATTGATATATTTAATTGAACTTGCCGAGTTTAACAACTCAAACTCCGGTGCAACTAAGGATGAGTCAGATATCGGGCCTGAAGGCGCGTAAGTCGGCAGGAAGAAATTGAACACCGTGGGAGACGCCATCGGGTGTTGCCCCATTTCTTCAGCTCTCCAGCCAACACTCCACATCTTACCTGATTGATTTGAGGCATTAAAGGCCTTCAACAATTGCATGTACCGCATCATGGGTTCACGCATTTTCCCACTGCTTATGTCTTCAATCCAAGAACAATGTCTTGCTTCCTCATCCAGAAGAATCGCCTTCACAACCGCAGACAAATCTCCCCTCACCCCTTCACCATTGTTCAGAAATACTGACGCCACACGTTCAACGTATTCAGGAGAAGGGTTAGATTTTACCATTCTCTGAATCAATCGTTTACTGACAAAAGGAGGTGTGTTTGAATGTTCAAAGAGGAGATTTAGAGCCATGTCGATGTCCTGACCGCCTGAAGCACCATCGACTGTGGAAACGCCGTTAAGCAGATGCTTGACACCTTCCTCATGCCACCCTTCGAACATGACCATCGGCATGGTAGAATTGATAAATGGCACCGTATTGTACCAAACACCCCATTCCACTGTCTCTTCGGAATAATCGACCCAAGGCGACCAATATTGTGCTGGGCCCAAACCCGTAAATACTTTGGCCAGTTCTCCAACATCGTTGTTCTCATAGGTCGGAATCGGAACACCATCTTCATCCGTCACAATGGAGCCGTCCAGTTCGAGCTGATGGATCCCTATTGTGAACAGTTGCATGACCTCTCGTGCGTAGTTTTCATCAGGATGAATGTTTTCCGCTTCGTTGGTGGGCGAATTGTTGATCGAGCTGAGAAAGTATCCCATGGCTGGATGATATGTCACTTCCTCAAGCAAATCTCTGTAGTTACCTAAAGCGTTCGAATACAAAACATCATAATAAGAGGCCAATCCGAAAGCATCCCGATCCAATTTAGAATCTTCAGAGGTCACTAGTATTTCGCTGAGAGCCAGCGCTACTTTCTGCCTCAACAAGTCTTCCCCAGACATTGCATTGTTCCACCATGCCATGCGCCAATAAAAATGTGCTGGAAAGACATCCTCATTTCCGTTGATGATGATCTCGCCCCATTCATCATAATATGCTTGAACAAAATGATCCCAGACCATACGGGTGGTGTCCAAATAGTTCATTTCTGGCAAGAGCATTTGGTTGTCTAGCCAGTTTTCAAAACCCTGAGCCGAAAGCGCTTCAATGGTTTCAAAATCACACCCAGTGGTTGCCTGACCTAAGAATCTAGCAGCATCACGAAGTTGTTGGTCCATTCCGGATCCATTCATGGTGTTGATGCCCTCGCCCAAAGATCCTGTTCCGCTTGTTGTGACAGATATTCCCGTCACATGTCCAACGCCCAAATAATCTGTATGAGGTAATGTTTGGGCAGAGAAATTTGCTGTGAAAAACAGAAAACAACCATATAAAACCCAATTCCTTTTCATTGTTTCAGATTAATTTAATATCACGTGCTTGTATGACGGGGTGCCTCCTTCAATGTTGAGTTGTAAAATATATGCGCCTCTTGAAATTTCGGAAACATCGATTGTCGTGGCGTTTTGTAAAGTGTAGCTTCTCACAATACGACCTGAATAATCTCGCAAAAGAAGCGATGCTTCAGCTGAGGTTGCTTCAAGAACATTTATCTGAAGTACCGTCGAAGCCGGAGTCGGATATACATCGAAAACAATACTCTCCAACTCGTCAATGGAAACGGGCGTGATATTTACTGCAAGACAAACTTCTTCACTAGAACAACCACCACTGTTTGTTTCTGTGACACATAGAGAGCCCGATCCAGAGCCCCACCAAGAAACGTTTACATCAGATGTCCCTTCGCCATCTGTAATGTCACCACTTGTAGAGACCCATTCGTAGGTGCTCCCTGTGGTGTTCGGATATGAGTAGGACAAGAGCATATTTGCTGTCGGAGCCACTTCTCCTGAGATTGCATACGTACTCAAGTAGCTACAAATTGTAGGGTCTGGAATCGCTGACGCAGAGAAGTTACACGCATCTGGATCATTGCATCCATATCCCAAACACATACAATCAGGTTGAATCACATCGTCTAAAGAATTCGGGTCTCCATCATCACAAGGATCTCCGGGCAAAAAACAAGTAGAGTCATCAATTGTCGCTTCCATGTCGTAGTTGCATGCCATCGCATTCATACAACCTGCACAACTTAAAAAATCACAGGTTCCATCATCAACGGTCGCGATCGCATTAAAATTACATGCCACAACATCGATACAACCATAGCACGTGTAATCACAATTCATGCTGTCGTCTGTTGCATTCGGATCGTAGTTACATGCATCTGGCTCGTAACAGCCTGCAATTTCAAATTCATCACACACGCCATCACCGTCCGTGTCATTGACACATTCTCCATCCAGGTAGGGGTGCGTAACCTCCAAAAGCTCTGGGCAATTTAGAACCAAATTGGTTTGGTCTGCATTCACAAACGTTTGAAAACACGTCTGAAGCGACCAATCACCGCAAGTGGTGACTTGTGCGATCAAAACCCGCAATTCCTCTCCAGCCAAAGCATTGGGCGGAATGCCTATTGCGAATACAGCTCCGTTGTCTGTAGATTCTGAACAAATCTCATTCCCTTCCGGCATTCCGATCGTGCTTGGGAGCTGACCTTCAGCATCTCCACTTGTCATGCCTATTGTCCAATACGTGTCGAATTCATATTCCGGGAAAGTGCTCCAAAGCACAGAACTGTTGGTTGCGTCCATTGCAGCACTGCTTTCAACGGGGTTGTGACACCCACAAGGTGCATTTATGTACATCGGAGGCGTCCCCTCTGCGCCTACGTCTGACCATATGGCACTGATTGCGTCGTTCGCGTTTGTAAAGTTCGCGTACACACGATATGTGCCATAGAATTCTAGGTCGCTGTTTTCCTCTAAAAACATTGTGTCTAATTCCACTGTATAACCTGCAAATTGGGCATTTACTGTTGTGAAATTCATCGAAATAAAAAACGTCGACACCGCTAATAACTTACAAAAATCATTCATCATATTCCATCATTATTTGACACACAAGTTAGTGAATCAAAGTGTATTTTTTCTTTCTTTTCTTAAGGATCTATGTGTTCATCCCATCTTCTATCGCCTCCGCCTCAAGAGGGATGTGCTCCATAAGGTCAACGAACCCATCTTCTGTGATAACAATGTCATTCTCCAAGCGGATTCCCAGTCCTTCTTCAGGAATATAAATCCCTGGCTCACAGGTGAAAACGTTCCCCGCTTGCATCGGCTTATGCCAGTGGCCCACGTCATGTACATCAAGGCCTATAAAGTGGGAGGTCCCGTGCATAAAATACTTTTTGTACGCTGGTTGTCCTGGAGATTGTTTTTCCACATCGTGTTTGTCGATCAGCTTCAAATCTAAAAGTTGACGCGTCATCAGCTCCCCGACTTCTTTGTGATAATCGTGCAAACTCACGCCAGGACGGAGCAGCTGCATCGCACTCTGCATGACTGAATACACAGAATTGTAGACTGCTCTTTGCCTGTCGGTGAATTTCCCACTCACAGGAATACACCTTGTCATGTCAGCCGCATAGTTTCCATATTCAGCACCTACATCTAATAAAATGACATCGCCTGCCTTGCATTCCTTGTTGTTTTCAATATAGTGGAGAACACAAGCGCTAGGCCCACTTCCAATAATTGGTGTGTAGGCAAAACCACGAGACCCTCTTCTTAGAAATTCATGCATAAACTCTGCCTCAATCTCGTACTCCATGACCCCTGGCTTTACAAACTGCAAAACGCGATCCAGACCCGCTTTTGTGATATCACAGGCGCGCTGCATCTGAAGAATTTCCGACTTCTGTTTGACGGCGCGTAGATCATATAAAAAAGGTGATGAACGGGCAATTCTGTGATTCGGATAGGTCGCTTTTATCCGCGCGTTTTCTCTCTTCTCTCTCGTTTCCACTTCTGAACTTGCGCGTGTATGGGGATTGTCGTTGAGATATAAAATATCCGCTTCAGCCATCAGGCGATGAAGAATCGCGTCAAAAGACGAGAGCCACTGTACATTTTGCACGCCTGTCTGCGCTTGTATGTCAGCCTTTGTGAGCTTTGCGCCATGCCAAATTGCAAGTTCTGCACTTGTCTTAATCGTAAAAATAATCTCTCTGTCTGATGCCGCATGTGCATCAGGGAAAAGAAGTAAAATGGTTTCCTCTTGGTCAACCCCACTGAGGTAAAAAATATCCGACGCTTGCTTAAATGGCAACTCCCCATCGGCACTTGTTGGAAAAATATCATTGGAGAAAAACAGGGCTAAGCCCTTGGATTCAAGCATCTTGGATAACACTTTTCTATTGCGTGTGTATAACGCAGAGGGTAATTTTTGGTAACGCATAGCTGCAAGGTACTACCTTCGAGCCATGAGTGATAGCATTTCTACATCTTCTGCGCCCAAACCGGTCGGATCATACCCCCACGCCAGACGTGTTGGGAACCTTTTATTTTTAAGTGGAGTCGGTCCGCGCGTGGCCGGTTCAGGCAATGGCGACAGCAAAGTGCCTGGCCTTGAACTCTCTGAGCGTGGTGAAATCATAGCCTTTGATTTTGAAGCGCAAGTACACGCCGTTTTTTCAAACGTCAAGGCTATTCTAGAGGCGAGTGGGAGCTCTTGGGAGGAATTGGTAGATATCCAAGTCTTTCTGGTAAATATGTCACGCGATTTTGCAACGTTCAATCGCATCTATGCGTCGTATTTTTCAGATCTTGGAGAAAAACGCCCTTGCAGAACCACTGTTGAAGTAAATTGCCTGCCCACTCCCATTGCGATTGAGTTAAAATGCATTGCCTCTGTAAATTAATTGAATGACATGCCTACGAACAAAGATTTTTCTCCTGAAATTTTGGATAAGCTTAGCGCCTTGCAGAAAAAATATGCTGCAATGGGACAAGATATTTCCTCGTATTTAGATGGTCTCCTTTATGCAGATTTTCTGACTTATTGGGATTACATCAACCTCGATACGCTCCTAAATTTACAACAGCCCATCACACCTTATCCAGATGAGAAGGTCTTTATCATTTACCATCAAATTACTGAGCTTTACTTTAAACTTTGCTTACACGAATTTGATCGGGTGGCGCAAAGTGTCGAAGCTGGTGAGCTCACCCCAGCCTTCCTGCTAGAGAGAGTTCGAAGAATAAACAGATACTTTGAGGCGCTCACAAGCAGTTTTGACATTATGGTAGACGGGATGGATGCCGCTGAATTCTTAAAATTTCGAATGTCTCTGCTTCCTGCAAGTGGCTTCCAAAGCGCCCAATATCGAAAGATTGAGATCTGTTCGACGTCTATTGACCGGATCGCGCACCAAAATCACCGAGATAAATTTTCAAACCCCACAATTGATGATTTACCTGAGGTTTTCAAACATTTATACTGGCGTGAAGGAGCATCTGAACTTAAGACTGGCGCGAAGACCTTAACGCTGAAACAGTTTGAGAAGAAGTACGACAACGATTTAATCGACATGGCGGAGGAATATTTTTCTGCAAACATTCGGTCAGCTGCAGCTTCATTGACCTTTTCTAACGATGACAAACTAAAAGATGAGCTGAAACATGCAATGCGATGGCTAGACGTAAATGTCAACATTAACTGGACCCTTGCGCATTACAAATCTGCCGTCCGATATCTTCAACGTGATCCAGAAGATATCGCCGCAACTGGCGGAACAAATTGGCAGAAATACCTTCCTCCGCGTTTTCAAAAACGTATTTTCTTCCCCGAATTATGGACTGAGCAAGAACTTGAAGATTGGGGGAAAAGTTGGGTGAAAAAAGAAATCTTCGGCATTAATAGCTAACGTTACATGAGTCGCATTTTTGTTTTCGTTATATGTCTTTTTTCGCTA
>Ga0315315_10001001_pt1 | contig 25432 bp, 27 predicted proteins | sample M140m3416metaG_FD_203699 | JGI IMG/M metagenome (GOLD analysis project Ga0315315, IMG submission 203699) | Ammonia-oxidizing marine archaeal communities from Monterey Bay, California, United States - M1 40m 3416 | ecosystem: Environmental > Aquatic > Marine > Intertidal zone | place: USA... | reverse complement strand
TAAAGAATCTCTCCTAATATGACATGCGACAGTCTCATATACTACAAATTGAATGTAAATTTTATTTTAGGAAAATAATCTCTTTCTCCTATTTCTCTATCGTAATAGTTAGTAGATTGATCTTCTATAACTTCATATCCATTAGAAGAAACTATTTCTTTTGCCTTTTTAAAGTCGTCTTCAGGTAAGTCGTCTTTATAAAAAAACATTACAGAACCAAAACCTTTACCTTTTAAAGGATCATCATCTTTTCTGTCTTGACTATAGGCTGCCATATGCCCATGTACTTTATAAGTTTGACTTAATTGTGTAGACAATTCTTTTTCAAGCTTTTCAACTTCAGGTTTATACTCTCCGTATTCGTTTAATATGATGTTAGTCAGTTTCATCTTTTTTCTATTTTAAGAGTCAAATCACCTGTTCCTTTTATAAGACGATGATAGACTCCCTTTGGTATAAATAGCTTTGACTCTTGTAAAGAAACAGGTAGTTCGTTATCGAATTGAAATTGCCAGTCTGTTTTATGAAGTGATTCTATATAACGATCCTCTCGATCTCTATGCCATACAAACTCTTCTTCATCTGTATGTTGATCAAAGTACCTTATGTCGCCGTCTTCTATATACGGTCTACCAGTATCCTGAGAAGTTTCTTTTTCCACCTAATGATTTCCAATAACGTCCAATATTACAAGCCCAGTATCCTGGTTTTGTCTTATCTTTTTTCTGTGCACATTTATGACGTGCAGCAAAGGATGCTCTTGCTCCAGGTTCATCTATCTTTACATTTAAACCTGTTGTACCTCCAAAAGATACTTTAACAACATTTCCTTTTTTATTTTTTGTGTATACGTAGAATTTTTTAGAACCACCACGTTTTGGTTTATTTAAAGGTACATCCTTACCTCTATATTCAGCTTCATTTAATATTTTTAATGCAACATTAGATGGTTCATAGGACCAATTTTTCTTATCTTTACTCTGTGTTAAAACTATATCTTCACCGTCTGGTGTTGAAATGGTATATTTTCTAATTCCTGTATTTTTACCAACATAGCCTTTAGGCATTTTTGGAATTAACCTCATTAACTTATCGTCAGATATTTTATTAGCTTCATTTAACATAGGCAAGTCTAAAGGTACTTTATTACCTTCGTATACCCCGTACAATCCAATATCGGTTGATTCTATTAATTGAGTATCTTCTTCGTTTAGTTGAATATAACCGTCTCTCCATAATTCTCTTGCTTCAGCAAATAGTTGTATAAAGCTCTCGCTAGAATAACGGTAGACATTCTCATGTAAGGTAAGATCATTATCTAAATGGTACTGTAATGATGGTAATCCTATTATATTTTTTAACTGTATCATTATACTGTTTTACTTCGTTCTTGCCAATCATTAGAGATTGAATCTTTAGTTATAGGTCCACCCTTTGCCCAAGTTCTGCAGCTTCTAGCTGAGTGACATTTAAAATGATGCATCCAACAGTAGCCCAATCTTCCATCATCATCTGATGTAACTCCTGGCATACAGTCGTCCATTCTAGGAGAGATATCAAAAGCTACACAGCTACTACATTTTGATGCTATAGCTGCTTCTTCTGCTGTGTTCCAGTATTTAGCTATATCTTTCCAAAAACTACCTGGTTTATCTACGTTTAATGGACCGTATTGGATATGCTCTGCTTTAATTGCTGCGTCTCTATTCTTAGTGTTTAACATTAAGTCTTGAGTTGATGCAGGGCAAGATTTGTCATCGCCTTTGAGCAGTAAGTCTTTTAATTTCATTTGTTAAAGTCTTTTCTATAAAATTTACCTAGAACATTATCGTTTATATAAACATCTTCTTGTTCTAGTACTTCATTTATAAATAGGTATTTACACTCAAAATAAGTTAAAAGCTTTTTATTAGGAACAAAACAAAGTATTTTTCTATTGAAGTCATATGGAGTACCTTCTTTAACATACTTTAAGATATCTTTATGAGAACCGTAATAGTCTTTCCAATCTGATTCAGTTATAACTTTCTGTTTAAGAGGTGTCCTACCGCCTATTCCTTTAGCTTTTCTTTCTTCTTTTAAGGCAGCAAGTGCTTTTTTACCTAACTTTTTATTACGTTCAAAAAATAAAACTTTTTTACCTATGTATTTTTTACCTGTCGGTATATGAAAAGTTTCGTATATAAATCCATAACAGCCTTTAGGCATGTCTGATATATCTGTAATATAGTTGTTATTGTATTTCCAACCTGGGATTGTTACCATAAGGTATAATATAAGAATATAAAATCAGAATAACAACTACGGTGTACCTACGTACATAATATATGCTAAAGCAAAGTACGATGGAAGAAGGGTTTGGTTTGAAATAGTATGGTTGTGACTGCCGCCTCCACCTGCATTCTGAGTTGTTAAATTTCTATAGTATATGTATTTATTATCATTATCACTATCACCGCTTCCTTTAAAAGTAATACCTCCATTTTGAGCACTAACATTATCGGCACCGTCTAATGTACCGCTTTGACCTGTTCCAGGATTATTTATCTCCATGTAGTAACCGTCTTTGTAATCATGACCGTGTGCTGGTATTTGAGAAGTCGCTAAGGTAGTTGCACCAACAGTACCTCCGTGATTATGAGTAGTAGACCCTCCTGTTGAAACTGCTCCTCCTCCTTCTAAAGTAGATGTTGGAGTTCCTGAAGCGTTGTTAGAGCCTAAAATAAATTTATTTCTCAAGTCTGGTGTAGCTGTTCCATTAACTGTTGCTCCATTACAAAGTGTCCAGCCTGTTGGTAGAGATTGTACTGCTCCAGACCACATTATTATTCCTCCTATAGGTATAGGGGCTGCATTGACTTGTTTTGTTACATTTCCGTTAGATTCTCTAACTAAGAAATCGTAGTTTGTAGCTGATGATGCATTTGCAACTGATCTTAGTGTAACTGAACCAGAGAAATAAGCGCTTTGACTAACATATAAAGACGTACTACCGGAAAGTATACCACCTGCTTTTATCATTCCACCAGCGTGAATCATATTAGAGCCGGATATTCCACCTTTAACAACTAAATTATAGTCTGTATTAATATGATCTGTAGTTCCTATACCTACTTGACCGTTACCTCTAAACATAGCTACTAACTTATTATACGATGTATTAAAATTAGAAGATGTAGGCGGTCCGGATAGTATAGAAAACGTTTGAGAAGATGCTGCTGCTCCTGTAGAAGTAAGTCCTACTATTACATGTCCTTTATCAGGTCCATCTAATACAGCACCTCTAGCATTACCTACACTGTTCATAACAGTTGCAGTAGTAAAAGGTATTTGAGTTGCTCCAGAATCAACACTTCTAATTCTAAACATTCTGTTTATGTTACCGGCATTACCGTCTACTAGTATCGAACCAGAAAAGTTATTTTCTCCATAGGTTGTATTAGCGTTTCTAAATACAGTTTTACCTAAACCTGTCAGTTCAAATACAGGTGTAGTTTTATACCGAGTTAATATAAACTGCATTCCAGAATCTGATGCTGCTGTTCCTATTGTAGAGAAGTTTTTAAATCTCATTACTGCGTCATCTGTCTGAAGTGCTATACTACTGCTAAATTCTACAGATGCACTTGCATAATGTAACCTGTAAGTAGCTTCTCTAGAGGTCATAGTACTTAAAGATCTTATTTCACCATTTCTTGTTACTAACCTATCGGAACCTACTACTCCTGCTTGACCTATACTTAAGGCAGAGTTAGAATTGTCCCATTGAAAATTTGCTGTTCCTCCAAATTGATTAGAATTATCAAACTGTACATTTCCGTTAGACCCACCTGGTGATATTCCAGATCCTGTATAAGGGTTAAGAGGTACGGCAACTGATGAGGCGTTTATTCCTAGACCTCCACTTCCTGTAAAATGTAAGGATAAAATTGTTTGTGCTGTGTTTATAGATGCTGAGTAGAAATAGGATGTAAAATTAGTATCCATTTCACCGTACGTCAGTTTTGCACCTTTGTCTGCTCTTAAAGTTATAGCCATAATTACATATCTAGTTTTACTACTACCGTCATTTCTGTATTGTCAGAAACAGGTACTGGTTGTGCCATTTTAGCAACAGCAATTAATTCATTTGTATCATTATATAGTCCTACAGTAGTAAAGTAAGGTTGAAATTCACTTCCTGATATGTTATCAGCAATCGATCCGGTTGACCCGTTCTTTATAGCTGTTGGATGTTGAGTGAAGTTAAATTCACTTTCTCCTATACTACAGTGGTAACTATATGTATAAATAGGGTGTGAAGCCTTCCATTCTACACTACCGGAAAAATAGTTAGCATAATAATCAGCTACATATGGGTTGGTTAGTATAAGTAATCCGTGAGGATATATAACATTACCAACTACTGTTCTTTCCATCATTAAACCTGATTGTATTGAACTACTCAGTATTAAATTACCATTTCCGTCATCTATAATTGTATCTTCCCACGGTTCGACTATAGCTTTTGAAGCAGAAAGATATGCCTGTTTAGATAGGTTTCTATACCCGTTTATAAAGTTCTGTGGGTCTATAGTTGCTGATGGTTCTGAATCTTCTCCTGCACCATAGGGTTCAAAAACATCTTCCATATAATCATCAAAAGTATAACCTCCTGTTAGAAAATCATCATTTGCTCCGTGGGGTGTTCTCAGTGTTACGCTTTCTGGTTTAATATGTGTACCTATTAAGTTTCTTGGTATTGATATAACTGTAAATACATCCTCTGCTCTTCTTTGTTGTGATGTATATGAACTCTGTAAATAGTTTTCTACTGATGAGCCTGTTATATCGTAAGTAGATGTGGAAGGTTCTGCATTATCAAAACCAGAGTAGTATAAGTGTTTAATACTTCTATATACTAAGTCTTGATAATGTACGAAATTTGTTCCTACTAACCTCTGTGTGCTTCCGGTAGGATGAAAAGCTAGAGAGCTAGATACACCTACATAGGTTTCTATACCACCAGCATCATGTTGACTTCCACTTAAAATGAAAGACTTATGAGCAGTATAGGTCGTTAAAAACGAATCTTCTTTGTTTAGTTTCTTGTAGGCACTCATTCATTAATAATCAAGCTTAATTCTTACTAAAGCCTCTTTTGTAAAATCTTTCAATAAAGGTTTAGATAGTTTAGCAACCCCTAAAAGGTCGTTAGTATCATTATATAGTCCAACTGTAGTGATATACGCCTGTGGGTTATTTACCATAGAATTATGTCTTAATTCTCCTGAGCCTGAGATATTAGAAGGGTTGTTAGAATAGTTGAATTCACTATTTCTTACTCTTACAAATACATAGTTTGACGATACTGTCTCTTCTGCATTTAGTTTAAAGCTGTTTCCTCCATCTATAAGGTTAAATAGAAATGCATTATTATCTCCATTAGTATCACTAGAGCCTGTTTTAAATAAAACATTATTGCCGTGTTCAGCATTAAGAGCAGCAGCATTTAAAATCATTACTCCGATATCCGGTAAAAATTTACCGTATGAACCAAGGTTGTTAGCAGCGTATCCTGTACCTCCATCATGAGATACTCCGTTTGAACCTGATATGATTTCGTATACTCTACCTGCATCGGTATATGTAATGGTTGTTGCCATTCCACTATTATCTGTTAAATGTCTAGCAATAGACCCAGAAAATAAAGTAAGGTTAAAAGTACCTGGTAGTAATTTTTCTTTATATCTTGCTCTATCTAAAGAGATAGCATATATTCCCTTTGCAGAAGTAACTCCTCCAAAAGAGAAATCAGATTCTTCATCTCCAAGTACTAAAGATCTATATTGACCGTATACTGTAGAAGAAGGTGATTTACCTGTTACGTTTGAATTATAAGCTGTTGCGCCTAAACCATCCTTATGTCCATATGCTATAGAGAATTGTACAGCTGCGTTTGTAAGTGTTGAACCTGTTTGGAAGATATTCAAATAATAGTCTCCACTGGTTGAAGAATCTTGTGTAGAAGATGTAAAAAATGTTGCTAGCTGGTAGTTACCTGTGCTCCATACTGTTGATGAAACTGCATCAGCACTTACAACAATATCTTCGTTATCAAATGTTTTAAAAGACATATCTTATTAGTTTGTTTTAGTTATTGTTATAGGAATAGTAATTCTTGCTCCACTATCTCTACCTATAATAGTAAGAGTACTAGATAAACTAGTATTAGCTGCACCAAATAATGTGTTAATTGTTGTTCCTGTTAAGTTTATTGATGTACCTACAACAGTTTTAGATACGTTAGTTCCTAGAGTAGATGATGCATTTAACCTTTCTGCTTCTGCAGTATTAATTCCTACACCTGTATAGTTAGAAAGTAGCCTTACGTCTGCTATAGTAGCAGTGTATCCACTCGATTCAAAAGCTTGGGAAGCTCCTAAAAAGTTTAATGTTTGAGGTGTAATCGTTAATGAAGCTCCTTGTTTAAGAGTTATTGAAGCAAAGCCTGGTTCTAGTATTGGAAGTTTAGCAGTACCTCTTGGTAGAGTTGCTAATTTATACTTCATGACTTGTGTTTCATCTGCAAATGCTTCTAAAAGAGGCATATTTTCTATTGCTTCTCCGAAAAAAGCTGAACCTGAAGGATGAGTTGTGTTATACAGAGTATAATCTATTTCATCATCAGCTAATGCAAATTGAGTAATTCTAAAAGATCCGTCACCTCTTGCAAGTAACTCTCTCCCTTTTTTTGTTAAGATTGCGTCGACTGTTACGACACCGTTATTTAAGTATCCCATTTTCTAACTATTTGTTTATTATAAATATATTGTTTTAATCTTTTCTATTAATTATTAACTTCCATCTTGTGATCCAGAAGTATAAGCATTAATTATAAAGCCTTTAAAGTCTGTTTCAACTATTACCATATCTTGTGGGCTATCTTTTACTTTATCTGGATTTAGTACTGCGCGGAGTTGTTGTTGAGGTATAATTTTGTTACCTTCTATCTTTATTAACCTGTCTCCTTGCTTTAAGGTAAGTTCAAGTTGAGAAGGATCATGGCCGTTATTTATTTGCCCAGTTGGTCCTTGACCTCTTAAAACTGTAACTGAAAATACATTTAAAAAGTTCTTCCCTAGTTGTGTATTAACTTTAGGGCTTTTAGATGCAATCTGTACTTGTTCTGTTCTTGCAGCACCACCACTTCCTGATGTAAATTGAATTAAATCTCCTACTGATACTTTATCTCCATATCCAAAAGTATTTAAATCAAAAGTAGTATCGGTATTAGTTGAAAGAAGGTCTGGATTTATAGTATTACTTCCTGAGTAAAATTCTCCTACAATTCCTACATTTACATCGGGTGTATCTCTTAGACCTGCAAAAGCTATTTCTTCATACTGCTGAACATACTCTGCTCTCTCACCATCTGAACCTGATAATCCGCTTAATAAGTGATTCATATTAGCCCAAGAACGTGCATAATTACCGGGTAGTGCATCGAAAGAAGAAGAAATTGATCCTTCAGTTAATGGAAGTATGTTAACAGCCTTAGCAGTTAAAGCAGGTTCAATACCTCCGTAGTCTTGAGCTGTAGTTTTTGATCCGTTGTATCTTCCGTTTGAAAAACCAATTGCGGTATAGTTTGATTCAGGTACACTTGCTGGTTGTCCGTATGGTGTGCTAACGTATGATCCGCCGGCGGAGCCATTGTTTTGAGCTACGTTTTTATGGCACCTTAATGTTATGTAGTTTTGACTATTATCTAGAGAGAGTATATCTGGTTTAATTGTAAAATTATCAGATATAGTACCACTCATCCCAGGATATACTCTACTTATTATCATATCTAACCTAGCATAAAAATTAGTATCTGCTGTTCCTCCTCCAGTTGCTGTTGCTGCACTTCCTGAACGGACAGGCATATGAATAGGTACTATTGACTGATTAAACCACTGTCCGTTTCTCCAACCGGCTCCTAAAATTGTTTGAAATAAAGAGAAAGGAGAATTCATCTCCGGTTCTCTATCTACTACTAACTGTAAGTAAAAGGCTAAAGTCCTTTCTTCACCTGCTGGTGTTGGTGTCGTACCTACATTAAACATGTCAGTGTATCCTTGAGTTGCTCTCACAATTTCGTCACGGGTAATAACAAGGGTAATATCTTCATCGTTAGGAAAACTAACTGATGATCCTGTGTAGTATAGTTGGTCATCTATGTTGTATACAAGGGAATCTGGTATTGGATTACTACCTGTTAATGCGCTATTTAAAAATAAGTTTCTTACTTCTATACCTAATGCTGCTTCATAGTTTGTAGCGAAAGGATCACCTGATGATCTTTCGAGTACCTGTCTTGTTGGAGAGGGTCTAAAGTCTGATGCGTTACTAATTAATGCATTATAATCATCATTAAAGAAACTTCTAATTTGAAACGGTGAAAAAGTAACTGATGATGATAAGCTTGAAGAAACTTCTGCTAGCGATATATCTACATTATCAATAAAAAAGTACGTAGGTTTCTGTGCGACTGTAAGTCTTTGAAAGGTACTAACCTCTAAGGAACTAGTTAATTTAAAATTTACACTCTGTATATCTTCAAGGGTAGGTACTATACTTCTACCGTCTAAAGAATTATTATCAACTGTCAAAGCTCTTACAATTTTTGTACCGTCAATATCCTCTTTTATAAACGCACGTATTTCTCCATCTGAAGGGGCAGTAGATGCAAATTGAAATAAATTAGCCATATTTTATATTTTATTATTTACCGTTGTGAGATAAAACTCCATTACTAATATATGTATGTGTTTTCTCTGTTGTTATTTCTATTACTGTTCCGTCCTCACATTCTTCTATAATCTCTATTACCTTACCGGATACTATGTCTCCTACTTCAAGAGAATCTACAGATACGAAATCATCAACTTTATCTAAATATACCCTATGTTTTATAGAAGTAATTAAATCAGTATCGTCATCAAATATTAACTTTAGTTTATTTTGTCCTGATGCTGATGTTGCTTTTATTATTATATCTTCAAGTAATTCTTTTGAAAGTTCATGCTTACTTCTTATTACATCTCCAACTTTAAGTTCTGATGCTTTCTTTTGATTACCTGTTTTCATTAAAATCAATACGTCAGGGTCTACACAACTAAGATTAGTCTGTTGAGAGATAATAAGGTTAGGTGAACTACCTCCAGCAGAGTTACCGAAAGTGTATGTGTAATTATCTTGTGTGTTAGTCTTTGTAATTTTTGTCATTGCAGATCTTGCACCAGATGTATTTTGCTGTATTGAAAACTGTACGGGTGAGTTACCGTATATTTGATCATTATTAGCACCAAAATCTGTTGTCTCTACAGTAAAGAATGTAGGGTCTGGGTTTGTTCCTACTAATGCCTGTGCGGCACTACCTCGTGATACGATGGACATATTAGCAGATTGAGCGAAATGTGAAACCGAAATACTAGTTTGCACCTGACTGTTCGAGTCCCAGAATTGGAAAATGTAAGGGTAGTAGCTTACTGATGCAGAAACTACAGGTCCGTTATTACTATTTCCATCTGTTAACCATACAAAACCCTTAACTGTATTACCAGCATTCTGGTTCCAGCCGCCTGAGCCTGTGTTTGATATCATATAGTTACCTGTCCCGTAAGCACTATTATCGTCAGTTACAAAAATACTGGCAGTACCAGGTGTTGGACTTGCACCACTAACTACTAGTATTGAATCTGATATTATTTGTGTATGTCCATGAGATCCGGAAAGCTGATAATTTATTTGACCAGAGAAATGTACATCATAATGTACTACTAAATTATACTTCGCAGTATAATTGGCACTTTGTGTAGGACCAGAAGCTCCAAATAATCCTGCTGCTTCTTGAATTCTAAAACAGCCTCCGTGTATAGAGTAGCCTGAAGGAGCTGCTACCTGCTTAGGTATCGTTAATCCAAAATTAGTACCAAAACCTGTATGTGCTGCTGCTGAGGAACCTGCATTACCTGCTGCATCTCTCAATTTTACATCGATTGTTACGTTTTCTCCATCATCTAATGTAGAACAGTCCATATTAAACATAAAACCACCTCCACTACCTCCAGTGTTTACTTCTTTTAATACCTTATTATTACTCTGATCAGATGCAGTAGCAAACATTGTAGCATTTGCTTCCACAGTTCCAAATACGCCACATGGTACGGCTGAAACATTTGCTGCGGTTATTTGTGAGTTTTGCCATGCTGCTGTATAACCTGTAGGTGCTGTTGTATCGAGAGCACTACAGGCTGTAATACCGTACATTTCACCTGGGTCACCTGATGCTGATACTTTTGCTGTGTAGCTTGTCAGTGTTCCATTCACATCTACTGCAAAAGAAATAAAGTCGTTATTTTCTACAGATGTAACGGGGTTAACACCATTAATATCGTAATATAGTATATCACCATCGACCGGTACTGTACCAGAACCTCCATGATAAAAGTTAGTGGCATCTGATATTAGAAATGCTGCACATGCAGCTGTGTTAGATGAGTATTCTGATGGATCAGTGCCTGTATTCATTACAAGTACAGGTGTTAATATATCTGCAACGGTTTGGTTAACAGTTGTTATATGGAACAAAGTCTGTGGGTGTTGTTGTCTTTTAAAAGGGTTATCTCTGTTCAATTCCCCGTCTGTTAGAGTAATTTGGCTGCCGCTTAATTCACCATTAAATTTAGGTGATTCATCTCCTACTAACTTACTTACAGAACCACTCTTAGTCGTTATAGTATCAGCATAAAATGTTGTATCGTTTATTCTACCGTAGGTTTTAAAATTATCAGCACCTCCTACAAAGTCGTTTGGTTCAAATGATGCTGTTAGTATATTAGCTCCATAAGCCTGTGAATAGGCAGTTATTTTTGTATTACCTGCTGTCCCTGCTACTTTTTGATGAAGTACTAAAGTATCATCTTGTTCATAAGTTGTTTTTTTAGTAAACCTAAAGTCATTTTTAATGGCTGAATTACTAGATGTTATAGCTCCTCGAAGTGATTCAGCTCTTTGTGCTGCACTTACATTAGCGGAGAAAGTTATTCCTCCTCCATAAGTTGTAAAAGGAGTACCTGTAGTACCGTGGAAGTTTTGTTGATTACCTGCTGTTGAAATAATACTCACTACACCTAATATTGCACTACCAGTTCTTGGTGCCATTACTATCTCTGTAGAAGCTGTGGTAGGTGTATTCATTACATACCCGGATAAAGAATTGAAGAATCTAAATCTTTCGGTATTAATTCCAAATGAAGGTTCTGCATTAGAACCAGAATGTGTAAATGCTGCAACTATTACATCACTTTTAAGTGGTGCGAAAGAAGCACTATTAACTGCTGCGTTACCTCTTGCTACCCACATGTTTTGTCCGTGTGGACTATAGTCTATAGCTATTAAGTGTTCATGGTGCCAATTGGTAAGACTTCCACCGTTACCTTGTGTTAGTGTAGGGAATCTCTGTATTCTAGATTCAGAAGTAAACATAACATAGAAATCAAATTCACCAGAGGTGTTACCTGCTATGTTTCCGTTTTCATACGGAGTTCCTATAAGTTTACTTCTTGGTGGGTTTGTTGCGTAATTTACTTCTCTTATATTATAGTATGTACCATCAGGATGGTAAAAATCATTTCCTTCTACTATTATTTCACCATCATCTCCTCTTTCTATATCAGTTCTAAAATTAACTCTAAACTGTAGGTCTGAGTGTCCTCCTATAGTTCCAGGCCAAGGTGCTTCTATATGTTTAAGTCTAGATTCTTGAAAACCATCAGCAGTTATATCTAAATCATTGTAACCTCCTCCTGAAGAACCGGACATAAATGCTGTTGACATACTACCTGAATATGTTTCATCTACACCTGTTACTACCGGTGATTTTATTTTACTTCTTTCTAGTAAATGAGGTTTGATTATAATTCCAGTATCTAATGAAACTCTAGCAGGTACAAAATCTTTGATCATTTTAAAGAGTACATTATCGTAAAATTTAAATGATCTTACAAAGTCTTTTAAGTTAGGTGGATCTAGATAAGGGTACCCAGCTGTGTTCTGTATAAGAATTCCATTTCTATAGGCTTCTAAGCTAGTATTACCGAAGAAAGGGTATACCTCGTTATACGATGAGTCGTATAGGTCTCTTGGATCTCCAATCCAATCGTCTATATTAAAATTAGCACCAAGGGATGCTGTTATCATTGCATTTATAGCATTAGAAGGGGAAAATCCAACTTCAAGTCTATGTTGATCAGGTGAGGTTAATTCTTGTTGTCTAAAAATAGATGTGTTTTGAGTCAAAACATGTCCATCTGTACTACCAGAAGCGTGTGTAATTTTAGTAAGTTGATCAGTAACTTCAAAATCCGGTCCTGAGTATCTAGGTTTGTCAAAAGGTTCTCCACCGAAAGTTCTAATTTTTAAGAAATTACTAGGTACTCCAAAGCAATTTATAAGTGCTCTTAATCCTCTTTTGGTTCCTTTAGATTTTAAAAGTAGGGGGATATTATGATATAATCTTTTATATACTTCAGCTTCATAATCTTTATTAGAAACTGTAGGTCTTCCAGAACTATTAAATGTGTTAACAACTTCACCTATACTCCCACTATCGTAACTATCATTAATAAAGTACTTAAATAAATCATTAGATCCTTCTTTAGAGTTGTGTATTTTTATACCTAAACTCTTTACTGCTTCTTGAACTAAATCTTTAGATATACCTACATTTAATCTGTGATCTGTATCGTATTTATCTGTAATGGCTTTTGTGTATATCCATAAATTGTCAAAATGATGACCAATCATATGAGTAAATAAAAGCCCATTAGCATTATTTGAATCATCTGCTAAGTATTCAGGCAAGAAATTAGTTAGTAAATCATAATTTCTTACATCATAATTTGATGCACTAGTAAGCTGTTGGTTATACCAAGTAATAGCATCAGAAGATGTTGTATGTAGATTAACAAACGGCTTTGTAGTATTACTCTTTGGCCAGTTTACAGAACCACTTTCAAAGTATAAATGTCTTTCGTAGTGGTCAAAATTATCTATAACACCCTTTATTAAGTTTTTAGTAGCTTCAATACTTCCGCTAGTAGCTGTTGTACTCGTGTTTAATAATGCTTCTTCTGAGTTTAGATCTGCTTGATAAGTCTCTAGTAGCTGTACCTTATACCTGAAGTTCTTCAGTCTTTCTTCAGCAGAAGAAAAGTGTATAAAGTTATCATAGCTACTATAATCTATACCTAAATCTATACTTTTATCTCTTATAGTTGATAGTAGTTCTCTATTACTATTTGTGTTAGAGAAACTAAATAAGTCGTCAAAATTAAAGTATTGTGTTGGTTCTGCTTCACTATCAGTAGTTTTTGCTGTAAAATTAGGTCCTCTAAGTTTAGGAACTGTAGGTGGATCAAGAACAACATCTGCTAATACCTTTACTGCTATAGAGTCTGCAACTTTACGTACTAGCTGTGCTTTTTCTTTTAGTTCATATTTGTCAGGTAGAGGTTCGTATAACTTTAATGCTATAGTAAATTTATTATCTAATTCCCAAGTATCTATATTAGTTACTATAAACAGGTCATTATCACCAAGGTTTAAAAGGAACTCATCAAAGAAGCTATCTGAATTTAATTTATCTTTTAGTTCTTCTGTTTTATTTATTAATTCGTTAGTTGTAAGTTTTTCTGAGTAGAGTAGAACTTCAGTTCTATCTTTAGAAATCTGTTGAATGTATAATTCTTTCTTATCCTTACCTGTTGTAAATAGGTCATTTAGAAAATGAAAAAGGATTTTTATATCAGATCTAGAAAAACCAAACTCTCTAGCGATGCTGGCAGGATCAACATTAATTTCTGTTGAAAGTTCTCCATCTGCGGTTAGGTTAGGAATTGGTAGTTTGTAATCATACGATGAAAAAAGCCTTACATTATTTACTGAGTAGAAATGCGTCTCTATGTAATGTTTGTTAAAGTCATACCCTTTATTAATAGTGAAATTATCTATAAGACTTAAATCTTTATCAGAAAATTTTTCTATATCTGGAAATGAGTTTAAATTCTCATCTAATATTTCATATGTTACGTTAGCCATATATTTTATTTTTTCAATCTATACCCTACTTTATCTTCTTTATCTTCGTCTTTAAAAGTTATAACTCTAAAAGATACTCTTCCTGACATATTACCTTTATTCTTTACTGCCTGTACTATTGATCTTGCTGAGTATCCTGCCTGTACTAACTCTTCAACAAAAAAGTCTAGTGTCATATCATCAATTTCAGGTATAGATGCTGGGATAAAGTAACTTCCTCCGTAATTACCTCTTCTATAAGATGGGTAAACTCTATCATCTTTATCTTTTCCATATAACCAGTAAAATTTAGTTTTCCAACGAGTAGCCCACTGTACTCTACTGTTGTAACCGTAGCTAAATGCATCATAAAAATAAGAACGGCTCCATCTTTTTCTTATAAACCTAAATGCTAAGCCTATTGCGTCTTTTTTATAGTTACTTATTATTTTTTCTATCTCTTTAACTTCTGAGTCATCGGCAGTGTTATTAGCTTTTGCTGCATTTTTTGCTTGTTCTTCAGCTGCCTTAGTTGCTGCTTCTGAAGCTTTTGCTGCTGCTTCTCCTGCTGCTGTAGCGGCGGCATTTGCAATAGTGTTTGCTTGTTCTAATGCTGCTACCTGAGTTTGTGATGCTGCTAGATCTGCTTGTAATCCCGCTACTTTTTCTGCATCTTCAAAACTTACTTCTGTACCGTTAGCTAATTGAAGTTCTAACTCTAATATTCTTCTGTTTGCTTCTAGTATTTGTACTCTTAGTTGAGATATTTCATCTAGTAGCGGTTGAATACTTTCTAAATTAGCATCTACTTGATATAATTCAGAACTTCTTTCTACTAAATATTGATGAGTTTCTGTCGGTCCTTCTATAGGTACCTGTAAGTATAACTTATCATACAGTCTAAATAATTCACTTACTGTATCTGGGTCTGTTTCAGGTATAGGAGTAGCAAAGAAAGTAAACTTTCTATCTATAGCAGATTCGAAAGCAGTTCTATCTAAAACTGTTTTTTTTATTTGTACCTTTTTAGCCATTTCTTACTACCTTAAATATTTGATCATTATCAATAACAATATCTGAACCGTCTATTTCTGTTTTTACTAATAACCTGTAGAACCTTTCTGGCTGTATTCCGTCTAGGTAAAAGTCAAAGTAATTTGACGTACTATCACAACTTAGCTTAGTAAAAGTAGTATCATAATCTACTACCATTTCTTCTGTGTATTCATCTCTTATACCCCAGTATGATGCTGTAGGTAAGAAGAAATTTTTAAGGTAATTAGAAGATGTTGTAAATGTTCTAGTAGGATACTTAGGTCTTGCATGTAATCTAAAACGTACTTTACCTTCATCAGTATATTCTCCTCTATTATTCTTTATTGTTATAATAGCATCTGAGTCAGATAATTCAGTTAAAGATCCTGTGGTATGGGTAAAATCATCCCACTTCAGTTCTAAATAAGGAGGGTATATTGTATTTGTATCACTACCGTAGTACTTTAATCGAATAGATGCAGAGGTATAGTTCTCATAAGAGTCTTGAATTTTCATCAAAATACCGTTATTAGCTAAAGGTGATGATCCAGAAGCCCACTGCCCTACCATATTTGTAACATCTGTGTTAATATCGTAAGTTGTTGTTTTATTAAATACTTGATCACTGTTCAATGCTACTCCGTTATTAGTAGCTACTATATCACCTCCAACAGAAGTCCAATTTACTCCTGAATTACTAGCTGTCCACGAACATCCATCTGTTTGTACAGGTTTATCTCCGAATTTACCTAAACCTTCTGACCACGCTGCAGATACAGCTCTAAAGTTTAATGTAAAGCTGTTAGGAAGTTCTTGTGCGAAATTTAAAGATAAATTTAAACTAGCACTAAAAGGGCCGCCGTGAGCTATTGTAGTAATTCCTGCTTTATTTTTTAGTACGTCTGTAATTTCAGTAGTGGAGAACTGTATTAGTGATCTAACTGTATTACCTACACCTGCTTGAGGATAACCACCTACTTCTAGTAATTCATCTCTACCTGTATTCTGTGTAGGTGATTGAGAGTAAAGTGATGCGTCTTGTGTTGGAAATATTCTATATAATGCCATAATTATAGTGTTGTTATTCTACCCTCTATATCTCTATTAGGAAATTTAACTTCAAATACCATAGGATCTAAAGAAGGGTATACAATGTTGTTTTTAGTTGCTCCATCTATATCATAATCATAAGTTCCATAGTCTCCACCAACTTTAGAATCTACTTTTAAATTTTTTACTGTTTGAACTCCTTTTATTCTATCTAATAGAGTGTATATAGTAGAGAGGTTAATAGCTTGATTAATTTGCCAGCTGTCAGCATTAAAGTAAGTCTTTAGTGCTTCAGAACAGTTAAATAGAACTTCTCTAGAATTATAATTAGGTAGTGTTATAATATCGTATTTTATACCTATGTTAATTACATATGCATCTTTTATTTCTACTGCATCTGTCAACATCATGTACTCTGATAAATATGTTTTAAGGTTTTCTTTTATTTGCGAGTCTGCTGCAATTAGTTTCTTATTAGCGTCGTAACTTAAGACGTATAGACAGATATCTAAAGGATCACTATTTTTATTATTAGCCGGGGATACTGCCTCTCTATTAGTTACATATGCCTTAGCTATTACTCCGTGTTTAGGGTCTAAAGTTAATGCTCTATAACTAAAATCTTCTCTTGTTACTATTCTCCCTTGTTCATTAAATGCTCTTAAAGTATTCTGTCTTAATTCCTCAACTGTATCACCATCCTTACCCCCTGTTGCTGGAACTAGGTTATTAAAAGCTAAAGTACCTTGATACGAAGTATCTGCTGCTGTAGATGTTACCGAAGTAGCGGTTGTTAAAGTATTAGCTTCAACGTTAGATGATACTCCTCCTCCTTTAAGGTACCTTACAGTTAACGTTGTATTACTAGGAGATATTCCGTAAGTGTCTGTGTATAAGAAGTTAGAAGGGTCATATGCTTGATCTAACCTATTTACTCCTAATGTAGTTTTTGCTCCAATAATATCAGGATTAGGTACTATAGATGCATTAGATGTAGCAGCAGAACCTGGTCCAAACTGTACTTTTAGTTTACCTGTCGAAGTAAATCTAGATACAAACCTTCTAGACGTTTGAGTTAAACCTAATGGGTAAGGTACTGGATTTGATAAACTACCGTAACTACCTGATAACATAACTGTTTCTTGTCCCAAGTAAGGTACTTCGTACCATCTATTACCACTTGAATCTGTTATATCTAAAATTCCTAAAATATTATTATCGTCAATATCAAAAGTATAGTACTTTACTAAGTCTCCTACCTGTACTGTGGTTGTAGTGACTTCTCCTGCTTGTGCTTGAACTGTCTTAGTAAGTATATATTCAGAAGGAAAGTCTCCTGAGATTGCATAAACTCCTACATCTGTAGGGTCAGCAGAGCTTGATAAGGCAAAGTTTATAGGTTCACTTATGTAAAACTTTTGATTACCTGTTTGTAATTGAACACCTCCGTTTATAGCTAAAGCTTGGCTCCATTTAGGTATGTAGTCTGCTCCATCTGCTTGAACTCTCTGAGTTACTGTTATTGGCACTGTTGCTGCACAGGATACTTTAGGTCTATACCCTAACATGTAAGCTAGCGTATAAAGATTACTTGGGTCTTGTGCGTGTTGTAGGAATGTTTCTTGAAGTTGTGAGTCTTGATAGAAAGATAATATATCCCCTACGTATGCCGACATTTCCATAAACATCATACCGGGCGATGTAGGAGTAAAGTCGTTATAAGAATCAGGAAAATAGTTTTTAGACAACTCTATCAATTGCTGTCTTAAATTCGTAAAATTCTTATCTGTATATTTTATGTTAATTTCTTGGGCCATATTTATTCAAAGTTTATTGAGATTTCATCTTCTATTCTAGTCCCTGCAATTTTAAATCTTAAGCTAAATACAATTAAATTATTATCTAATTGATTATCTAAAGATAGATCTGTGATTACTAAAGTAGGGAAATATTGTAAAAGTGCTTCTTTTATTAGTATTTCTATATCTTCTAGAGAACTGTTTGTTGAGTTCTCAAAAAGCAAATTACGTAAACCTGAGCCAAATGTAGGCCTAAAGTACCTCTCTCCTCTTCCTGTTAAAAGGTAGTTTATAAGATTGGCTTTCAAAGCGTCTACTGTTTGAAAAGTAGAATTAAAAACTGCTTTACCGGATAGCGGTAAATTTACTCCTATCGCCTTACGTGGTTGTAAGTCAAGTGGATTAATTCTTTTTGCTTCAAATGCCATTTAATCTATACTTTTAATGCATCTTTTTCTTCAGATGCTTTTAACACTTTACCTGCTCTTTTTACAAAGTCCAAATTGGAAATATCTATTCCAGGTTGGTTACCTCCTATTCCCATCTGATTAGCCATACTAGAAGCCATATTTGGCATACCTGATACCATATCAGCAGTACCGGTAAATACATTCTTATACTCTTCGCTTGTCATAGACTTTTTAGTCATCTGTAGCATTTCATCTAAAGATGCTTTACCTGTGTTAAAAGTAGGTTGGGTTGTTTGTTTCTTTATTTGAACTGGTTTACTCTCTGTAACCTGTTGAACTTTAGGGGTACTTGCTATTTTTACTGCTTCATTCATTACTTCTTGTAACTCTGATTTAACAGCATCGCGTACTTCTTCCCTAATTATCTTTCTTAATTGATCTAGTTTCATATATATAAATAGTTAAGTTATGGAAGTTGGTTATTAATTCTAAATTTTATTTCATCTACTAGTACTCTTGTAGAAGAACTGAAGGACATAGGACCTCTTAAAACTGTAACTCCTTCTTGGTTTAATACCACTGCATACCTTCGTTTAGCAATGGAAGGAGACTCTGGGTCTTCTATTACTTTTATAGTGTAGGTTTCACCTCCCGGTTTAGTATAATTGTAGCTGCCAGGATCTTCATCATTTTCATCTAACAGTCCTACATTTGAAGGTAGATTTTTAATATCTCTCATTATTTGCTCTTTATCTTCATCGTCTAATTTATCTACACATTCAAATAATTTTATGTCTATACTTAATAGTTTATCTTTAGTAGGTTGTATTGAACCTAAACCATTCTCTGTAACGATCTTTATAGCTGATACTTCGTCGGTTAGCATTTCAACCATCTTACATGCAAGCCTTAAAAGAGAACCGAATCTATTCATTTTACCTACGGGTATAGAGTATATCTGACCTCCTACATCTGAGGGAGAACCTGTTGGTGGGGTACCTACTGTATTAGGTATAGGAAGTTGTTCTAGTATCAGTATAATAATTTTTGCTACTTTTATAGGTTTATCTAAATTATCAGCATACTTGTTTATCGGTTCTATTTTTCTTTCAACCCTCTCTATAGCACTTACAAGGTTATCTCTAGTTTTTAATATTTCTTTTAACCTACTTAAATCAGGACATACTCCTTGTAGTTCCTTCTGTACTTCGGCTACTAATTTTTGAACCTTAGACATTATCATACCTTCTAGCTTTCCAACCATTTGGGCTACGAATTTAGATAGTAATGAATGTGGTACTCCGCAAGGCATTATTCTACAAAGGTTTTACGTGATTTTAGTTTAGATGTACCTGATGGATTTATCTGAGCTTTTAAGCCGGTGAATTGCGTTAAAGCGGACGTTCCTGCTGAATTTACTGTTGCTACAGGTCCTCCACCGTTTGCAGCGCTAACCATTCCATTACACATACCCTCTATTATCGCTATAAGGTCTAGTAGGTACCTCTCTACTTCATGTCCTAACATTACAGGTTGTTTACCTACGTCGGATATTTCTCTTGCTTTGCTGCCTAAAAATATTTTATCAGCATCTAAACATATAAATTTATCACCATCTAAGTTAACAGTATTAGAATTCACCCCTATAGAGTTCACACTGGAAAGTAATATATCATCAGTTTTAGCATTAAAGGTCAACCTCCCAGCATTTACTATTACTTGCTCACCTTTATATGCTGATGGAAGATCAGGTTCATTATCGTAAGATTTTCTCTTTGTATTTGCCAAGGTTAAGGGTACAGTATGGTCAGAAGTTAAATATATAGAAGCAGGGTCTTTATCTATGTCTTCTAATACATGAGTAAATCCGTTACCTCCTTCTGGTATCGTAACTCCGTTACTTATAAAAGTAAATGGTTTATTTTTATTAGAATCATCAGTAAATGGATTCTCTTTAGAGGCCCCTCCAGATAACCTTATTGATTGTCCTAACCTTCCCTCGATAAGAAAATCACCAGGGTATGGTTGCAGAGGGGCTATATCGTCTTTTAAGTCTATACCCTCTCCTATTTCTACCGGAGCACCGGGATCATCAAATACAGGGTATGCATTGACGTGAGGATGAGAGAGTATATTAACTACAGACATATAGTAATCTTCAGCATCGTTTGCACTTCCTCTAAGATTTCGTCTAGGAGCTTTTACTATAAGAACTACTTCGTTCTTAAGAGGTAGTGTATTCATACTAGGATTCAAAGGGTAAGCCTGTCCCGTGTATACCTTATCTCCTTCATCTGAGGTATCTCCTGCTGATGTATCAACAGGTCTATAAAGTATCGAACCAATCTCGTCTGGGTTCATATCTAGAGTCTCGTACATAGGATGATTCTTATCATCAATCACCTCAATGACTCTTACGGGATATAATGCAGCTTGATCTCTACTCTTTAATCCAGGGCCTTTTCTTTCTCTTGCCATTATAGTTCTTCTTCGTCTTCTTCTTTTTGTTTATCTACTAACTCTTCTTTGATATCCTCAGATTCTTCTAAAAGTTGCTGTAAGGAATCAAAATCTAAAAAGTCTTCACCGGTAGCACCTTTAGCTTGTGCTATTTCCATTCTTTGTATAATGGTAGCAAGTTTAACTAAAGCGTCATCATTCTTAACCCCTATTTCCATATACTCCTTAATCATAGGGACAATTAATGTTGCATCACCGATATTCTCTATAAGAGGTTTAAGTTCTCCAATAAGTGCTTTTACTTGAGATTTAGTCTCTTTAGAGTTATCGTAGATTTCGCCAAAAAGATCAGATAAAGATTTACCTTTAAATATTTCTTTGTCAGTACTCATACGTTTTTATATATAAATAGATTTAAAGTTCTTTTGTGCGAATTAAACCTACATCATTATATTTATCGTATAGAACGTAAAACTGTTCTTTTAACTTATTTACTACCTTAGTAAGGTGTGGAGTCTCACAATCAGTCATCTCTCTTATGTAAATATAAAGAGCTTTTTTCTTAAATATATCTAAATCTTGTCTTGTTCTAAATATAGTTAATATAGCATCTGCTATCTTCCTTTCACTTTCTTTAGTAAATACCTCATCTAAAATACTATATGCATGGTCAATATACATATCTAAAAATTGACTGAGGGATATAGAGTGTTCTTCGTTCTTGATATACGGAGTTTCATAAGAGTCTTCCATATCATCAAAACTCCCTATCTTTTTTAGTTTCTTATAATTCTTATTATTATAGTTGATTAACCACCTTTTAACAATCGTACCAAAGTATGAATAAGCTTTAGCTCCATTGTCTTTATCAAATTTCATTATTTTCTCTTCAAGTAACATAGAGACTATTTCATGCTTTAAATCTTCTATTTTATCTACATCAGTGTAGTAAAATTTAAAAGTATGTATAATATTCTCTGCTAGTTTATAAAAGGGAAAGTAGATGTGTTCGGTAAAGATAGAGTTTCTATACTCAATATCTTCTGAGGCATTATATTTGTTTATGTATTCTTCAGTTTCTTTTGTAAAGTAGTTAGCTTTTGATCTCTTTCTTGGCATAATTTTCGGGTAGTTGGTATTGATCCAACGTTTTCTGTATCAGTTTTAAATTTTCAAAAAAATAACCGACCTCGTCATCAGACTTGAAAACCCCTTTTTCGTCAAGTGTGTTTAGGTGCTTTTGTGATTCTACTATTATATTAGATACATTAACTAAGTAATTTGCTTGATTAGTTGTTACATCTTCATAATTCTCTACTTTCTTAAGTAGATTATATATAATATATGATAAAATAATTGTAATTCCAACTAATATTCCGGAAATTATGTAAAATGTAGTAGGATTAATGTTCATATTATAATTTTTTAAGCATATCTGTAAGTCCTTTTGAGGAATTTACTCTTCTGCCAGTTGAAGTTTGTGTTTTGTTAGTTTTCGGTGTTGAAGTACCGCCATTTCTTTTCCACATATCGTACTCCACTTTAGAAGCTAAAAAATCTGCTGTATGTAGGACTGAGATGATAGATGTTTTTTGTCTAGAGGATTCCATATTACTAAAGAAATAAGCTTCATTTGCTTTATCAAACACTCCATCATGTAACCTAATAGCTAAAAATTCCTTTTGAGATACTTTTATACCAAATTTCTGTAAGATAAATAGAGATCTATCTGGAATAAGCATAAAATCTAAATCTCCATTGTATGTATATGCTTCTGAGAGTTTATCTCTCCTCCATTTATCGGTCTGAGGTATATAATTTGGTGAATCTCCATCACCTAATTTACCTAAATCATGAAATAGAGCTGAGAATACTAATTCCTCTTCGGTATAATCTATATTACCGCCCATCTTTTCATATAACTTATGTTGTTCTAAAGCATACTGAATTACCCTATTAACATGGTCTACATAACCACCAGCAAAAGCATTGTGATACCAAGTACGTCCAGAGGCAGGAGCCATAACATAATTGTCTTCCATGTGGTTTAACATAGAAAGAACAGCATCTTTCCTATCACCAATGTAGTGATTAATGATATTAACGTGTTTTTCGTAGTTTTTTTGTATATTTTCGGCACTTAACATAGGTATCCTTTTTCTTTTAAGTTATTATTTAATTATATTATTAATTTATATTATATATTATTTAAATACTTAATATATTACTTAATTACTTATTAATTTATAATTAACATATATAGAAGATATTAAAAATAAAGCAGAAAGGCAACTATTCTATAATATATTTTCCTATATAATCACTCTTTTCTACTGAATAGTTACCGGCATCCCATAATACTTTCATATAAACCGTGATTGTATCACCTAAAAACCCTTGTGGAATAGGTCCAACTGTACGTTTTGAGGTAAATCTACCGTTAAAATCATCTGAGAAGTATATTCTAGTGTCATTTTGTACCACTGGAAATACCATTCCTTCGAATTGATTAAGGTAAATTGTAGTGTCTTGAACAGCTATAGGGTAACCTTCATACGTTTCTAAACCGGTAAATGAGTTGTATAATGGTAAAGTAAACGCTAAACTATCACCTAATACGTAATAACTATCGGTATCAAATTCAGCAGACACTACGGGTTGATCATTGTAATACCATTCGGGAGAGGTACGGGATGCTTCAATGTTTAACGTAAAATACGGGTCGTACACACTATTCCACTCTAAATCTACATGTGTATAACCGTTACTGTCTACGGGATAGTTACTAAATATATATGCATCACAATCACCACTTTCACATGTGTTAGGTATCAATACTTCTTTTTCGCATGAGGAAATGAGGGCGATTATGGCCAAGGACGCCGCCGCGCGAAACGCGCGAAGTTGCCACGAAATTTTATTATTCATTATCATATAACCTTTATTTTAATTTATAATTAAAGATACGAAAAATAAGTTAGTTAGCCAACTATTTTAGTGACTATTTTAAGAAAGGTTTGTTGATTATATCGTAGACTTCTTCTAAAACTAATAGTTCTTTATATTCGACTATTTTAGCACATTTCTCATACTCTTCTACTTTTATAAAGAAATTTGTTAGTTCGTCTAAAGCTAACGAGATTTCATCTCGAGAATAGCTTTCTCCTACATGGTAGGCTATTTCTAATTGTCTAATATCTATTCGATTGAGGTAACCGTAAAGCTTATTGTAGTATTTGTGTTTTATATGTCCTTCTTGTCTTTCGAACATCTCTGGGTACTTACGATGATATATAAGAGCCATAAGCCTATAGTTCTCTAACCCTCTAAGTACCATACCCATTAAGACAAAAGGGTTTTTAAGAACATCTTGCTGACCGTGCTCTATGTAAATCTCTTCGTCACCTTGTTCAAAGATGCTGAATAACGTATGTGGATCTAACTTATTCATCTGATAATAAATAGGTAGTTTGTATAGACGGAAAAATTTGTCAAAAAATTTCCCCAAGATCTGTTGGATTTTAACCAAAAAGTTCTTATATTAAATAATATATAGAAAGTCATATGTCACAAGTAGAAGATATGTTATATGCTGCACACGCTCAAGGTAAAAGAGAAGAGCTACTTAAAAGAGCCGAGAAAATCCGGTCGGCACCGCAACATAAATGGTCTGAACAGTCTGATGTATATAATTTAGCATGGAGAGAACTAGTCAAAGAGGGTATAATCTCAGAGACCACATGATAGATAGCCTATATATAGTAAATAACTTATATGTTAATAATTAAAGTAAAGAAAGGTGAACAGATAACGAGAGCCTTAAAGAGGTATAAACAGAAAGTCCGTAATACCAAACAGATTCAATCCATTAGAGAACAGAAGGAGTATATAAAACCCTCTATGAAGAAGAGAAAAGCCAAGCAAAAGGCCATTAAAACACGTAAATGGATAGAAAAATATGGAGACGAACAATAAAAAAGACATTTCTACCTTAATTTATGTACTAATCCTTGTTATAGTATATTGGTTATCTTATATTATTGTATAAACATATATAAATATATATTACTATATACCTAAAAATCGTAGGAATTATGCGAATAGGTCTGGCAGAATCTTGCAGATTACCAACCCTTTAGGGAACTATACTGTCAGTGTTATATCAGAGTGATATCTACATGCCATCACCCGGAGGGCAGGATGCCGACCAGGTTAGACAAGATTAAGGGTAAGTAAGGTTAAGCCTTGTATCTTCTTCTTCTATATAGGATAAAGCTATATATAGTGAGTATTGCCATAGATATACCTAATGTACGTTCAGGATATACAAATACCTGATATAGTAGATCATTAAACAATTGTATCATAGCATAGCCTATACCTGTAACTATTATAAGGCCTATAAAGACCATTGCTGTATATAGTATTACTTTCATATTATTTCTTCTTTGGGTGTACGTTACCTACTTTAATATCTTCCATCTTAAACTTATATGTAGTTCTATTGCCCATCATATCGTATGTATAAGCAATCATAGAGGTAGGACGTTTATCCCTAGAGTCTATATTCAT
>Ga0315315_10001000_pt1 | contig 25440 bp, 23 predicted proteins | sample M140m3416metaG_FD_203699 | JGI IMG/M metagenome (GOLD analysis project Ga0315315, IMG submission 203699) | Ammonia-oxidizing marine archaeal communities from Monterey Bay, California, United States - M1 40m 3416 | ecosystem: Environmental > Aquatic > Marine > Intertidal zone | place: USA... | reverse complement strand
GTATCAAGTTGGAAGCAAGCATGCCAAATAAGAAATTTAAAGTCATAGGTTTCTTAGGTGCTGGTCTAGGTGGTAATAACGCCAGAGGTTCTTCTCAAGCAGATGTATGGGATAAAATCTATGTAACAAGAGTTGAATTAACACCATTTGGAAAAATGAAATATGGCCAAGCTGATCTTAAGAAATCAGATAAAATGAAATTTAGATTTGGTGCTTCTCAACTATGGTGGAACGGATTAAACGTTAATTATACCGGTTCTGCTTTTAAAGAAGAAGATGGTTCAACTGCTTTAGATCACAGCGGTAAACTTGATGATAGAATTAAAGATATCGCTACTGCTTATAGTAAAAACGGAAAAACTCAACTTACAGGTGTTACATATTTAGATGTTACATCAACAACTTATGATGCTGGATTTAAGTATAAAGGTCTTTCGGGTGAGTTTGAACATACAACATTAACTGGTGATGAATCAATTTTAGGTAATGGTAAAGAAAGCTTAGACTGGACTAGAATCCAAGGTAACTATCACATAACTAATGGATGGGTTGCAGGATATAGATACGGCGTAAGAGATAATTCAGACCAAACTAAAGACAAAATATTTGAGCATACTTACCAAGTTTCTAAATATTTTGTTGGACATAACTTAAAGATCAATGCTGATTATGGCCATATTAATGAAGAGCAAACAACAGGCGATGATAAGCAAACAAGAACATTTAGAATTCAAGCTCAGCTTAAATTCTAAATAAATAAAATATGCGAAACTAACTCGTACAAAGGGGGCAGGTCTATACAGCTTGCTCTTTTTTTTTTGGGATTTAATATATAAAGTAATCGGAGGCTATTTTGAAAAAATTTTTTAAAGTTTTTATATTATCACTTTTTCTTCTTTCATCTATTCAAAGCTGTTCCTGGTTAGGAAAGACTTGGGATAAGAGACCTACATGGATGGGTGGTGAAGAAACAGTCAAAGAGTAATAAGAATATTCTCTTTTTACAGTTTATAATTGTTATATGAATCAATCTTTTAAGGATGAGATTGTAAATTTGCTTGGAAATAGGTTTTCTACATCTGAAAGTGTACGGGCTAATTATTCCAAAGGCGAAGATATATTTGATCCTGTTCTACCTTTAGGCGTAGCCTTTCCTAATACCACTCAGGAAGTATCTCAAATACTCAAAATTTGTAATAATTTTCAGATTCCAGTTGTTCCATTTGGTGCAGGTACATCATTGGAGGGACAAGTAGTTGGTATCAAAGAGGGGATATCAATCAGCTTAGAAAACTTAAATAAAATTTTAGAGGTAAACAAAGACGACTTTGATTGTAGAGTTCAATCATACGTAACTCGTATTAAACTAAATGATTATCTTAAGGATCAGGGCGTTTTTTTTCCTATAGACCCTGGTGCTGACGCAACTATTGGTGGAATGTGTGCCACGTCTGCTTCTGGAACTATGGCAGTTCGCTATGGAACTATGAGAACAAATGTTTTGGGCTTTACAATAGTTTTGCCTAATGGGGATATCATTAAAACAGGGGGAAGGGCAAAAAAAACTTCATCGGGTTATAATTTGACGGGGTTATTTATTGGTTCAGAGGGAACATTGGGGGTTATTACTGAAATTCAACTAAAATTAAATCCAATACCTGAAAGTATAATTAGTGGCATATGTCACTTTAATAACCTTGATGACGCTGTTAATTCGGTAAAAGAGATAATTCAGTTTGGGATACCTATTGCACGAATTGAGCTACTTAATGCTGACCAAATGGAGATAAGTATAAATTTTTCTAAACTTAAGGATTTGGAAATTAAACCAACGCTTTTTTTTGAATTTCATGGAACAGAGAATGGTAATATTGAATCTATTGAGGCCTGTAAGGAGATATCGAACGATAATGAGGGTTTTAATTTTAAATGGTCAAAAGATTTTGAAGAAAGAAATAAGTTGTGGAAAGCAAGGCACGATGTTTATTGGTCAGTTAAAGCCTTGAAGGCCAATGCTAGAGTCTATGCAACTGATGCATGCGTACCTATCACGAAATTAGCTGAATGCATTAGGTTTGCAGAGAAAGAAATTCAAAATTTAAATCTAAAAGCCCCAATAGTTGGCCATGTGGGTGATGGAAACTTTCATGTCACTGTACTTTATGATTCAGAAAAAAAAGATGACTTTAAAATTATTAGAGATTTTAGTGATAAACTTGTAGAAAAGGCCTTAGAATTAGGCGGAACTGCAACAGGTGAGCATGGAATTGGACTAAATAAGAAGAAGTACCTTACCTTGGAACACTCATCGTCGCTGAATTTGATGAAATTGATAAAAAAGACCCTTGATCCCAAAAATATCATGAATCCTGGCAAAATCTTTGATTAGCACTGATTCTAGGGGCTTTTTTGATACATATTTTTTTCTATATTTTTCTTTTATAAAGAACATTTGCAAGATATTAAAAAACCCTATAAAAACTTACTAAATTCGTTGACTTATACCCATAAAATGTGTTAAATTTGGTTAACTTTACATAGGAGGTAAAGGTTTATGCGTATTATGAAATATGTACTTGCTTTGGTATTTGCTTTAGGCATGGCTATCCCGTCTTTTGCGGTTGAGCTAAGTCTTGGCGGATTCCCAAGTTTTATGCGTTTTAGATGGAGAACACTCCACAACGCAACTTATCATAATATCCTAACACCTGGCGAACTTGCTAACTTAGGTGGCGGTTTAAACGCGGATACTACTGGTGAAAATTTACATTTCGCTGATATGACTCTTCGTCTTACACCACAATTAGTTTTAAGTGACGCTGTTACAATTAGAGCATCTATTGATGTTTTAAGTAACGCAATCGCTGGTGGCGCTACTGGTGGACTTTTTGGAGAAGATTCAGATGGTTCAGAAACTGGTGGTGTTGTTATGGATGACCTAAGATACACTGATAGATTTAACGGTGTTTTACTATGGGGGGATGATGCAGTATCAGACAACTATGGTTCTTTCTCTGTTAAATATCTACATGCAGATATTAACTTAGGTGATAAAGGATTCGTAAGAATCGGAAGACAACCATTTGATTTTGCTATGGGACTTTACGCTAATGGCGGACACGATCCATATTCAGATGGTGGATTCAACATTGATCGTTTACTATGGTTAAAAGGGTACTCAACACCACTTGGTGCAACTACTCTTGTATTAGTATCTGATTATATCGGTGGTGGTAGTGATGCTACTGCTGCTGCTACTTCTACTGCTTCTTCTGCAAGAAATGATAGCTTCGCGCTATTTGATGGCAATGGTCAAACAGTAGATTATTTAGCTGCCGCTGTTATTGTTAACAATGGTGCGTTAACATATGGAGCTTATTGGTTCCCATATATCGAACAAAACAACATGCATATCGCTGGAACAACTAACGCTATCGATATGGCATTCCAACTATACAGTGCTTATGCAGAGTATAAAACATCAGACTACAGATTCATTGCTGAGGCAACGGGTGGTTATGGTGAATTAGACCCTGGTTATGGTACTGATATGTTAACTGTTGAAAGAGACAACTATGTTGCAGCTGCAAGATTAGAGCTGTTTAACTCTGCTCCTTTCACAAAAGTTGCTCTTGAAGCTGGTATCTCCCCTGGAGATGAAGACAATACAGCATCTGGAGACAACGGTTACGAAGGTTCTATCATAAGAGGTAATGGTGCTTATCAATTAGATAACCTATTATTTAAACATGTTATTCCTTCTCTATATCAGAGATCAGGAAGTATCATCAATGCTAAATATTTAAAAGCAGATGCTGATTACGCTGTTGGTAATGGCGATAATTTAAATCTTGCTGTTATTATGGCATGGGTAGAAAACAAAAAACCTGCTGACCAAAGTATTGGTGCTAACGCAGGTGGTTCTGACGGAGTTGCTGGTTCAATCGGCGGATACTACGGTACAGAATATGAAGCTACATACTCAATGAATCTAGTTGACGGTGTTGAACTTTCTTTAATTGGTTCATACATTGATACAGGTTCAGGTCTGAAGGATGCGCTTATTGCTCAAGCATATGCGAATACTGCAGGTATGAGAGCTGAATCACTATTAGATACAGAAGATTCTATTTGGGGTTTCCAGTCAAGATTGATGATTTTCATCGACGATTTCTTTAAAGCTCCTGCTGCTACTAAGTAGTATATAGATGACTAATCTTGGGAGTCCTAATGAAAATTAGGACTCCCTTTTTTTTTATAATCTGCTAAATTAATAATAATGTTAATGAAAATGATTTTAATTTTTATGGCGTTGAGTATAACTTCCTGGTCTATAACTTTAGATCAGGCAATACAGCTAGGTCTTAGAAATAATAATAAGATATTAATACAAGAAGCAGAGTTAGATTCTAAAATTGGATTTGTTAAGGAGATGGAGGGCGCCTATGACGTATATTTAAACTCTCAAATTAGATTTGAAGACTCTGTTTTACCCTCAACATCAGCTTTTGCAAAAGACAATACAATAAATAAAAAATCTACTATTTATAGTGCAAGCCTAGATGGGTACCTGCCAACGGGAACAAGCTATAGTTTTTTTGATTTTAATATAGAAAAGAGCGAGACTGACGTTGGAACTGATGCTATGAGTCCTTCTTGGATTTCAAACCTTTCATTCAGAGTAAAGCAGAATCTATTTAAGGATTTCGGAATCACCGCAAATAATACTGGAATTTTTGTTGCAAAGGGAAATGCTGAAATTTCAAAAATTGAGGTTGAGAAAACTATATCATCTACAATTGTTGAGGTTGAGACAAAATATTGGAACGCAGTTTATGCTAAAAATAATTTAGATCTTGCCTACTCTTCTCTGGATCTTGCTCAAGAAATCGTTAACCAGAATACTATCGAAGTTGAACTTGGAACCCTTCCTCGTATGTCACTACTTCAGGCACAAGCAGAGGTGGCTTATAGAAGAGTTGAGATAACTTTGGCTGAGAATCAATATAACGACTCACTAGACTTACTAAAGAATGCATTGGGGTTATCTTTGAATGATAATATAAGTGTTGATACTTTAATTTCAATTAAAGAATTAAATAAGATAGATTCTACGGATATTGAATTTATAGCTATAAATAATCGCCCAGAAGTTAAACAAGAATCCATTATGTTAAATAATTCTGAGCAATTATTAGATTTTTACTCAAATCAGACATTGCCAGACTTAGACTTAGAGGCTCTAATAAGTTATTCAGGGCTTGGTGGTAGCAAGAATAGTGATTATTCCTCAGCAATCCTTGGTGCACCAAGAATTGCTTCAGACTATAATGATGGTTTTTCTGATTCTTTAGGAACTCTTACTTCACTGGATAATCTATCTTGGGCTATTGGTGCCAAGCTTAGTATTCCATTAAACAATAACATTGCCAAAAGTAAACTAGAGGTTGCAAATGCTCAAAAAAGAAAAAGATTAATTATTTTAAATCAGGTTTTAGACACTATACACTTGGAAGCAAGGAGGTCTTATCGCGACGTCCTGTCTAATTTAGAAAACATTGAGGCTACTAAAAAGAATTTGGAGTTGTATAAGGAAATTCTTGATAATGAAGAAGAAAGGTTTAAAGTTGGTGTTTCAAAGACAAAAGACTTATTGGAAGCACAAAGAGATTTAATTAAAGCCCAAATTTTTTATAATAAATCTTTAACTGATTATAATGTTTCAATAACAAACTTAGACCATACGCTAGGAATTTTGATAAATAAGAATAAAATTATAATTGATAACTAATGTTTGAAGTGTCTTACACCAACAAAAATCATTGCGATATTGTTTTCATCAGCTGCTTGGATAACTTCCTCATCCCTAATTGATCCACCAGGTTGCACAATTGCAGTTACGCCAGCTTTTGCAGCTTCTTCTACCCCATCTCTGAAAGGAAAGAAGGCATCTGACGCTAAAGCTGACCCTTTGGTTCCATAGTGATCTTTTGACTTTATTTGCGCTAGCTGAACAGAATTGACCCTATTCATTTGACCAGCACCAATTCCAACTGTTTTATTTCCTCTTGCAAGAACTATTGCATTTGATTTAACATTTTTACAGACTTTCCAGGCTAGGAGAAGTGTTTTAACTTCTTCTTCAGTTGGCTGCCTCTTAGTTGCAACCTTAAAGTCTACAAAGTCCTCATCTGATGTTCGATCTGCATCTTGATAGAGTATCCCACCTACAACTTTCTTAATATCCATCAAATTTGATTCTTGAATTTTCAAATCAGGAGTTTTAAGTACTCTAAGATTTGGTTTTGATTTGAATATCTCTAAAGACTCTTCTGAATAATCAGGTGCTACAAGAACCTCAATGAAGGTTTTGACAATTTCTTCTGCAACATCTTTCTCTACTCTATTGTTGAATGCTACAATTCCACCAAATGCACTGACAGGATCACAGTCTCTTGCATCTATATAGGCTTGTAGCAAGCTATTGTGTTCTGCAACACCACAAGGATTATTGTGTTTAACAATCACGCAAGCGTTACTTTTAAACTCTTTTACAGTTTCGAGACAAGAGTCTGCATCGTAAATATTATTTAGTGATAGCTCTTTGCCTTGTATTTGTTTTGAGTTGGAAATTGATGGCTCTTCTTGATCTTCTTGCACAAAGAAGGAGCCTTCTTGATGAGGATTCTCACCATATCTTAGATTAAAGCTTTTTTTATAATGAAGAGTCAATGTATCTGGTATTTTTTTCTTGGTATTATCTATGTTTAATATTCCCAAGTGATTTGATATTGCTGCATCATATTTTGAAACATATGCATAAGCTTTTTTACATAACTCATAATTAAATTCTTTATCAACAATTAATGAATCTCCAGATATCTTATCAATGAGCTTCTTATAATCAGAGCTATCTACAATCACCGAGACATCTTGAAAGTTTTTTGCAGCAGCACGCACAATAGTAGGTCCACCTATATCAATATTTTCAATGACATCTTGGAATGGAATATCTTCTGATTTAATTACTTGCTCGAAGGGATAAAAGTTAACAATTATTAAATCAATGGGTTTTATATTCTCTGTATTCAATGAATCCATATGGTCTTTATTGGATCTAATTGCAAGAAGACCACCATGTATTTTAGGATGCAAAGTTTTGACTCTTCCATCTAACATTTCAGGGAAGCCCGTTATCTCTGAAACATCCTTTACTTCTATACCTTTTTCTCTTAAGAATTTAGCTGTTCCACCGCTAGAAATTATTTCTACTCCAATACTATCTAGATGTTTAGCTAAAACATCTACATCTGTCTTATCCCAGACACTTATAAGTGCTCTTTTAATATTGCTCATTGGATTAAGATATTCTATATCTAAATTAATAGGATTGGAAGTAAAAATTAATTTTTTTATTTTGAGTTTGTTATAATAAAAAAATATAGGATTTTATAAATGAAAGATGATTTTGCAAACCTTGAAACAGAGAAAGTAGGAAGAAGTATTAAGAAGAACTCAGACCCTGTACCTCTGTTAGTTCAAAGCTTTATCGAAGAATATGATGAGATTGGCACTATACTAAAAAAGAATAATAAAAAGATATCTAAGGCAATCCTAATGTTTACCTCAACATTTTCCTCTGGAGGCTCTATTTTCTTCATAGGCGCGGGAACTAGTGGCAGGCTAGGGGTCCTTGAGGCAGCAGAATGTCCTCCAACTTTTGGAACAAACCCTAATAAAATTATTGCTATAATGGCAGGAGGTAAGTCTGCTATTTTTAAGTCAAAGGAGGGAGCTGAAGATTCTTCTGTCGATTCACTTAAAGATCTAAAAACCAAAAAGTTTTCAAAAAATGATTTACTAATAGGAATCTCTGCAAGTGGAAAATCGGAATATGTTCTATCAGCAATTAGGTTCGCAAACAAGATAAAAGCCCAGACTATTCTTATTTCGTGTAACAATTTAGAAAGGAAAGTATCAGGCCTAGACTTTGAGCTAAACATAGGAAGTGAATTTGTTGCTGGCTCTACAAGGTTGAAATCTGGCACTATAACCAAAAATGTGCTGAATATAATTACAACGGTTTCAATGATTAAACTGGAAAAAATATATAATAATCTAATGATTGATATAGTCCCGTCTACTAGGAAATTGCGGGCAAGGTCGATTAGGAACTTATCGCTTTTGCTTGATATAAATGAGAGACTATCTGCTTCACTCTTGAATGATAGTAAGTGGAACATAAGAATTGCCGTTATAATTTATAAAATGAATTTGTCATATCAAAAGGCAAAAAGTTTATCAAAGAAGATTTCTATTGTCGAGTTGTTAGATGGGAAGTAAAAAAATATTCAATCTTATTGGCGTTAACTCTGGAACTTCAGCTGATTCTCTAGATATAACTTTGGTGAGCATTAATAAATTAGGAGTTTCTCTTAAGTTTGCTTCAACTTATGAGTTTCCTCCAGTTTTGAGAAAAGAGATTCTAAGCTCAGGTCCAAAATCTTCAATATATGATATAGAAGTTCTTAGTTTAAAGCTGGGAGATTTTGTATCTCGTAAAATTAATCAGTTTATTCTGAAGAATAAAATCTTACGCTCATCTATAGATGGAATAGGATTGCATGGACAGACAATACATCACTCACAAGAGATGAGTCAGACAATATCTATTCAGATAACAGAAGCAGATATTGTTTCTTCTAAAACCGGTTTGACAACTATTTATGATTTTAGGAAGAAGGATATCGTTATGGGTGGGACAGGAGCACCATTAGTCCCAATACTAGACTTTCATTTATTTCCTGAAATCAAAAGGCCATTTATATGTCAAAATTTAGGTGGTATTGCGAATTCAACCCTAGTTGAAAAGACTTTCTTAAAATGTATAGGGTATGATTCAGGGCCTGCTAATTGCTTAATTGATAGGGCTTTTCAGATTAAACATAAGAGCAAAGTTTTCTTTGATAAGGACGGTGCAACAGCCAAAAAAGGGAAAGTGGTGCCTACTTTGTTAAATAAAATTCTTAGAAACCCTTTTTTTTCTTTGGTACCACCAAAATCTACTGGGAATAAGGAATTTGGAATAGAGTATACTAAAAATTTGTTTCGTTATTCCCTACAAAAAGGTATCAGATTTAATGATTTAGTCTCAACGCTCTCAACTGCAACTATAGAATCTATAGCAAAATCATACGAAAGATTCATATTTCCTATTTCAACACCTACTCAAGTAATAGTTTCAGGGGGAGGGGTCAAAAACAATTTTATAATGGAAGGTCTTAGAGAAAGATTGCCCCAACTTAATTTTATACCATCAGATGAATTAGGAATACCTTCTAAATATAAGGAAGCAATATTGTTCGCACTACTGGGATATCTAAGATTAACAAATAAAGGATTTCTTCTTAAAAATCTAACAGGTTCAAAGAAAAAAGTTCTATTGGGGAAGATTTCAAGTCCATAAAATGACAAATCTTATTTCAAATTTAATAATACCAAGAATTAATTTAAATTCTCATCAATCAATAGACGAAGCCATCCAACTTGTTGAAGAGCATTCTTTTGACTCCTTCATTTTATTCGCTTCTGACAAAGTTGCATTTGGTCAAAGTACGAAATTCCAACTAGAAAATTTATCTGAGCTTAGAAAAAAATTAGATCTAATTTCTAAAGACAAGGTCCTCTTCTTTTTAGATGGGGAAAATGGCTTAGGAAGAAGATGTTCTGTTGGTGAAGAGCATGACTTTTCTAATATAGAGACTTTACAGGAACAGGAAATTAAAAGAATATTTGATTCTATAAACGAGGAACTTTATCTCAATAAAATATCTTTTAATCTGGCGCCAGTTGTAGATTTAAGACATAAGATGTCAAAAGTTTTACATGGTAGAACTTTTTCTGAATCTCCTAGGGTTATAACAAGAATTGCAAAAATTTTCACAGATTCTTGCGAGAGTAATAATTTGATAAGTTGCTTAAAACATTTCCCTGGCCATGGCATAGTTGGAGGTGATACCCACGATGAATTAATTACAAGTTCATCAGCAGACGATAATTTAATTGAAACACATCTTTACCCTTTCAAATGTTTGGTCAAGGATGTGGATATGGTTATGGTTAATCATATTTATTATAAATACTTTGACTCATCACCTGTCCCAGCATCAATGTCTGAGAATATAATGAGAAAACTTTTATTAGAGGAGTTGGGTTTTAAGGGTTTGATTATTAGTGATTCTATTAGGATGGGTGCTATTACTAACAACTTTAGTGAATCTGAATTATCTAGGCAGTTCATATTAAATGGAGGAGACTTGATCCTTGATCCACTAAACCCTATTCAACTGATTGATGTTGTTGGTGATGTTTATTCTACATCAAGTGATTATATTGATGAAAAAATTAAAAAAATTATAAAGATAAAAAATAAGGCCAGGAGTCTAATGTCAAAATGAGCTACTTTCTTTTCTTAGAGTACCTATCTGCCTTTGATCTAATAATAATTTCTCTATATTTAATTTTAAGTGTTTCCATCGGAGTTTACTTTAGGAATAAAAGCCAAAACAGTATGAGCTCATACTTTGTATCAGAAAGAAATCTTCCATGGTGGCTGTTGGGAACATCGATGGTTGCAACAACTTTATCTATTGATACCCCAATTGTAATAATTTCATGGATTCGGGATCCTGGAATTTGGAAGAATTGGTTCTGGTGGTCTTTTTTATTTACTCACTGTATAGTAATTTTCTTCTTCTCAAGGTATTGGAGAAGGGCTAATGTAATAACAGATAATCAGTTAATTGAACTTAGATACTCTGGGCCACCCGCAAAGTATTTGAGAGTCTTTAAGGCGTTCTATTTTTCTGCTTTTTTTAATTTAATTATCTCAGCTTGGATAATAAGCGCTTTTCTTAAAATCTTTAATGTCATATTGGGCTTTGATAGCACTGTGCTATTGATTCTCGTAACAATGGTAGCTCTTTTCTATACTGCTTCCTCAGGCCTAAAGGGAATTGTTATTAATGACTTTATCCAATACTTTGTAGCCTTTGCTGGATCAATAATTTTAGTTTTTTTTCTAGTTAACTCGCCTGAAATAGGAGGGGTAGATAATTATTTTATTTTGGTAAAGGAGATTTCACCAGAAAAATTATTAATGATTCCATCTATCTTTGATACCGAAGATTTTATGCTTTTCCTTAGCTATTCTATGGTTGTATGGTGGTCTTCCCATAACTCGGATGGTGGAGGCTATATTATACAGAGACTTTGTTCTGCAAAAACTGAGAGAGATGGAGTTCTAGGGACAATATGGTTTGTCCTTAACCACTATGTATTAAGATTTGTACCTTGGATTGTGATAGGTTTGTGCGCATTAATTCTCTATCCTACTGATAGTACTATTCTAAAAGATAGTGAAGAAATCTATCCTTTGCTTATAAGAGACTATGTTTCGGATGGTTTCAAAGGTTTTTTGATTGTTACACTTTTAGCAGCTTATATGTCTACAATAAGTACGCAAATAAATTGGGGGTCTTCTTATATAGTAAATGATTTATATAAAAGGTTTTATGCAAGTAATAAGAGTGAAAGGCATTATGTCTTTATATCCAAGGTCTTTACAGTAGTATTTTTATTTGCGGCATTGATTGTCGGTTTAGGAATTGACAATATAGGCTCCGCATGGATTTTCTTGTGGTCCGTAAGTTCCGGTCTTGGTTTTTTCTTAATTGCTAGATGGTTTTGGTGGAGAATTAATTCTTGGTCAGAGATATCTGCATTAATATCCTCCATATTATTGAGTGTGGTTTTTTATTTTATGGACTTTTTAAAAATTTTAGAAATTGACTTTAAATTAAAATTAATAATTATACCAATTTCTATATTGGTAGGATTGTTAGTTACTTTTCTAACCAAACCCGAGAACGACAATGTGTTAGAAAAATTTTATAATCAAATTAAGCCGAGTGGATTTTGGCGGCAAAAAAATTCCAATGAAAATATTGTAGCCCCTTTGTTTAAAGCTTTTCAATTAAGCATTTCTATTTTAATTTTAATATTCGGCTTTTTGCAATTAGCTATCGGCAATTTTTACATGGGTATAGGAGCAATTATAGTTGGATCCTTAATTCTGTTGCTTACTATCAAAGATATTAAAAGTTAAACTGTAAAAGATGAACCGCATCCGCATGAAGCTTTTGCATTTGGGTTTTCAATTCCAAATCCAGTACCATTTAAACCATCAGAGAAGTTAAGGGTCCCACCTTCTAAATGAGTAAAGCTAAACTTGTCAATAACCACTTTAACATTAGAGTTTTCAAAAACCTGATCCGAATCATCTATTGCGTCATCAAATCCCATTTCATAAGAGAATCCCGAGCAACCTCCTGGAACTACTTTGATGCGTAAAAAAGAATCAGAAGATTCCTCATCACTGAGAAGCCTGTTTATTTCATCAACAGCTTTTTCACTTATATTAAACATAAGTAATATAATAAATAATTAGCGTAATATTGGCAATGTTTTTGTTTAGATAATTAATATTGTATATTAATTTTTATGAAAAGAATGTCTTTGATTTACGACAGTACCAAGAGTTCATCAGACTTACTTTATAGAACGCAATTTAAAACTCCCGACCCTGTAATTTTTTTTGAAATTAGAAAAAAAACATATCTTGTTCTAAATGATCTTGAATTAGAAAGGGGAAAAAAGCAGGCAAAAGTTGATCACATTTTACCTCTCAGAGAAATCTCGAAGTTATCCAAGTCTCCACAAATAGAGGATGTATTAGATGTACTGATAAAAAAATATAAAGTTGATGAGGTACATGTACCATATACTTTTCCATCATATTTATTTGATAAACTTAAAAAATCTAAAGCTACAATTAAAGCTTCAAGTAGTTCAATATTTTATCAATCAAGATTAATAAAAAACGAAGATGAAGTGAAAAAAATCAAAAAAACAATGAAATTTACAGAGCTAGTTATGGCTAAGGTAATAAATAAAATTAAATATTCAAAGGTTAAAAACAAATTCTTATACTCCAATGGGAAGATGTTGACTTCGCAAATTCTTAGAAGTTTTTGTCAAAACGAACTTTCACTCTTAGGGTTGGAGTGCCCTGATTGTATCATTTCTTCTGGTAAACATTCTGCCTTACCACACCACGAAGGCTCTGGTCCAATTAAAGAGTCCTCACCTATAATAATGGATATATTTCCTCGAAATATCGAAAACGGATATTACGCTGATATGACAAGGACAGTAATTAAGGGTAAGCCATCAAAAGTATTAAATGATATGTTTTCGGCTGTTAAGAAGGGTCAAGCTTTGGGTGTCAATTTAGTTAAAACAGGAAGAGACTCCAGCATCATACATAATTCTATTAAAGATTTTTTTGATAAATCAGGGTTTCCAACAGATTTTGAAAAAAAGAATCCAGATGGCTTTATACACTCAACTGGACATGGCCTTGGCTTAGAGATTCATGAACCACCGAGAGTTTCAGTTTATAAAGAAAAACTTAAAACAAATCAAGTTATCACAATAGAGCCAGGCCTATACTATCCAAAGATAGGTGGCGTAAGAATTGAGGATACAATTTTGGTAACTAAAGATGGTTATAGAAATCTAAATTCTTTCCCAAAATTTTTTGAGATATAAGTTGAAGAATATTGAGAAAAAATTAAATAACTTAATAACTTTAACAAAAGCCCTACGAGCAGAGCATGGGTGTCCTTGGGATAAGAAACAAACTTTTCTAAGTCTAAGGACTTATATAATTGAAGAAGCATATGAAGTAGTAGATGCAATAAACCTGTGTGATAATAAAAATTTAAAAGAGGAAGTAGGGGATTTGCTTTTGCAAGTTCTTTTTATAGCAAACATTGCAGAAGAAGATGATATATTTAATTTGGAAGATGTCGTTGCAGGGTTGTCTGACAAATTAATACGAAGGCATCCACATGTTTTTGGAGACAAGAAAGTTAAAAACGAAGAAGAGGCATTAGAAGTATGGGATAATCAAAAATTCTTAGAGAATCCGGGAAAGACCAAAAAGTACTCAAAAAGTTTCCCATCATTAAAACGTGCTGTAGAAATTTCTAAAATATTTTCCAAATCTGGATTAGATTTTCCATCAGTTAAAAATGTAATCGAAAAGCTTGAATCAGAAATTCTTGAGTTTAGGGAAGCAAATCAGGAAAACTCCAGAGAAAATATAGAGGAAGAGCTTGGTGATATCTTATTTACTGTCGCTAATCTTTGTAGGTTAATGAAGGTTGACCCAGAAATTGCGTTAAATCAGAGTACCGATAAGTTCAATCAACGTGCCGAGATTTTTATTTCTATAAAATCTAATTATCTTAACGATGAAGATGCTTGGAAAGAGGCCAAATTAACCCTTAAGAAAGGAATAAAGTAATTTGTAACCTGCGTGTTCAGTAATATTTGATTCATTAGCAGCCTTTTCGTTAAAAACCTCTTTACCGTGGCTGTTGTTATTTGACCTTGAATCAAAAATTAGAAATGGTACATACTCATAGCTGTGTGTTCTTAACTCGCACGGTGTTGGGTGGTCAGAAACCACACAGATTTTATATTCTTTATATTTATCTTTCATAGAATCCACTAATGGACCTATTACTTTATTATCCAAATCGCTTATGGCCTGCATTTTTTTCTTATAATCACCTTCATGTCCTGTTTCATCAGGTGCCTCAATATGAATCATGCAAAAATCATTTTTTTCAAGACTTTTTAAAGCTGCCTTAACTTTTCCATTATAGTTAGTGTCCAAGTAGCCAGTAGCCCCTTCAACTTCTAGAACATCTAGCTTTGCAAGCTTTCCAATACCTTTAATTAAATCTACAGCAGAAATTACTGAGCCATTAATCTTATGAATAGAATCAAATTTTGGTAGTTGAGGCTTTTTACCTTGTCCCCATAACCATATATCACTACAGGCTGATAATTCTAAATCAGGGCTCTTCTTTTTTAATTTTTTTATAATCACCCTTGCCCGTCTCATTAAATCCCGGAGCCTTACTGATCCAGGTCCAGATGGTAGGTATTGGAGTATATTTTTTTCCAGGATATCATGAGGTGCTGTTGTTTCTATGTTAGTCATTCCGTTTTTCCAGACCAATATATGCCTGTAGCTTACACCTTCATATATACTAAACTCATTATCTTCAAGTTCTTGCTTTAAAGCATCTAAAATTTTATTTGATGCAGTATTCTTAATATGTCCAGCTGAATGGTCTTCCATAAACTCTTTACCACTTTTATTTATAATGTTTACTAGGTTGCACCTGTAGCATATATCGTTTGGCCCAAGATCAATTCCAATACTTTCAGCTTCAATCGGGGACCTACCAGTAAAATACTTCTTAGGGTCATATCCTAAAATACTGAGGTTTCCAACGTCACTTCCCGACTTCATACCTTTAGGTATATGATTAACGGTTCCAATTTGGGATAACTTAACCAATTTATCTAAATTAGGAGTTTCTGCAGCTTCCATTGGAGTACGGTTTCCAAGTTCTTTAATAGGCCTATCAGGCATCCCATCTGCTTGAACTAAAACGAACTTCAACTTATAGACCTCTTTCTTGAATTTTCTAATTGTTTTTCTGCGTGATAAGAGCTTCTTACCATCGGCCCACACTCAGCTGTAAGAATGTTGCTCTTTTTTTCACAATATTCCCTGATTTCTTCAAATTCTTCAAGGGTATAATACTTAGATACATTTATAAAGCTTTTGTTAGGCTGAAGATATTGTCCAACTGTAACAATTTGGCAGCCAACATCATTTAAATCGTCAATACAATTTAAAATTTCCTTCTTTGTTTCTCCTAGCCCAATCATAATTCCTGATTTAGATACAACTTTTTTGGATGTTGAAAAAAACTTTAATAAATCTAGTGACCTGCTATATACTGCTTGTGGCCTAACAGCTCTTTTTGTTAAAGTCCCAGTCCGTTGTTTAAATTTATAAAGTCTTTCAATAGTCTCAATGTTATGATTCACTACATCAGGTTGAGCATCCAAAATTAGCTTGTAGCAACTCGTGTTACCTAAAAAATCAGGAATTAAGACCTCAATCTTGATATCTAAATCAAGTTTTTTTATTTCCCTAATTGAGTGTGCAAATATTTCAGCACTTTCATAATTCTTATCATCTCTATTTACAGAAGTTAAGACAATATGATTAATTAGCTTATTATTTTTTTTCAAATCCAGTATCCCTCTTGCTAACCTTTTGGGCTCTAGATAGTCAATATTCAATCCTCTACCTGTTTTAACAGCACAGAAACCACAGCTTCTAGTGCATGTATCCCCAAGAATCATAAAAGTTAAAGTCCCAAGACTCCAACATTCCCCTATGTTTGGGCATTTTGCTTCAACACAAACTGTATTAAGCTTATTTTTGGATACAATTGATTTAAGCTCGCTGAAATTATTTCCAGTGGGAATCTTAGATTTTATCCAAGCGGGCTTTTTCACAATTAGCTTCCCCCTTTAGAAATTTCACTATTTTCGAGTTCAATTATTTTTTTCTTTAATTCATTGTTCCTAAGACTCTTTCTATAAAGGCTGGACCCTATAAGGATTATTGAGATTAGTGACCCTAAAACAAATGAGGAGATCATAAGTACTGAGTTATTAATCTCTAAATCACTTAGTTTAAATAATTTCATGTCGTAGTTAATTGAAAATACATGAACAAATATAAGTTGATTCTGAAAAATAAAAGTGATTGTGATTATAAATATAAATATTATTAATATAGTTTTGAGCATAAAAGAAAGTTTAACATATTTAGAATTTTGGTGAATATAGATAGTAAAGTTTTTTATTTAACATATTTAATATTGCTGAATTATCTATAGAAGGAATTATTCCATCAAGTAGCTTTTCTTCTTTTTTAGGGAAATATTCTAACGCTAAATCTTGAGCGCCAATGATATTTTCAATGTAATCTATAGCAGTTTCCAGTCCTCCGATTTTATCAACTAGTTTGAGTTGCAATGCTTGGTTTCCGGAAAAAACTCTGCCGTCTGATACTATATCTATTTCTTTTTTAGTAAGACCTCTTCTTTCTCTAACACTTTTTTTGAATTGGGCGTGAATATCTTCTACTAAAGAGTTTAGAAGAAGCTTTTCTTCTTTAGTTAATGCTTTTGTCGGACTACTTATATCTTTCATTTTCCCTGATTTAATAATTTCAATATCGAACTTAAGGAACTTTATAAGCTTTGAGAAGTTATAATATTGACTTATTACGCCTATACTACCTGTTATAGATCCTGGATTAGCAAATATATAATTTGCACCAGTCGCTATTAAATATCCACCTGAGGCGCCAATGTCTACAATGCTGGATACTGTGGGCTTCGTCTTTGAAAGTTTAAAAATAGACTCGTGGATTTCTTGAGAACTACCAACGGTACCACCAGGTGAATCAATCCTGATTACCAAACCCTTTATTGTCTCATCTTCTGATATCTCTTTTATGCTATTTAAATATTTCTTTGGATTCTTTATGACTCCATCAATCTCTAAAACAGCAATTTTGTCTTTACCATTTAGAGAAAATAAGGCGCTAACTACAAATAATATTATAATTATTACTATGGTTATTTTTTTTATATTTATATTTTTGAATTTACCCATCATGAAGAACACCGTCTATAGTTTGCTTGATTAGCCATGGCGGGGTGGAAGCCCCTGCAGTAATTCCAATAGTCTTATCTTCAAGACTCATCTTTAGCTCTTTAATTTCTTTAAAGGTCTCTATTTGATAAGTATTTTTATTTACATGTCTACAGATGTCCGCAATCTCTTTTGTGTTGGAGCTATTTTTACCACCAATAACAAACATAATATCAACATCTTTTGCTATTTCTTTTGATTCTATTTGTTTATTGTTAATATCATCACACAACGTATCAATTGCTTTTATAGTATATGATTTTTTGGATCGAAATATCTCTACCACATCCCAGAAAAGTTCTTTTGGAATTGTAGTTTGCGCAACAATTCCTATTTTGTCTGTAATCAAGTTGCTCATATTTAACTCGTTTTTATCCTTTATTACCATGACTCCATCTTTTTTTGCATAACTTTCAGCACCAATTACCTCTGGATGTTTTTTATTTCCAACTATAACAACAAAGAAGTTGTTGTCAGATAAATATTTGACAGCAAATTGTAGTTTCTTGACTATAGGACAGGTCATATCAATAACATTAATCTCAGTCTCTTCTAAGTCTCTTTCTTTGTAATTTGGGATGCCATGAGCCCTTATTATTATTGTTCCTTTGTCGTTTTTCTTTATTTCATCTACAACAGATAAGCCTTTATTCTTTAATATCTCTACAACTTGGGGATTGTGAATTAAGGGTCCAAATGATTTTACATTTTTATTGGAATTTTCATTAAGAACTTCTTCGGCAGTAGTTACTGCCTTTTCAACTCCAAAGCAAACACCAGCACTATCAGAAACAATTAATTTTTTAGGCATCATCTATTACCGATTTAATTTTTGTTACTACCTCTTCAATTGTCATATTACTTGTATCTATTATAACAGCATCAGCTGCAGGATGAAGTGGGCAAGAATCTCTTGTCATATCTAAGTTGTCTCTATCGCCAATTTCTTTAGATACTCTATCTTCGTTAATGTTTATGCCTAGAATTTCTTTTAATTGCGTAGCTCTTCTTTTTGCTCTTACTTCAAGGTCTGCATCCAAATAAAATTTATGCTCAGCATCTGGAAAAACGTAAGTCCCCATGTCTCTCCCTTCTGCTATAAAATCTTTATTTTTAATCATTCTTCTCTGCATTTCTCTTAAAATTTTCCTAACGACTTCATTTGCTGCAAACTTGGATGCTAAGGTTGAGATTTCATTTGTTCTAATATCTTCAGTTACATCATCTGAATTTAGAAGCACTCTTTCCCCTTCTTCATTATCAATAAATTGAATATGCAAATCTATTAGTAATTTCTTTAACTTATCCGAATCTTTTTCCGATACATTGTTTAAGTCAGCAAAGAGAGCCAGTGCCCGGTACATGGCACCAGAATCAAGATATTTAAATCCCAAAGATTTAGACACTATCTTGGCGACAGTTCCTTTTCCTACACCTGCGGGGCCATCTATTGTTATTATCATAAAAATTTATTTCCTAAAATTATCCAAGGATTCAAAGAAATTTGGGAATGATACAGACACACAATCTGGATTATTTAAACTAGTTTCTCCTTTGGCAACTGTTCCTGCGATTGCAATCATCATTGCTATTCTATGGTCTTGATGACTATCACAGACCCCAGCCTTAAGTGAGCCTACACCATTAATAGTAATTCCATTTTTAGTTTCAATTATATCGCTGCCAAGTTTTTTTAGTTCACTAACTGTTGTTTTAATCCTATCAGATTCTTTAAATCTTAATTCTTCAGCATCTAGGATTTTTGATTCACCATCCGCTAACGAGCAAGCTAAGGAAATTATTGGTATTTCATCTATTAGCAAAGGAATTGAATCTTTTTCTATAGTTATACCTTTTAGCTCACTTTTTTTGACATTTATATCACCTATAAGTTCCCCAGAACTTTGACGAGTATCTGAAATATCTATTTTTCCACCCATTCTTTTTAAAATCTCGATAAAATGTATTCTGGTATCATTAAGGCAGATGTTTTTAATAGTAAGATTTGTACCATTGTTCAATAGACCTGCAACTATAAAGAATGCAGCAGAAGAAGGGTCACCTGGTATATCAAAGGCATCGATTTCAATAGCAGGGTCTGGCTTAATAGTAATTTCATCTCCCTGAACGCTTAGATTATCTGAACAGTTCATTAGCATTAGCTCGGTATGATTTCGTGATTTTTTATATTCTGTTAGTTTTGTTTCACCTTCTGCGCACAACGCGGCAAATATTAGTGCAGATTTTACTTGAGCTGAACCAAGTTCTAAATCAAAAATTCCACCTTTTAGTTTGCCTGGTGATATTGTAATTGGTAGAACATTGTCAGCGGATGAAATAACAGCACCCATTTTCCCTAAAGGCTCTATAACTCTAGCCATTGGACGCTTTTTGAGTGAATCATCTCCATCTAATACAGACTCAAAGTTTTGACCACTTAAGAGGCCCATAATCAAGCGAGCTGTCGTACCAGAGTTTCCACAATTCAAAATTCCCTCTGAAGGTATAAAGCCTTTAGCACCTCTACCTCGAACAAATATATTGCCTTTTATTTCGGCAAATTGGACTCCAATATCGGACAAACATTTAATAGTGGATTGGATATCATTTGATATTGTCCTAACATCTTCTGAAAAAGCTAAATTAGAAATTTTTGTCATCTCTTTATTAAGCGATGCAATAAATAGCGCCCTATGTGCAATAGATTTATCGGCAGGAACTTTTAGCTCACCACTAAATAAATAATTTGAACTTTTAATTTCAATTTTATCCATTTTTTTCTCGTTACGTTATAATACCTAATAAATCCTATGCTGAAATGTTTTTCGAATTATAAAAAAGCCTTGTTGATTGGAATTGGAGGTGGCGCGGATGTCATTGGTACAATTCCAACTAAATTATTCCTAGAATCCCATGGGATAAAATGTGTTTTAGGAGGGTTGCCTTGGGAAAGATATTCCATTGACCCTTTTCCTGGGCCTAGACCTTTCTCTCAAATAGTTAATAGTGAAAAAATTAATGATAGTCTGTGTTGGGCGGTCCATAAAACCAAAACACAGGATGGATTATTCTTTAGTGAGTCTAAAGCTTCCAAGATATTGAATGAAAAAGTTTTATTAGTTAACATTTTTAATAGCTCAGATAAAATTTCAAAAGATTTAAACTCCTTCTGCAAAAAAAATAAAATTGATTTGATTGTAGGTGTAGATGTAGGGGGTGACGTTATAGCAACTGGAAGCGAAACTGGCCTATCAAGCCCCTTGGCAGACTCAATAATGTTGTCCGCTTTGAAAAAACTAGAGAGTAAATTTGAAACTAAAATTGCAGTTTTAGGTTATGGAAGCGACGGTGAATTGAAACAATCAGAGTTAGACAGCTCTCTCTCATTAATTTCTAGAAATAAAGGTTTAATCGGAATGATAGGAATCACAAATGAATCCAGTAGATTGATGAGAAAATTAGTATCAAAAATTGAAACAGATGCTAGCAGAATACCCCTTTCTGCGTTTGATGGTGTATACGGACCTTCCAAAATAAGAAATGGAAGAATATCAATTAATGTGCACCCCTTTTCTCAGGTTACTTTTTTTCTCAAAACTGCCATTGTTTTTAAGCACATATCTTTATCAGCCAGGCTCATACATAAGTCGTCTGATATTTGGGAATCAAACGGCATCTTGTTGGATAATGGTTTTAAGACAGAGCTTGATTTTGAAATTAGGAAGCATCTTGCTTCATTAGAAGATATAAAATAATTGGTATAAATATTATTGATAGAACAGTAGACACAAAAACTAGAGACGCTACCTTCTCGGGAGATTTATTATATCTATCTGATAATATAAAGTTGAAGACTGCTGATGGCATTGAGAATTGCAATATCATTACTTTAGCAATCATGCCATGAACTCCTAAAATTGCACAGATACTATATCCAAGAGCAGATCCTATTAGTAATCGAAACGAACTTAGAAGTAAGTTTTCATTTAAATTTACAATTTTGGTTTCGGAAAGTTTATGCCCAAGGCTAAACATCATAAGCGGGATGCTTGTTGTACCCAAAAGATTAATAGCATTATTAAGCCCCACATGAACTTTAATTTCATTATTATTGAGAAGTAATGCCAGAGAAACTGCATAAATAAGAGGAGTTTTAAAGACCTCCATTATCTTATCACGGCCATTTAGTATAAAAATTCCTACGGAACAATGATAAAAGAAAACAAGTGTTGTAAAAATTATTGCATATTCAAAAGCTTCGTTTCCAAAGGCATAAAGAGCAATTGGTAGAGCCATGTTGGCAGTATTTGGAAAGACCAATGGATTAAGAAAAGTAGAGATATTTTTTTTTAATATTTTTAATATTCCAGAGAAAAGCACCATAGCTGTAAAAATCATCAAAGTGCCTGCTATGAGTATTTGATAAGCTGCCTCCATAGTAATCTTTCCATCCATAAGAGAGGAAAAGATTAAACATGGAGTTGATATGTAAAGTAGGAGTAAATTGACTGGCTTCAAGTTAACATTTGTAACTTTTCCAAAGCAAAAACCTGTTAAAATTACTATAATTACTGGCAAAATAACTTCAAATACTTTTATCCATAATTCCATTTAAATAGTTTACACAATGTAAATTGATATATATTCTTTCTTTGTTATAATTCAGCACATGTGGTTACTAAAAACAACTTCAACCTGGGCTTCATTGCTGCCCAGACTGATTCTAGCAATTACTTTTATACCAGCTGGTTGGTATAAAATTTCAGATTTTCAATCTAAATCTTTGGCTTGGAGTGTAAATTTTGGTTTTCCAGTATGGGCAACAGGGGTTGCGGTATTTGTAGAATTTTTTGGTGGAATAGCTTTGGCATTGGGCTTACTAACTAGATTAGCTGCCTTAGGAATTGTTGTTGTTATGTCTGTAGGAGTATGGGTGGCACATCTTAATGATGGATATATACCAACTTATGATACTTATGGTTATCAACTTTGTTTAATTGGACTTGCTTATACTTTGTTATTTATTGGTGGAGGTAAGCTTTCCTTGGATAATAAATATTTTTAAAATTTAAAGATACTTCTTAATTAATTCAACCGCAGGTTGGTCAAACGCATTAATTTTCATTTTTTTAGCAAGTAATATAGTAGTCAATTCAAAAATTAAAAAAAGCTCACCAAGTACTTTTTCATCGAGTAATTTCATTTCAAGTTCAACATGTGGCACTCTTTTTTTGTCTAGCGCTAACGATGTTGCTAATTTTTCCTTTAATACCGATTTGTGAAGAGATTTGTTGCCAGATATAGAATTTTCAGCATATAGAAGAGTAATGGTTTTATCTTTTGGCCCATCTAAAATAAGTTGTAGTTGAGAGTGTTGATCTTTAGGGCCTAGGTAGCGGGAAGGTGTAAGTCCTATTTCTACTCCATCATTTCTCGTTTTTCCCAAACTCTCTCCCCACAGTTGCATAAACCATTCCCCAAAAGAATTAAGATTATTTTTATATGAAATTAGTCCTGTATTTGATTTATTCTTTAAAAGATTTTTATAATAGAAATTAGCTAAATAATTAATTCGCTTGAATCCTTCAAAATAGTGAAGCTCATAGCAGCTAATAGCTGCACTAATAATCTCTTTCCACTTTATATTCATCATTTCACATGGAACCAAGGAAGATTTGCTTAAAACAGAGAATCTCCCCCCAATATTAGGATTTACATGAAAAGTTTCAATATTATTTTTTCTAGCAAATTTATTAAGATAGCCATTATTATTCTCAGTAATAAAATATAAACATGAATTAATTTTGATTCCCTTTAATTTAATTTTTTTTAAGGTTTCGGTTAATAAATTTTTTATTTCGAATGTATCACCGGATTTGCTAATAAAAATGAAATTTGTAAACTTAATATTTATCTCATTAAAAATTTCTTCAAAATATTCCCCATCCACATTATCAATTATATAAATAGAATTTTTAAATTTAGCTTTATGATTTAAGCTTTCAACTATTGTTTTAATACCAAGACTCGAGCCACCAAGTCCAAAAAACACTAGATTTTTATTTTTAAATTTTTTTTTACTTAAAAGAGATTTAATTTTATCCAATTCTTTAATTTCTTTAACTATCTCTAAACTATCAATTTCCTTTATTATTTTTGCAGCACATTTTGGCGTACGATTAATATGTATTGAGCCGGGACCACTTATTTTTATATTCTTGCTTAGCCTCATACTTGTCGACACTGCTACCATTTTAAAACCGCTGAACCCCAAGCAAAGCCAGCACCGAATACAGAAAATAAGATATTATCACCTTTCTTAATTTTGGATTGCTCAAGAGCTTCATGTAGTGCAAGTAAAACGGATGCGGAAGAGGTATTTCCATATTTTTCAATATTAACAAAGCACTTTTCCATCGGCAAGTTTAATCTTTCTCTAGCAGCTTCAATAATTCGCATGTTTGCTTGATGAGGTATGAATAAATCTATATCTGATGGTTTAATATTTGCAGCCTCTATCGCTTCGAGAGAGTTTGATTGGATCACTTTTACAGCTTCTTTGAATACTTCTTTACCATGCATAACAAGGAATCTAGAACCGGTAGGATCTTTAGATCCTCCACCAGGTGTATAAAGTAGCTCTGCTTCTTTGCCGCTTGCCCCAAGGCAAACTGACATTAAACCTGGTTCGTCGCTTTCTTCTATAACAACCGCACCAGCAGCATCCCCAAAAAGTATACAAGTCCCTCTGTCAGTATAATCAACAATTTTAGATAAGTTTTCAGCTCCAGCTAGAAGAAGTTTTTTTGCTTGTCCATTTTCAATCATTGCTTTTGCAATACTTAGACAGTAAATGAAACCTGAGCATCCTGCAGAGAGATCAAATGCAAAGACTTTTCTTGTATTAAGCTTATCCTGAAGTAAGCAGGCAACAGATGGGGTCATGTAGTCAGGAGTAACTGTTCCAACTATAATTCCATCGATTTCATCAGGATTCGTAGATGAGTTTTCTAATGCTTGAAGACAAGCTTCATAGCACATATCTGAAGTCGCCTTATCTTTTTCAAGAATCCTTCTTTCTGAAATACCGGTTCTTGCTTTTATCCATTCATCTGAAGTATCGACTAGAGATTCTAATTCTTTATTTGAAAGTATTTTCTCTGGAATATATATCCCGGTACCTGTTATTTTTGCATAGCTCAAATTATCCACCCGATCCTTTAATTGTTAGTATTTTTTATTATATCTTTAATGTCAATTTTGAAATACTCGAGATTCAAGGCTAATTCATTATTGTAGTGATTTTCGAGATCATATAATAGTAGTGATTTATTTTTTTTGCTAAATATACCTACATGAAGAAGTTCTTTAGAAAAAAAGTAATAAATATTTTTTAAGTCTTCAATATTTTCTACTGACATTAAATGGGATATAGTTTCAAACTTGATTTTGTTTTTTGAGAAATCGATTTTCAACTCTAAAGTTGGAAAATCTCCTTGCATTATTGGGTTAAAAGACACATTAAAATCCAGGTTTTCTTCAAAATTTGCCATTGAACTTGAGTCTTTGCAGCTAATTAAAAAAAAATCATTGTCGCTTTCAACTACTAAACTTCCATCTTCAATAAAATTAAATTTTTTTAATATTAAAGAAATTGGGACATTCTTAGTTGATTTTTTCATTACAATTAGAGTACAATTGTAATGTTTACACTGC
>Ga0315315_10000998_pt1 | contig 25479 bp, 23 predicted proteins | sample M140m3416metaG_FD_203699 | JGI IMG/M metagenome (GOLD analysis project Ga0315315, IMG submission 203699) | Ammonia-oxidizing marine archaeal communities from Monterey Bay, California, United States - M1 40m 3416 | ecosystem: Environmental > Aquatic > Marine > Intertidal zone | place: USA... | reverse complement strand
ACCACTCGAGCAAGCTGACTCGCGCAATTGACCATCTGATGAGTCATGCTGTGGATAAGCTGGGCGGCGACCGCGGCGAGATTGAAAAGATCGTGGACGACGCAATCGCCGGACTGGATAACGAAGGAGCCGATTGGTGGGAATGAACGTGTGAAGGAGGGTAGCGTGAGACGAAGGTGGTCAGTTTTCATCGCTAGAGTCTCTACTGACAGAAGATGCATGCATATTGACACTAGCATTAATGCCAAAGTCGAAATATCTACACCGACATCAGGTTTCTGTATCGACTGGCCGCCCGTCCAGGAAGCGTGTTCTGCCGACTACTACAAAAGTAAAAAACAACAACAACTCTTTTTCTCCGGTGACTATCTTCTTTACTGTTTTTGCTTTTATTTGCGTGATTGTTTTGAGTAGATTTTCTTGACACAACACACACATTTCCAGCCTTAGGGTGGACCTGAGGGACCACCGAAAAGCCGATTTCTTTCCTCTGCCGAAAGAACCGCCAAGTCGGTGGTTCTCGTCTTCGGGGCAACGACGCTGTCATCGCCAGGTCCATCTTCGAAATCGTCCATGTTAGAATACGCGACGCCGTCGTATACAGCCGACGTGCCGAACTGTTTAGAAACGCGTCCATAGGGGGTAAACCTGTAATACGGTTGGGCAGCTGTTGCATTGTCGATGCGCTCGTTGAGCGATAGTAAAGTCGTTGGAAGTAGGTTGCCTTGTGTTTGGCGCCTCATCTTCCCAATCGGAAGCTCGCCGGGAGCATGGAATATTGTGGAATTTGTGTTGCGGTAGACACCACCGTTTTTCTTCATGATATCGTACTCCTCCACCAACGGGATAATCTGGATGCTGCTAGGCGGACTGTCTGACCAAAAACGACGCGTAACCACAAACCGCAAATTTTGCATTTGATCTTGAATATTTTTCGCCATGGTCGAATTACCTTGTCCATCTACAACCTTTTTTCCTTTGTTGTACTCAAATAGGAGCGGCGCTACAATGTCGCCATAGCGCAATTGGAAGCTCCATTGCAAAGGCCAGATGTGTTCTGTACTGACTTCAACAATGGGATGGCGATCTTTGTCAATCCTGCCACCGACGTCGGTGTCGTAGACGTCGTCGAATACGTACGACAATACGTTGACTTTGTATTTCATAGAAACTTTACCATCATCCACATTGGTTTTTGTAATGTCCATCACAATACCCGCTCGCAGTAGAGGCACATTTCACGACAAAATTGCGCAAAACGCGAGTCGAGAAGGCACACAGAGTGAGCACGCATAGGAATGCACAGTTTGTGAATCAGAGCAACAGGGTGCTGTATCGCGTGTAAGTGTATCTGAGAAGTGCGGGGTTGGAGTGAACTGTTCGTACCCCATTGCCCTTGCACTTGCACATACTGCGGATTGTCTGAATTAAGGAATTTGAACATGTTCTGCATCGTGACCAGCTGGCCTACGTTGCCAACACCACGCTTCAGTACTTTTTCAATGTACCACGAAGCGTACCAGAGGTCCACTGCAGGCTCGCCTGGCACTAGGACTTTTCGGTCAAATCCGCGTATGCCGATCTGTATTTGTCTCGTATCCTGCTTCCTCTCAAAGCCGATAAAGTAAGTAACGGCTTGGTGTCCTGGCGGGGGGCGGGCATTGCCATCCTGCTCAACAGGACGAGTGTCGACTTCATAACAGCAGCGGAAGAGCTGTGTTTTTGCCCAGGAGCTGGTGGCTCCTGCGTCTTGCTCAGCGTCCGCATATTCGCGTTTGGATTCGTTGTCCACTGCGTATCCATTCCATGTAAACGAGGCAAAAACATTGTCTCTGACAAGTGTGTTCAGCTTTGCGAGGTGCTTCCAGTACTGCAACTCTTCCTTTTTCCTTTTCTCAACCAGCTCTTCAACAGTCGCAGTGTCGGATTTTGCCGATTTTGCCGCACCTATCGCCCGCTCGTACTGGTTAACCTTTTCTTTGCTTTCAGCAACAGTTTTTTTCAAATGCTCAGTTTCCTGAAATCCAGGGTCGACCAGTTTCTTCCAATCTTGATCTTGTTCCCAATCCAACACAGAGTCGTCTACCAGCTCCGTGGAGAGGTACGCCTGGGCCCACAACGGAATAGCCTCAATGATACTATCAAACACAAGCTCCATCTCTTCGTACGCACGCGCCTCGTCAAACTCATCTGTTGTTTGGTGTTGAGTGAGGAACAGACTTTTCACGTTCTCCGGAATGGCACCCGCTTTCCAGTCCCATGTCGCGGCGATGTCATCCTTGAACAAAGCCTCCAACAATTTAAGCGTAAAGACGTTTCGCCCCTGTATATTCTCCGAAAAGCGAAACCACGTGTTCGTGTTGTCTATCTTTTGAATTGGCCAAGTGTAATTTCCTCTTTCCTGCACCTCGGGCCCGTACGGGTCGTCAGACTTGAGCTCCAGCTCGAACTTGGCTCGGTCTACTATTTCGTAGACGATTTCCTCTGACTCGGGATCAGGCATCGTCGCTTTATAACTGGGGAGGATTGTTGGCAGACGAAGTGCTCCCTTGTCGCCGAACTCTACCACGGCGAGCACGGCCTTGCGGCGTCCACCAATGCGTTCCTTGATGGCAGAGATCTTTTCATCGGCCTGGTCCACGATGCCGCTCTGCTCCATCATTTGCGCTATGATCTCTGGCGCCTGGTTGGTGAATAGCTTGTACCAAAGTCTAACAACTTCCATCCTGTACCGGCACGCGCGGATGTACTTTGCCAAGTTTGGACAATGCTTCCATGCTGTATTGTCGTGCGTGTGTGTCAAAGGTCGACCGGTGTTTGAATTTCGATATACTATTTCATGGCTTATATCGCATCGCGCAAGGAACCCACCTGGTGTGTTGACCGGAGTGCCAAGTTTCCTGTCTTGGAGCATCATGGCGTTGTACTTGAAACACACCACCCCCTTTGCAGGGTGAGGGTGTTCTATTGTCTCATACCAAAAATCGGCATTGAGTCCGAACTTGTAAAGGTTCTTGCGTAGGTGCTCTCGATAGACCTGGCCCCGTTGGTCTGTTTGAATGTCACGAAACATTGGATCAGTATCTACCGCGGGTGGGTGGCCTTGATTGAACGTTCCAACTCGGCTATTTGTGTATTTAAGAAGCTCCTCGCTGTGCACAATTGCCAATTCCGCATCAACGCGATCAGGGTTCTTGACCTCCTTCTCCAGCTCCAGGACTTCATTCGACAGCTCGTTGGCCTCCTCTTGCCGATTCAACTTCTTAAAACGCTCAGCCTGCTTCTTCATTGCGACAATGGTCGCATTGCACGCTCGAGTGCGCTCTTTTAAGCGGCGTTTGCGCTCAAAATTATGCCAGGATTCGATGACACCAGCTTCTGTTTTTTTGCGCCCCTCCATAAAGTCCTTGTACGCTGCATACCTTCCAATGTCGACGCGCACACCCGAATCGCGGAGACGAGACATTTCTATAGCAATTTCATCCACGTTGACATTCTCAGTGGCATCCACCTGAAAATACATGGTTAGCTTACTGTAAAGCTCCGAGTGTGGTGGGGCTTGCGGATTGGCTATTTCTAGCCCTTCCCACACGTCATAGGGCAGCGCAACATCCACGTCGTCGATTGCGACGGGTGGTATTTCTTTGTCTAGATCTTTGTTGTAGAGCATCGGTTCCAGTGTCATGGTGTTCTCAGACGTCCTCGCCTTTGAAGACACTAAGAGACACAGCTCTGCCTGAATATGCATGTCTCTGTACAGCTCGTTTGTCGTCTTCCCAACATCAACCTTTCGCCTTGGGGTCGACTTGCGGCGGCTACTTTTTTTATCTCTTTCATTGCCCAATTGTCGCTTTTCGGCCGGACCTTCCGTGGACACGAAACTACCGGCTAGCTTTGGCACCGTGTCCAGATGACTGATCTCGGTTTGCATTACAACCACACTCGTCTGTCTAACGGCGAAAGCAATTGCCTTATCGCATTTAACAGCAATAAGAACGCATCGTCCCCGCTATTCAAAAAGAATATAGCATACACCAGCGACATTGAATGACGAGGAGAGTCGACATCAACAAGCGATGGCACGCCTTGTATCGCTGGACGAAATTGATGGCAAGCTACGTACACACCTGTTGAGCTCTTTGCGCGCCTGCGATCAGTGTGTGGTACTCCCACAAGCCAGCCGCTCCGTCGAGAGCGGGGCCCTCAAAAATTGCGTGCTTCGACTCAGTGGGTGGGACGCCGACCTCAACCCCGAGATATTCTCGACGAATTGGTTCAGCGGAGTATCCCTTGTCAAGGTTCCCAATGAAAGGGCAGAATTGATGTTGAAGACGTCGGCGCAGCGCGCTCAGTGTCTGAAGGCATTAGTCGCCGCCATACCATCGGAAATGCAGAACGTCCAGTTACAGGTAGGGCCCGAGCTGGAAGGAGACGAGCAGGACAAAGACATCGACACTTGGCAGCCTGGTTTTGACGGACCAGGATGCTGCGTGGGCCTCTACAGTGCAATGCAAAACAAATCGCCCGATGCGCATCAGAGCGGGATGAGCCGAGCGCACCGCGACTACTACATTCTGTGCAAGGCTGGCGCGGGAGTGGCGGGTCAGACTTTCCATGCACGACTCACATCTGCTCTTCGAGATGGCGCCACACTGGACGAGGCCCTAGCCGACGATGGGAACCCGGGAGCGCGCGCGCTGCGGCGCGTGGCCTCCGCTGCCAAGCGCAACCGCTCACGTATCCTTCTTCTAGCGGCCGAAGCCTTGGGATTCTACGGCATCGACACGCTCGGCGACAATGCCAGTCCGAGTAAGGCTCCACACCGCGTGGCCATACCCTACATCGACAGCGCGTACAACACTCTCACAAAATCAGATCCCAACAGTGCCAGGTCTGTGTGGCAATATGCCTCTGGCGCATGCGACGCTTCTGCCTCACAAGGCATGGTAGTCTCCTCCAATGTGACCGAGGGGTTCGTCGCCTTCGTTAACAGCACAGGCGAGCGAATTTTGCTTAAGAACGATGCACACTCCTGCCTTCCTTTCAGCACACCGCGCATACTCAGCAACCGAGACGCTGTATTTAAGGCGGTTGATTTGCACAAGGCGGCACGCAAGAACAAGAACAACCCACATCCCGACCACGACTGGGTTTCCAGTCGGTTTGCGTGGCACTCCAAGGACTTTGGCAATGGGATCGACATCGCACCACCGTGCATATGGGGATCGCACCAGTCTGAGTGTTTTCTTGCAGAGTGGGCCCGCGAGTTGGGCGTGTCCCGCGCCAGTGCCATTCGCCTACAGCCCGAAATTGTCGCCATTTCGGCAGTTGAGCCTGGGAAGCTCCGCGTTGCTAGCAAGTCCGTCGCATCTTCATAGACAGTGTGTGCGACGACGGCCGGTGGCCCAGGCCACGCCTACACCAGAGCTCACGCGAGTGGGTCGTCGACGACGACGCCGACGGTAAAGACAAGGATATGCTGTACCTTGAATCCCCACAAATACGAAACTCAACAAAGACAATTTAAATCCTTTTCTTTTCCGTAGCTTTGTTTCGTTTTCTACTGCTGTGTGTGGTCGGGAGGATTCCGGCGCCGACGGCATGCATACCGCGTGCCGGCGCACGTTGTTGATTTGTGAGTGAGGGATGGACACGTTGCGACTTGCTGGTGCGCTCTTTGAAGTCAGCTTCAGCTTGCACGTAGCCGCACCTCCAGGTCTTTTCCGGACATGATCCGGACCTGTGAGATGAGAAAGTTCATCAACTTATTTCCCGCTCTTTGTTTTGCATCTACGTGCGTTTGACTTGGGCCGGTGGCTAAAATGGCAATGTCCGGAAACCGTCCGGAAGTCGTCCGGTGGGTGGACGGTTTCCGGACCGTTTCCGGACATTGCCATTTTCGAGGTCCGGAAATCGTCCAGTCGGACCTCTAGATGTGGACGACTTCCGGACATGAATAGAGGTCCGACCGCCCAGCTAGAGGTCCGACCACCTGCCTAATTTGGCAACACAGTGCTAAGTCCGCGGCACCGAAACCCGTACTGACATCATCGGCGCCGAGCATTATACCGTCAATGTGCGACCATTTGTTTAACAAGCAAACCGAAAAATACAACTACCAGAGAACTCGAGAAGAGACATTTGACGTTGGATTCAAAATGCTACCTATCTCCAATCCGGCGCCGAAGGTAGGGAAGGAGTCGGCCACCCACCGGTCTGTTGCTGCCGGCAAGTTGCCCATGACAGCAGAGCAGCTCGCATACGAGGCCGAGAAGGAATCCAATAAGATTGCCGTCAAGCGGCCTTTTACCACGGAGCAGGTCGCTGAAATGGAATCCAAAAGAACTGCCATGCTTGTGCGCCATGAGGTTGCCATTCAGCCAGGGCAGATGTCTGTAACTGAGGACAAAACCACCAAGTTCACCAACGCGCTGACGGGAGTATATGGCGGCACCACTGGTATCCTGCGCGACAAGACACGTACCATCAACGGCAGGGGTGGTCGACCCAACAAGCCCTACGCTCACCAGCGCAAGTGCGCCAAGCGCGCGCTTCCCGACGACCAGAAGCGCATGCTCATTTGTCACGACCCTGGGTTGGGTAAGACCTTCACATTCCTACTCATCGTCGCTGGTATGCACACACTTAAGAAAGGTGTCCGTCGCAAGACCCTCGTCTCCGCGCCGGCGTCGGTGCTGGAACAGTGGAAGACCGCTTGCCTCGACACGCTGCGCATCCCGGAAAAAAACATCCTAATGACCAACAAACTCGACAAGATCACACCTGCGTCGCTCGCAAAGCACGACATGATCATCGTCTCGCGCGACCTCATCGGCCGTGCATTTTCCAAGTGCCACGAGTGGGTCTCGCGCCACCATCAGAACGAACGCGGCAACTGGATGTCGCAGTGGGACGCCAAGCCTGGAGTGGTGGAGCATTGCATCTTCAGCGTGGTCTTTGACCTGGTAGGCTACGACGAGTGTCACTGTGCGTCTTTCCCTTGAACCCTACACACGCACCTGCCCACCCCACGCCTTTGGGTAGTACTCTACGCCTACCTGGACTAGCTCCATGCCCCCACTTGCACACTGTGAGTTACGCATGACGTCTGACCTTTAGCGGTGTGTGTGCATACCTCTTTAGTCATGCGGAATCCACTCACTGCGTGGACCAAGGGGCACGAGCTTATCGCCTCCAGAGCGGTCAAGGTGCAAGGCCTCACGGCGACGCCTGTTTTCAACAAGCCGCAAGATCTCATGGGCATTGCCACAGCAATTGACCTGCCGCCCAAATGGAAGGAGGCTACCACCTGGTTCAAGGACCGCAAGAGGACCGTGGTCAACCTGGAGACAATCGCCGAGTTTCAGAAATTTACCGACCGCGCAGCCGACGACATCCTAAACCTGCCGCCGATTACCGACCACTACATCAACTTTGACGCATCTATCGACCCCATGCACGTGGAGGACTACAACGAGGCGCTGGCCAGAGCGCGACGCCTGCGTATCTCGCTCGAGCGCCGCGGGCGCGCCACACAACAGGAACTGCAGCTGCTTATGTCCTATCTTCAAACACTTCAGCAATTCATCGTATCGCCTTTGCTTGCTGAGAAAGGAGCGAAAGTGGTGCAAAATGACGACGATCTCATCCAGCAGGCATCTCTGCAGGACACAGGAGCACTCCAGATTCTCAAGCGTACTATCATTGACCTACAGAACCATGGATATTCGCGCGTCATGGTCGCGTGCTGCCACACCTCCCTCCTCGCTGTGGCCGAGTGTTACCTCAAGCGCGAGTGTCCTGGCATCGGCAGAATAATTCAGTACCATGGCGGTCTTAACCTCAAGAAGCGCGGCGAGGCCACCGCTGCTTTCCTCGATCTCCCAAATGCCATCTTGCTCATGTCCGTCGACGCGGGTGGTACTGGTTTGAACCTCGTCCCAGGAGTCAACGTCGTCGTGTTCTGGGGATCGCGCCCCTACTCTCCAATGCAGGTCATCCAGACCAAGAAGCGTGTGCATCGCATCGGCCAGGAGTTTCCGGTCAAAGTGGTCCACCTCATTGCAGAGGGATCGGTGGACCACGCCATCGATTTCGTGCACAAGGACAAGCTTGCGCTCGCCAAGGCGGTCATTGACGGTGACGTCGCCGGCCTCGAGGCAGGGGGTGGGAAATGGCGCACTACTGGTCGCATAGTAGATCGCTGCAAGTTCCTCTCCGAAGATGGCCAGTTCCCAATGGACGAAATAACGGATGCGCAGATCCTCGAACGTTTCAACCAGAGCAATGCCGCACAAGACAACACCATAGCAGAGCTCCTTGGCGACGACGATGAGCTGCCCATTGCCCCCATCGCACAGGGGCTCATTGCGCAAGCTGCCGCCGCCGATAACGCGCTTCCTGACCTTTTCGACGGCATACGCGATGGCTCGCCGAGTCTTGCGTTCGAAGGGGACGGGGAAGAGAGCGACGACCTCAGCGACGACCTCAGCGACGACCTCAGCGACGACCTCAGCGACGACCTCAGCGACGACGGTGACACGGACTGAATGGGCTTCGGCCTGACACACTCGCTATTCCTGGATACATTTGAGCAATGCCACTGGCAATGCTTCTGGCGAATGGCGTCAACAGAGAAGGGGAGTGGGAAGAGGGCATGCCAGAGTGGGCAGTGATGATGTTTATCTGCTTTTTTGTGTTTGTAGTTCTTATGGTTTGGTTTGGAATCGTTTGCTTTGGGAGTGGTGGTGTGGATCCGGCCCAAGAAGAAAACGAGTATGCAATGTGTGTGTGAACCGTTCAAAAGAGCAAGATTTGGCATGCTATCTCCGCTAACCGTCAGGGAAGCAAAGCCTGTCTAAGTGGAGTACTGGACAGCACAATTATGTCGTCCTCCTCTAGCAACTCGGCGTCAGCAACAGGCGGTGTATCCGCTCCGGACACATTGCCGAGCGGTCACGCTCCTGAGTTTGAACGTATCTGTTTGAAGATACATCGAAAGTTGGGCGGTCCTGTTACAGAGGAATTGGCAGTCGCACGACACGGCTCGGCCACGAGATCCATGCTTCATGCCCGAGACCTGCTCGTAAAAGGAGGTTTTGCGGCCAGTGGCATTTCGCGTACGTCACTTTTATGTGCAGGAGTTGCATGCATGCGACGCGTACATGCAGAGACTGAGAGCGAGGAAAACGCAAAGTTGATGCATACAACGATTGTGCTGATTTTCTCGTTGCTTGTGATGAGCGACTCCAACAACAGCGAAGTAGAAGATGATAAATTCGAAGAAACAACTGACGAGATGAGACACAAAAAGCAGCGGCCAAATCGCATCCTCCGCAACGATGAGAAAATCATAGAATTGTGGAATAAAAGCACTCTTGCGTTATGTGTGTTTCCGCCAGAGCATGGCGATGATTTATACGAAGGGTTTATTTCCGACACCTCTGTGAGTAGAGCAGCTCTACGAGAAGCAAGATACTGCTCTGAGAACGCAATGGTAAACATGCAAAACCTGGCAGGCATCTTCTTTCGTTGTTCGGGATCTGCTATGTTCCAGTCAGTGATGACAAAATCTGCGCCGACATCTACACGCGAGAAGATGAACGACCTGTCCTTTCTGACGCTTGACACAGTCAGTTTGATGAACGATGCCAACGAACAACAGGACGACAAGCTCGCGGCTCTCGTGTCCGCTGCAGAATCGGAAGCAGGCCAGGCAGTTTTGCGCGACATGATTTTGAGTTTCAAACTACCTTTGAGTGTTGTGGGTATCAGACGTACACTCTTGCTGTCCCGCGAGGCCAACCAGAAAGCTACAAAGACGTACACCGATACACTCAACGCCGCACACGATGCAGCAATGCGCGGAGCTGATTGGTCGTGGGCTTCCGATTGCGACAAGATTCACAGGATAAGTGCAGTGCTGGCCGGCTTGGCAGTAATCCTGGCGAAAACGCCAGACTCGATTCGCAAAGGCGACGCTTTCCGCGGTCGTGTTAACCTCCCGTTCTTAGAAACGCCACCGCCCCAGTCGGGTGTAAGCCGCCTCGCGCTCATCCCCGGAACCGGCGCGTGGGTTGTCTACACCGTGAACAAGGAAGGTGTGCCGAAAGTTCAAGCAAGTAAACCCGGATTTGAAGGGTTTGCCGAGATTGTGCTTTTGTTCTCAAAGGGAATTAAAGTGTGAAAAATCATATCCGAGTTTACATATTTACACTCTCACTCCACGCGCAGGCGTTTACGGCCGGCGTGGGCGGCCCACCCGTGCTGAAAAGCTACCTTGGCGACGCACTCTGAAACGCTCAAGGTCAGCTCGTCGCGGTGCTCCACCCACGCCGCCTCTAAGCGCTCGTTGTCTCGTGCCTCGACGCGGCGCTGCAGCTTGTTGGCGAAGAAGATGACGTAGAAGCGGACGCTGAGCACCGTCCACAGCTTTTGCCTTCGTGTCCGGGCTTCGAGCCATACAAAAAAAGGGTCGATCTGCAGCTTGACCGAAGCGATGAGCTGGAGCACCTCGCCATCTCGCGCCACCGCCGCCATCACCACCTCCCGGTCGGCCCGCATCTCGGCCGAGGCAAACTGCAGCGCGTAGCCATTGCATGCCACCGCCGCCGTCACCACCTCCCGGTCGTTTCGCAGCTCGGCGGAAGCGTACCGCAGCGCGTATTCATCTTGCTCCACCGCCGCCATCACCACCTTCCGATTGTCCTTCAGTTCGTCCGATGCCCACTCCAGCGCGCAGCCATTTTGCTTCACCGCCGCCATGACCACATCCGGGTCGTTCTGGAGGTTCTCCGCAGCGTACGTAAGCGCGAGTCCATCTTGCTTCACCGCCGCCATCACCACCTCCCGGTGCAGCTCGTCCGACGCGAACGCCAGCGCTCTGCCATCTTGGGCCACCGCCGCCATCACCACCTCGCTGTTGGCCCGCAGCTCGGCTGAAGCGTGCTCCAGTGCTCTGCCATCTTCCGTCACCGCCGCCATCACCACCTCTCTGTTGGCCCGCAGCTCGGCTGTAGCGTGCTCCAGTGCTCTGCCATCTTCCATCACCGCCGCCATCACCACCTCTCTGTTGGCCCGCAGCTCGGCGAACATAACACACGACAGTGCGTAGCCATTTTGCTTCACCGCCGCCATCACCACCCCCCGGTCGGCCTGCAGCTTGAATGGAGCGCACCTCAGCGCGTAGCCATTTTGCTTCACCGCCGCCGTCACCACCCCCCGATCGGCCTGCAGCTCGTCCGATGTCCACTTCAGCGCGTAGCCATCGTCGGCCACCGCCACCATGACCACCCCACGGTCGTTCCGCAGCTCGGCCGATGCCCACTTCAGCGCGTAGCCATTTTGCTTCACCGCCGCCATCACCACCCCCCGGTCGGCCTGCAGCTCGGCCGAGACGAACTGCAGCACGCTGCCCTTTTGCTTCACCGCCGCCATCACCACCCCCCGGTCGGCCTGCAGCTCGGCCGAGACGAACTGCAGCACGCTGCCCTTTTGCGCCACCGCCGTCACCACCACTTCCCGGTCGCCCCGTAGCTCGTCCGATGCCCACTGCAGAGACATGGGATCTTGGGCCACCGCCGTCATCACCACGTCCCGGTCGGCCTTCAGCTCGACCGAGGCGTACTTCAGCGCGTGGCCAGCGTTTGCCACCGCCACCATGACCACCTCCCGGTGGTAGCAGACGTTACTTGGTGCCCACTGCAGCGCATGGCCATCGTTTGCCACCGCCACAAGCACAGATTTACGGCTAGTCCAATCAACACTTTCGGCCACAGCATTCCAATTCATTGCAACGTGCGCGGCGCCGACGGCGGAGTGCGGCGCCGACGGCGAAGACGAACTTGTGTATGGAGTGAGTGGAGGGGCAAGGGAAACCCGAAAACGAGAAACAGAGAAATCTCACCGTGTTGTTTGTGATTAAAGTAATTACGGTCGCATTTCATTCGGCGCCGACGGGATCGGCGCCGATGGACCCTTCGGCGCCGAAGAACCATATTGTCAACGACAATAAATAAAACTGTCAAACAATCCTAAACAACCTCAAACACTTCGGTGCGATCCACGTGATGCAGTCTCGAACCCATTGCACACAACTTCGTCTCCTCCGTCGGCGCCGCACTCTTGATGCGGCGCCGACGGAAATCCGACCGTTACCGAGTGCCCTGAAATTGCCTTGAGACTTCCTTGATTACTCTAATCAGGAGTCACAAGGTGAAATTTCCGACTGTCTTGCTTTCGGGTTTGCCCTTCGGCCTCAACTCACTCCCTACACAGCTTCATCTCCGTCGGCGCTGCACGCTTGATGCAGCGCCGACGGAAATCCGACCGTTACTTGGTGCCCTGGCTCACCTCCCCTTCCTTCACATTGCCCCTTGGTTGCAGACAATTTTAACCATGGCAGACCACATGGGCAATGCGGATATGGCAGAAGTCGGTATCAACGAGCTCGACGAGTACCCCGAGTGTACAACCTGTCGCGCCCCCATCTTCGACCCAGACCAACTCAATTGTAAGACCTGCGGGAAAGCATTAATCGGTCTGGGCTGTGACCGCTGGATTCGCCACGGTTCCAAAGATCGCGCGGCGCAGAGCGAAGTTGCTTGGAAGCAGGAACGCCAGTGGAAGTATATCGCCGAGCTCGCAGCCGGGCTTGACTCGGACTACGACAACGACGACGACGACGACTCGGAGTACGACAACTACCACTCGGAGGACGAGGACCAGGACGAGGACGACAATCACAGCATGGTCGGCTCGCCGACGGGCAGCAGCAACAGCAGCAACAGCTCGGGCAAGCGCGAGCTCTCGTCGGACAAGCAGGAGAAGAAGGGCAAGAAGAGCAAGAAGAGCAAGAAGGACGATGAGGACGATGAGGACGATGAGGACGATGAGGACAAGAAGGCAAAGAAGCGCCCAGACCGCAAGCATTGCCGAGGAAACTCGAAGCGATTGGGCAAGCTCATCGTCGGTACGGCCCCGAATCTCGTCGACCCTGCGTCACCTCTGGGCAAGTACCAGGCGGGTGTCATGGTCGAGCTTGCGGATAAGTTCAAGCACCCGGAGTCGGGCAAGCTGTTTTACGACACCTCCAAATGGGAGGTGTGCGCCGCCCACTTCAAATGGATGATGCTCAAGAAGCGCGAGTCCATGGGCAAGATCCGCACGACGAAAGCGGGCAAGATCTCGTGCTCGAACGACGGCAACGCCTGCAGGTACCCCAACAGCTACATGCGCAAGTTCATGACGGGCACCGAGTCTCCCGAGATGCCCCCACTCTTTCACAAGGAAGAAGACTTCCTCGAGGACGGTGCCGCGAAGAAGGCAACGGAGTGGGCACGCAAGTACGCGGAACTCGAGGCCGTTGGCAAGGCGCTCGATTATAAGGAGTGGAAGACACTCAAGACTAAGCAGCAGGAACGCCGCATGCAGAAGTCGTTCACTAACCAGATGCATGGCTTCAACGACTACGTCAAGCTCCTCAAAGAGGAGAACGGGTCGTCTTCTTCGCCGAGCCCGGCCGTTGCCGCCGCCGCTTCCAACCTTCTCGGCGACCCCGGCTCCCCGAGCCTTACCCACGAAGCGGCCGGTGCCGGCAATGCCGACTACGACGAGGACGACGAGTTTGACCTCGAGGCGGCACTCTGCTAATAAAGGATTGAGCTCGGGTGCTCTCCAGCGCGTTCTAGGGCGGCCATCCAGTTAGCCAGCTCCGAACTCGCAACTTCCTGTGATTTGTGACAACATGTTGCGACCAGACAACCCATACGCACTACTACGGCTACTAATCACCCTACCCGACGTCGGCACACACGGGTGCCATGCCACCGCGGTTGTTTGCGTTCTTGGTCGCGTTTTTGGTCGCGTTCTTGGTCGCGTTCTTTGTGGCGTTTTGTGGGTTGGGGTTGGCTTTGTGATTAAGCTTGGGGTCGGATAGTCGAACTTCCCAAACGCCGCGTTTAGACGGATGCTTGTATTGGACATTGTGTGCAATCAGCAGCGCTTTTGCGCGGTCAGTGGTGTATCGGGACTTGGTATTTGAAATGTGTTCTACTGCTTGGGATTCCCAGTCCTCGTCATAATTTGCGTCGTCTTTTACCCACGACTTACCTTTATATGTGACCACGAGTATGACCGACATTTCGCGTGTGTTGACCACTGTCTTTATTCTTTAAGCCGCTAAAGTAGCACACATGTCAAACATCATCGGATAGCGCGCCACATTGACTGTCCTAAAATGGCCGGCGGTTACACAGTGGGAGCCGTGACCACAAGTCTCTTCTTTGCGCGACAGAGTTTGTGGGGTTCGGCCGCGCCGCCATCCGTCAAGGTTACGCGCGACGGGTCGTTCCTCACTGAGTGGAAGATTGACGAATCGACTCATATTCCTCCGTGTTTATTTTTCAACGCAAGTTACCAGTACTCTGCGGGATTGTGCTCTCATTTTGCACTTGCTCGCATGAGCTCTGCAACCCAGAACGAGGCAATCGAGCGCGCGATCACATGTGCGGCCCACTACGAGACGGACTGTATCATCTCGCCAGAGGTTGGCCTCTCGGTTCCGGCGGCGTTTGTATACGACCCGTTGGAAGGCCTCAAAATGGTCATCGCGCCCAAGGTTGTCTCTTTACCACACGATCACAACTCTACAATGAAGCTTGTTGGCTTCCAGGACCCACACGAAAAACTCCCCAATGTTCCAATACACTTCAACGATACCATCAATGTCGAATACTTAAAGGGTGGATCTCGGCGTATGACAACCGAGGTCATGCATGGACAGGCGGCATATTGTGTGCAGCTACTTCGCCTAGCGTTTGACCCTTCCTGTTGGAGAGAAATTGACTAACTACGCGGGTGTAGCACCACCTTGGAGAAACAGCGCAGGCATCTTGCCTTCATACTTGGACTCGGTACTGGCAGCAGTTGGTGGTGATAGTAGGAGTTGTTTTGAGCCCAGCGCAGTCGGTGTTTTGAAGACGGGATTCTTATTGTACATGTAAAGGTACCAATAGATGCCGCCTGTCGAAGCAAGCAGCAGCAGAACCACGATTGTGATTATGACGACAAGACTATCCTCGGTCTTTGGTGGAGGTAGTGGAGGTGGCGGATGTGGCGATGGTGCAGTGCCCGAGCCCTGATCGGTGCCTGAGCCTTGATCGGTAGACGACGGAGAGGCTGACGGAGAGGCTGACGGAGAGGCTGACGGAGAGGCTGACGGAGAGGCTGACGGAGAGGGTGTCGGAGGGGGTGGTGACGGAGGGGATGGCGTCCCATATCCCCTCACACACATATGGCATACTGTCGCGACGGTTTGGCCGGGGTGCGCCGTGTCTCCCTCCGACAGGGTGCCGATGTAGTCACACGCGTCGATATAATCGTTTATAGAGGCAATATCCCCGTTACGATATGGGTTGTCGACTGGATCGGGCCATTGGCCACTTTGGGACTGGTCCCACGCCCATCCGATCTTCGCCCCACACGTTTCAGGCGTGTCCCACGGAATTACGGTGTCCCAGTTGTCGCTAAAGCATAGGCCACATGCAGCAAATGGGTCGGGTGGCGGTGACTGGGACTGTGCGTTGGTAGTCGCGGTCAATGCCAAGTAGAGCAAAAGAAGACGCGCCATGCCGTCCTTGTTTTTTCCTTGCCTTGTACTCGTTAGGAAGACCTTATCAACACACACGACACTTCAAACTAGTTTGTAACTCATCACAGCAACAGCGGAAGAGTGCCTGAACGCTCCCTGTCCTACACACACTAAGCCATTGCCGTTCGGAAGCGAGCGAGCTTTTAAGAAGGCTCCAAGCACTGCGGCGGTTGTACTATCTCCAGAGACGACATTACAGTTCCACCTCTGCAACCACTGAGGCATGTCTAAGGCGGCGCGGCGTGACTCGTTGGTTGCCGGCGTGGTAGGTAGCACGCGAGCCGGACCCGTTGCGTCACGGGAAGCCTGTTCGAATGCGTCGGAGCACTCTCTGGCCCACGTGTCCAAAGAGATCTGGTCGGAGGGCATGGACCGCAAGTGGCGTGCGACGCAGTAGAGCACATCGTTGTGGTAGAACCACAACACCACAGCTGCCGTGCAGCATCTGCGAGTAACGATCCGCTTTGATAGAAGCAGCACGTTGTATGTGTTGAACCAAGCGTTTTTCCACGCGTCAGCAACCTCGAATGCGTCACCCTCCGACGCTCCGGCTTTGAGCTCTAGTAATGTGGCCGCGTGCACCGAAATGTTGTTCCATTCGGTTGCGTGGATGTACCTGTCCGCCCTAGAGAGGCGGTAGATGGACTCCGTGCGGCCTTCTTCTGTTCCTGTATGAAGTTTGTCGTGGTCTCTGCTACAGACGTCTATGATGCGCGAGTCGCCTAGCCACGCTTCGACGAGGGTTTGGAACTGAGTGCACATTGCGTACGTATGATCAAAGTCGGAGCTTCCCGACTGCGTGGCCATGACGATGTCCACCGGTGTCCTCTGCTTGTAGGGGTCAACAGCGTATAGCATTGCGGCGAAGCAGGGCGCCAAACTGCGCTCGTTCGGCTTGCCGGTGGTGAGCACACTTGACGCAAACGGTGTTCTGACCAGAAGCATCATGAATCCCACCGCGGCAAGGGCATTGGGACATCGCATTTGTATGGCTTCTACGACGCCTTCTGCCACAAAGCTGTCGACGCTACAGACGGCGCGTAGCAGCATCCACACGGCCGGATCCTGTAGTTCCGTCGGGGCGTACGCGGAGAAGTTGTTGGTAGCAAACAGCGACCGGACGCAGCAGCCGAAAAGGCCGTGTGTCTTGGTAGCCATTGCCTCGAGTGCGAACACGCAGAAGTCGTGCTCCGTAACCACGCTGTCGGGGTCCAGTACGTTCGCCAGGTGGTAGGCGTACTGCCTCACGCTGCGCATGGCGTCGTCGTATTTTGTACCCGTCACTGCGCTGCCGTGGAACCTGAGCAGTCGCTCGTTGATGATCGCGGAGGCGTCGCTCAAGAAGGACCTCATGTGTGTGACAAACTGAACCTGTTTACACTGTCGCTCCTCTTCGTCAAGGCTTGGGGGAACCGCCACCGCGCAGTTTTGCATAACAATCTTGTGTACTCGCTCGCACGTGGCTTTCATTTTGTCACCATGCATCTCAAGATTTACCATGGGCAGTGCAAGTGGCTTGGCACCAGAGTGCATACATACAAAATTGCAACCCCCTCGCTACCCACCAGCGCTTGCCACCTCGACATTTAGCGACAGAGTCAATGTTATCAACACCATGACTGATCTTGGTGTAGTTATAATAGTGACCGTCTGTGTGGTGCTCGCCGTCTGTTTTGTTCGACTCTTGGCCCACAACTGTTTGACCACACAGCGTTACAAGCTTAGGGACAACTACGAGAACCTGTTCGACAGTCGGCGTTGTGACAACGACTCAAGTTCCACACTGCTCTTGCCGATCATCGGCGGAAAACGCTGAGTACAGCGATTGTGACACAATGCTACCTTTTTAAGAGTGACGTGATACCACCAATCGCATCATTGATAGTGTCCCGTTGGGTAGCTTTGTATTCCCATGTCTTGGAATCGACAAATACTCCACCAATTCCTTCCTTAGTGGCGACCTCCCCCTTGAGAGCAATCTCCTTTAAAATCAAGAGTGCTAGTTTTAAACGGAGTCGAGCGCTCGAGCGCCTCGTTGGCGTATTTCCCAATCCTGCGCACTCTAGGCAAAACAAAATGGCGATGGCAATCGCCTTGCCGATGGTGTACGTGTCGTAAGATTTTGACATTTGCTCAACTCTTCCATACGTGTTAAACACAAAGAAGAAAGATACGGCTGTCGCACGAACGACCGATTGGCAATCGACGTGCTGGTGATCTGCCATTTGCACGAGGGCCTCCACCGCTTTGCGGTGATGGTTGTACTGAGACACTTCGAACACGTTAACCGACCCGACAATCTGCGTTTCCATGTATACGATGGCGTGGATCACATCATCGTCGGTCACAAATGAGGCTGCTTCTTTCGCCGTAATCAGCTGGCGGAACAAGGAAATGCTTGGTATGACCGTGCGAAAATCGTCTTCAAACTTCATGGCAATGTCAAAAGATGCGAGAAGGGCCACACGCACACGCAGCGGGGTAGTGGGTTGATCAAAGTCAGAGACTGGTATGATGGACGGCACAATGCGACGAAAAATGCAAAATGCAGTCGTGACCAAGGAATAGATGTCGTAAAAGCACTGCTCTCTGTCGGTAGTGTGCCATTGGTCTTCATCTGCATAGTGCAGTAGCATCCCTACACACTTGCAAATACTGAGAATCAAATTCTTCTGAACATCGAGCTTTCGCTCTTCGCGTTCTGGTATCATAACATCCTCGTGTAGGTTTTGAACTGTTGCCTCGACCACCGAATTGCGATCCGACACATCTTCATACACTTTTTTGTGGTCGTTTGCGACGACAATTGGCACAGAGCGTGCAGGGGAAATCGAGGGCGATGAGAACGAAGCGGCCGATTTTAGCCAACCCACGACGATGCCGATAACGGTATTGACCACGTCTTTTAATCCCAGGGTTGCAATCGCTAGACTGGTTCGTTTTTGTGACCTTACCTCCTCTTGACGGCGGCGCTCGGCAGGGTCGCACCACGTGAGTATCATGCCAATGGGCGACGTAAACGTGTTGAAACGAATTGACAAAGCAGACCGCCGCGCCGACAAGGCCACGAAGCGCCTGGTGGCGGCACTAGCGAAAACAAGTCGCAATAAGAAGAAGCGTGTGCCGATTGCAGTTATGCAACCAACGTGGCCCGCTTTGAGCTTTGCCCAGAACACTCATATTATCCCACACTCGGATATGCGGACCGCGTCGCGGCGGCTGCACAGAAAAAAGGCTAGCAAGCACCGCGTCTTCTCGGTGGGTGAGGTCTTAGAAGGATTTGAAACAGTTGTCCGCCTTCTCGTAGTTCCCAAGCAAGACTGTGCCACCGCCCAGATGCTCTCCGATGTTGTTTGCAAGGAAGACGGCACATCGTTCCAAATATCTACAAATCGCGTGTTGCTATTCTGCACCCAGTCCTCTTCGGAGAATATCACAACCGGAGGTGCCGAGAGCACACACGTCTTCTTGCGCAAAGTCACCCTGCGCGGTGAACACTCTGTGTTCTACGCATCCGCGGAGGATCCGATGGGGGGAGGCTCACCCCCCATGGTGTTCCACTTAGACAAGGACGTCTACGGGCGTATCCAGCGGTCGGTCGCGGGAATGGTAGGGGCCCAAATGTCGTTTGTGTTGACGTAAGCGAGCTCTGCGCGTTGCGTACATAAGGCAAATGCTACATACAGCAAGTAGACAACAAGTGGTAGGCCGACCGTTTTATCGTTACTTGTAAAGCAGTCGCCATGACCTCTATGATGCCCTTTTCGCTCCCACGCTGGAGCCCGAGCATGCTTACGTACAATGGCTCCCTGACGTTTGTTCTCATCCACGCTGCGCTGTGGTTTGGCTCGTTCTGCATCACTCTCGGTCAACGGCACGACATTTTCACATGGCTCGACGCTCAAGCTGTAACTGAGACCAACGGGTACGGATACAGCACTGTCAAAATTAAGGGTTGCAAGGATATCTACATTGGTTACATGCTCTGCACTGTAATCGCACCGGCGCTTCTCGTCGTCTATGAACTCTTTGCTATGGTCTATGGCCGCTACGTGTATCGTGTACCAATCCAGGGGTTCATTTTTGCTACGGGCTTCCTCAGTCTTGCGCTCGGTACGATTTCTATCCAGTATGCATTCTACGCTCCAGACGCCAGCAACGAGTGGTTTCTACTCGGCTACATTCTGGCAGCATCCGGCGTTGGTATGTTCGCTACATTCCATGCAGAGTTTGTCGCGCACACTGTGAAGGAGCACGAGAAGGATGGCATTCTCGACGAGACGAAGGTTTGATGCTCTGTTGTTAAGAAGAGCAAAAGCCACACGCGCGCATACCACACACGTGGATATGCACAGGCGTGCACCGACATGCACGGGTTGGGCGGGGAACAATGAGAGAGAGAGAGAGAGAAAATGGTGTTGTAAGCTTTGCCTGTTTGTTTTGCAAAAAATCCACAAACTCGCAAACACATTGCTCGCGGCTTACAGTTCTTCGTACACCGACACACGGGCGGTGATCTTGACCGCCGTTTGCGGGCTCGTGCGCCACGTATCAAGGGTGGCGATCCACGTCGAGATGGTCTCTATCACCTCATTCTTCTCATCGTCGTCGAGTTCCCCGTCGTTCTCGTCGTTCTCGTCGTCCTTGTCGTCCTCGTCATCCTCTTCGCCACCGTCGTCGCCATTCTTCCACATTTGCACGTCCTTGTTGGTGAGTGAATTGAATATATTGTCGTTGTTATCGAGAGAACAATCTCCAAAAATGATGTATAATTCGGTCGGGTCTTGTGCCTTTATTGCAGGCTTAAGCAAAGCATGAACGCAAGTCTCGGGAATGCAATAGATGAGAACCTCGGTGTCTTGGTTGTTTGCGTAAGAGATTACGACAACACCGTCACCGTCCTGCCACTTGTGCGCATCGGCCTCTGCGTCATCGTTTGTCTTCTGCTTCTTGGCCGTTCCGGCGCCGAGTCCCTTGCCGCCTTTGCCGCGTCCGCTCATCTCTCCCTTGCTCTTTCTGTGAGCAACACAGAAAAGGGATGCACATACACAATATAGCCGTCGACCCTTTCGGCGCCGACGTTGCATGCATACGAGAAACTTTCGGCGCCGACGTTGCATGCATACGAGAAACTTGCCGAGGTTTTGTAAAACAGACCTTCACTTTTTCTGCACAATCCGCCTCTTTTTCCGCGATGGTACAACAGAATTTGCAGCTTCTTCCACGTTCACTTCCGCAGAAGCTCCGTAGCACGGACGAGCTCCGTAGACAATGTGGGATAAAATCACGCGCATTGGCATGGTTTTGAGACACTGCGGAATCCATGAACGAAAATGCTGCGGGCAAAAGAAAACCGTGCGAAGTGGGGGAGGAAGCCGAGAATTCGCGCCGGACGTATCCAGCGGCGCTCTTACGAGTTTCCACTTCGCGCCTGTGCGCTGTGGGTCTTCCTTCGAACACACGGCACAACAAGATGTCAATGCATGGATACATACGGACAGTGTGGCAAACGGAGCGTACTTTGCCACAATATCGGCATTTTGGTATGTGAACGCCAGCTGCATCCTTGGCACTAATGGGTTGCTTTTCGGTGCGGTGTAGCAACCGGTAGTCACATCGCATGCAGCAGATTTCCGTTCCGAGCCTGTTGTTTGGATGGAAGCGCACAAAACAACCGCAATATGCACACAGCGCGTACCAATCGTTCCAAATGCACACGGCCTTTCCGACGACGGGCACTGCGAGCATACACTCGCTGCCGCATGGTACCGACGACACACGTTGTTCCATGGAAATTTTGGAATCTCGTCGCACTCTCGAGGTCGCTCCAGTGTCGTGGCCAATTGTGTTATCCACGAGAAGATTATGAACAATTCTTGGGTCTGACGCCTCGCACTCTATCGACCTGCAGCTCATATCGTCTTCGAATGCCACCGCTGTGCGAACAGAGGCAGAGGAGCGTTTGGCGCAGCGCATGCATGTCCCCTTTGTTTCGCAGTCTACTGAGATCATTGAGGCGCTCGTGCCGATCTCGTTAAAGACGTGCTGCCACTTGTGGCCGCCGTCGCAAGCCGCGGCATTTGCAACCCGCTTACATTGTATACACGCGTAGAGAGTTTTGGCGTGGTCTGGCACGAGGTGTAGGTGCTCCATCGGGTCACAGCCTTCGTCAATGTCAAACATTTCTGTGACTAGCACGCGCTTAAGTAGTGCGCTGGCCTGCATGCGCGCGGTCTGTGTGCCCATGTCGTAAATTTGCAGCTCATCGGACAGTGCGGCCGACCTACAAAAGGACAGGATACGTGCGGCGTTCTTTGCTCCTGCGTTGCCGATTGTCCGTACTGCGTCCGTTATCCCTTTGCTTCCACCGTTGCACGACGACCCGCGTACGCCATTGATCTCTAGCAGCGACGACACCTCTTCCAGTGTCATGATGCCAGAGGACGGTGTACTGAGTGCAGTGCGTTGCAGGCCCATGCGCTCTTCGTCTGTAAGCAACAGTGTCAGCTTTGTAGCGGTATTCATTTCGTGTATTGCTTGGTATTGTGACGGGGCGAGCCGAGACGCCCTTAGCTGATGAGCAGAACTGTGCACCCAAAATGGAATAAAGTTCGTCTTGAACGCAACCGTCCACACGTCGGCCGCGACCGAAACCGCCGGTATCTTCTGGTGGATCTGCGACACGCAGGAAGACATTCGCTGAGTACAAGGCATTGCTCACATCTGTAAATGTGCATAGTGTGTGGACATGAAGTGTGACTGCTGCTCCACAGTCAAAGCCGACGTAGCCTTTGAGCTCCACGTGTACAGGAGTGTAGAGCGGCGGTGTGTGTGTCTAATGGGCAGGATGTGTTCTAGGCGAGCATTACCGAGGCGGTTCCTTTGCCTGCGACGCAACGAATACGCCAGTTAGTGTTGCGCGAATGCGAGTTGTGATGGGTGGGCGTGCGCGTACCTAAGTACGACGGGTTCCATAGAAGGTATTGTTCAGCTTCTGCACATTCGACGGGAATAGACTGCGCGTGAAATGCGTCTAGCACACATCTTGAGATCTCTCCCTTGCACCCAGTCTCCACGAACGCCTTCCCCGCAAGCGCAAATGCCATGCACGACGTCTCTAGACCGGTGCACGGCACTTCCAACGGACAAGGTTCGAACAACGCCACTGGATGTTCCACGTGGCGCAAGGCAGCGGCCGTAGCGTATGCGGAAGACGTGCAGTTGGACACCATGCGCCTCGTTATTTCCTTGAACTCTACGATGCACTTCTGAGCAAAGGCTAATATGTCATTCGCGGGTAAGCGCATGATCAGTGAGTTTACTAGACACAGGCGCTTTGTCCAGTGAAGACGAATTGCGGGATGTATGCACGAGTTCATGCCAGTCATGGAAACCACAAGCGCGTTGGTGCAAACGCGACGCGTGCCGTCGCTACTGTCCAGTGATTGCTTTACGGCACTGTCCCAACCCCGAGACCCGGGGTTTGTGCACCGCGTCATCAAAGACAGTAGCTGAGCGCCATCCTGTGTCTGTATAACAGTTGGAGACGTGCGCCTAGCGTAAAGGTCGCTTAAATCAAACTCGGTAAACTGATTGGGTACCGAGTGGATAGACGGCGGTGATGGTGCAAGGCTGTTATGAGAGACCAGATCGTGCATGTAGACAGCATGTGCCGACGTCCACGTTGCCACGAGACACGCGTCCCTGTACATCACCGCCACTGCAGTTGTTTCACGCGTCTCTCTTACAGAATATCCGGGCTTTACGATCAGAGAGCATGTGTAAGATAAATAAGCCTCGCAGCACGCTCCAAGCATGAGGCGGGAAAGACACACATTCGGCAGTTTGCTGGATTGAGTTGCCCATTGATTGTGTACGACGTTCTCTGGGCTGTCACTATGTGCAGATACGCCAAGTAGTGCGTTCAGGCGATTCTGGATTGCACTTTCCAGTTTTGAAAGCGACTCTATTAGCTCAATCGACTGCTTGGTCGTGTCACCGACGCCGTCTTCTCCTGTCTCTGACTCGGATGTCACCACACATGCCATGCGAGGCTCCAACATCCATTTTGGTAAGTCGGGCATAAAAAAATCATTCGCCATGCCATGACACGCCCTAATGATGGCGGCGATTGTGCCAGACCCCTCAAAGTCGGAATATAATGGCCTCAGGCTGGTGTCACACAATGCGACACATGTGCCTTTGCTGCCGCTCCCGCCGTGGCCTCCCGCGGGAGCGGCTGCTGAAAACCCAGTCCGCCCAAGTGTTCATCACAGCCTATTCCGACCTGTACGATGCGGCTCTTGCTATCCGCATCACTCACGTAGCGGTAATGCGTTGAGCAGAAGCGCACCACGGGACGGAAAGAGAGTGCACCAAGCGACGTCTCGCGCTGCGCCCTATAGTTGGCAAAGCCTTCGTCAACAAAGAGCATTGCGTGTGGTTTGTATCCTTCCTTGCATGACACCATGCTGGAGTGTGTGGGAGTGGACGTGGCTGTGCGCATGATCTCGTCGTGGTCTGGCAGTCCGGTACCGACGGGGTTGCTGAACGTCTGAAGCGCGAGGCATGGTACCGCCTTAAAGCTCGGGTCGGTGCGCGCCTGCGAACAGTGGAACGGGCCAGGAAGCACAAGTCTCGACCGGTCCACCCATTTGCATGACTAGTGTGTGTGTGCGCGGGCATGGCATGTGCATGCAAGCGTACCAATATGTAAATGTAAGTTGTCCAATAACGAGCACATAGCAAACACTTCTGCCGTTGCGACGGGCAGCCCTTGCCGTCTAGGAAGTCTAGGTACTGCTCGGGTAGCAGAAACTCTTTGCATACAAAACCCTTGGTGTTGTCGGGGCCGTAGCGAACACGGGCGATGAACATCGCGAGACAGCGTGGACCACACACACAGTCGCGCTCGCCGATGGAGTGGTTGGCAGGACTGCGAGCACACAACAGGGCACGTGAGTGTTTCTTTGCTAGGACCACGTCGTCGTATTGCATGGTAAAGAAGAACATCGACCCATGGATTGGCTATGATTGGTATGAGTGAGTTTGAGAGAGGGGTTGCACCTGAGGAATTTGTCGTCGTGCGTCTTGGGAACGGAAGGAATTTCGGGAACGGGGATGTGTGCCTTTTCCGTCATCCCAGCGACGAGCTGCATGGTCTTGACAGATGTGGACTCGAGGCTGCGCGGGCAGACACAAGAGGTGGTCAGTTCGAGTGCTAGAGGTAGACGCGCATGCAGGCAGGGGAGGGGTGGGTTAGGGGTACCTTGTCATGGGATGAAACTTGGTGAACTCATTGAGCATCTTCTCGTCGCGGCTGTACTCTTCATCGGTATCAATGCCCGACGTAGAAGAGAGTAGACTCGAAACTCCATCGACATTGCTCTCCGTGCTAGGGGGGGCTTCCGGCACATGTGCCTTGACATTATGCTTCTGGACAGGTGTGGAAACATCAAGAGCCATCGCCGGCACGTGCTGGCCAGTGGCAGCTTCGTCGCGTGGGGACTGCAACAGTGCGTCCGGCATGTGTATTGCTTCTTTACACTCCGATGCAGAGAGCACCTCGGATTGAAACGCCAGCGACGGGGTGTCGGGGTCGCGAGCCGCGCAGCTTGGCCCACTACCACTTCTTCGACACATGAATGAGCACTCAAATCGTCGGAGTGGTATGCTTACAAACTCAGGTCGTCGTCCTACGCCACTTAGCGAGAGGAATGTGAAATATAAAATATGACCTACTACGCGTCCACATCACACGACTGGCGGAAGAACGGTCGGTCGAACACTCCACATACCACTCCACATACCACTCCACATACCACTCCACA
>Ga0315315_10000997_pt1 | contig 25487 bp, 17 predicted proteins | sample M140m3416metaG_FD_203699 | JGI IMG/M metagenome (GOLD analysis project Ga0315315, IMG submission 203699) | Ammonia-oxidizing marine archaeal communities from Monterey Bay, California, United States - M1 40m 3416 | ecosystem: Environmental > Aquatic > Marine > Intertidal zone | place: USA... | reverse complement strand
TTGCGATCGCCTTATCTCCCGTTGTTTCAAGAGGTTGGCTCTGATGTCTCGATTCAGATTGTTGCTGTTTACGATCCTTTACACCTGCATGTTTTCCGCGGTCGGCTTCGCACAGGATGCGTCCATCGCTGCTGACGAAACGGCGCCAGCGGCAAATGACGAAACTCTGGCGACTGATGCCAGGGCAGGTGAATCAAGCGGCGACGAAGTTGCTGCCGCAGCATCTTTCGCGGACACGATTGACGATGCTTTTGGAGTGGTGGTGGGGAAGATGGCTACAGTCCTCTTCTGGCAACCCTTCTTCGGCATCCCCTTGATTGTGCTGGTGCTTCTGTTCGGCTCGATCTTCTTTACCTTCTACCACGGCTGGTTCAACGTGCGAGGATTCAAGCACGCCCTCGACGTCACCCGCGGCAAATACGACAACCCCGACGATCCGGGGGAGATCTCCCATTTCCAGGCCCTCACCTCCGCCTTGAGCGCCACCGTCGGGCTCGGGAATATTGCCGGGGTGGCGGTGGCCATTACCCTTGGCGGGCCCGGGGCAGTTGTCTGGATGATGCTCATCGGCATCCTGGGGATGTCGGCGAAGTTTAACGAGTGCACCCTCGCTCAATTGTATCGAAAGATCGATCCCGATGGCACCGTCCACGGCGGGCCCATGTATTACCTGGAGATCGGCCTGCAGGAGCGAGGGCTGCCCAAAGTGGTGGCCAAGGCCTTCGGTCTCATCTTCGCGGTGTTCTGCATCGGCGGGTCCTTCGGCGGCGGCAACATGTTTCAGGCCAATCAGGCCACCAAAGCCATCGAAGGCCTCGTAGGGGATTTCGGAGACTATCGCTGGCTTCTCGGGTCCACCCTCGCGTTTCTCGTCGGGCTGGTGATCATCGGCGGCATCAAGCGCATCGGTCAGGTTACCGAGAAAATCATCCCCTTGATGTGCGGGATTTATGTCCTTGCCGGACTGGTGGTCCTCCTTTCCAACGCTTCCGCCATCCCCGGAGCGCTCGCTCTGATCTTGCGGGAGGCGTTCAGCCCCAGCGCCGCGATCAGCGGAGGTCTTATCGGGGTGATGGTCCAGGGGATTAAACGTGCGGTGTTCTCTAACGAGGCGGGTATCGGCTCGGCCGCCATTGCCCACGCCGCCGCTAAAACAGGCGAACCGGTCCGCGAAGGGGTCGTGGCTATGCTCGGGCCCTTTATCGACACGGTGGTCATTTGCACCATGACCGCTCTGGTGGTTATCGTCAGCGGCGCCTACAACACTCCCGGGGTCGGCGAAGGGGTCGAGATGACTCGCTGGGCCTTTGAGCACACGCTCTCCTGGTTCCCGATTATTCTGGGAATCTCGGTGTTCCTCTTCGCCTACTCCACCATGATCAGCTGGTCCTATTATGGTGAGAAGTGCTGGCAGTACCTCTTTGGGAACTCCAGCGCCGCGTCGTTAACCTACCGGGTGATCTATCTCTTCTTCATCGTCCTAGGCTCGATCTCCAGCCTGAGCAACGTCATTGACTTCTCCGATCTGATGATCCTCTCCATGGCGTTCCCCAACGTCATCGGGGGCATCCTGCTCGCCCCCCGGGTAAAGTCCATGCTCCGTGACTACTGGGCACGTTTCAAGAATAATGAATTCAAGAGATACTCCTGATCCTGCAAGCTGTCACTTTTGATTCAATCAAGTCATCGTTCCTATTGATTTTGCCGGCGAATCCAATGCAGTGATTCACGCCGGCCTGAACGCGGTATAGCCTTGTGATGCCTCTTACATGGACTTGTCAGGAAACAGTGCTTCAGGCCGGACGAATTCCGCTGCTGATGGGAATTCTGAACGTGACTCCGGACAGTTTTTCTGACGGTGGAGAACACAACACTGTCGATGCCGCGGTGCGTCAAGGACTGCAGCTGGTGGCAGACGGTGCTGATATCATCGACATTGGAGGGGAATCCACGCGTCCTGGAGCGGACAGCGTGGATGCTGCCGAAGAACTACGGCGGACGATTCCTGTGATCGAACAACTGGCCGAACAGATCGAAGTCCCGATATCAATCGATACAACCAAGGCTGTCGTCGCCGAGCAGGCGGTTGCCGCTGGCGCAAGAATTGTGAATGACATTTCCGGGCTGACATTTGACAAACGCATGCTAGATGTGTGTCACGATAAGACGGTCGGCATCTGCGTGATGCACATTCTTGGTACTCCGCAATCAATGCAGCAGGATCCTGTCTACGCAAACGTGGTTGACGAGGTGACTGAATTCCTGCAACGCTGCCTGGACCGTTGCGATGCAGCCGGCATTCCGCTGGAACGATTGTGTGTTGATCCCGGGATTGGCTTCGGAAAAACCGCAGACCATAATCTGCAGTTGTTGCAGTCAATCCCGCAGATGAAACAATCACTCGCGCGTCCTGTTCTCATTGGCCATTCCCGCAAACGATTTCTCGCAAAGCTGCTCGGACGTCCGGTCGAAGAACGGCTGGCCGGAACGGTTGGTGTGTCGATTGCACTGGCTCAACAGAACGCCGACATCCTGCGCATTCACGACGTGGCAGCCGTTCAAGATGCCCTACTTTCGTGGAAAGCAGTCAACTCTGGCTGCACCCTTAACAGCGACTGAATTTCAGGCTGCAATCGCTGCCGCCAACCGAGCAAGATAGTGTGGAATGGCCTCGAAGGGGTTCTCACGTCCTTCGTATTCCAATACGACGTAGCCTCGGTAGTTGGCCTGTCGTAAAATTTCAACAATTCGTTCGATGTCGGCAGCTTGCTTCTGCCCGTTCGGTGAGATCATAACCTTGATCTGTGCATTTACGGCCAAAGGCGCAATCTTTGCGAGATCACCATACGGATCTTCGGTCCGAAAATTACCGCTGTCGAAGTTCACTCCGAACCAGGGAGAACGATCGACCTGATCAATAATTCGCAGCATTTGGTCTGGTGTCGCTGTGATGCCACCGTGATTTTCCAGAGCCAAAAATATTCCACGCGTTGCAGCATACGTCAGCGATTCGTTGATGCCGGCAGCACAACGAGCAATCGCGGCTTCTTCGGAATCGCCTTTCGGTATTTTACCAGCGAAAATACGTATTGCGGGAGCTCCCAGAACAGCGGCGTAGTCAATCCACTGTCGGCATTCCGCCAATTGCCTGTCACGCTCCTCGCCTTCCACGACGCAAAAATTGTTACCAATTGCGGTTCCCGAAATTGACAGACCAAGTCGGTGAGTCCGCTGCTTGAGACTGATCAGGTATTCTTCGGTCACCGTTCTGGGAAAATAGTAGCTGGTCAACTCCACTCCACTCAGTGCCTGCCCAGCAGAGAAATCAATAAACTTCTCTAAAGTCATCTTTGCCGCAGCAATTTCACCAGGTGTGCCTCGGCGCGCCATCAGTCGATTGAAACTATAAGCCGCAAGACTCAATTTGAACTTTGAGCCGGAAACAGGTTGAGACAAATTGGCAGTGGCAGCTGCATCAGAAGAAGCTGCAAGCACACCAGTTGCCGCAACACTTGTCAGAAAATGACGTCGAGCAGGATTCATTGTGATGTCTGCAATTCAAAGTTGGTTGGGCCAGTCATAGCCAATGTCCAGGGCTGGAGCGGAATGGGTGAGACCTCCGACACTGATCCGGTCGACTCCGGTGCCGGCGATGCAGCCGATGTTTTCCATGTTCACTCCACCGGACGCTTCCAGCAGCGTCGATGGTGAATGCTCGTCTCGTATGGCCACAGCTCGCTGCAGATTGGCTGGTGTCATGTTGTCGAGCAACACAATATCGGGCTGAACCGTTAACACATCCTGCAGTTGCTCTAAAGTATCAACTTCCACCTCGACCGGCAGCTTCAAAGTGGCCTGTGAAAGAAAATCGCGAGCCGCGATGACTCCATCAGCTGCCCTGGTGTCTGTGCGCGCTGCCAGATGGTTGTCTTTGATTAAAATTCCGTCGTACAGACCCATGCGGTGATTCGAACCCCCACCACAACGAACGGCGTACTTCTGCAGCGTTCGGTATCCAGGTAACGTTTTCCGTGTGTCCAGCAAGACCGCACGACTGCCTTGGGTGCGTTCAACAAACTGCGCCGTTTGGCTCGCAATTCCGCTTAAATGAATCATGAAGTTTAGGGTTGTCCGCTCACCAGACAATAACGCGCGCACAGGACCACTGACTATAGCGATGACGCTTCCCGGTTTGAGCGGGCTTCCATCTTCTAACAACAACTGAACGCGGCAGAGAGCCTGCGACGGCATCCGCTCGGCTAACGCTTGGTAAACGAGGGCAATCAGTACTGATCCGCTGAGAACACCAGCTTCACGAGCGACCACTTCAACAGTTGCCGTTGCCGACTCGGAAATCGTAGCCTGACTGGTCAGGTCTCCTCTTTGCTGAAGATCTTCGTCCAGCGCTAAAGGAATCAGCATAGCTGCGGATTCAATCCCGGTCAGGTCGGCAGGCATAGTTTCCTCGTGTCTCAGTAGTCCATCGAAGTCGAAAGTGAATATTAAAACGTAAATCCGGAAACACGACCGGCAGTTAGTACGCAGACAACCAACTGGATGAACAACAGGGAGTGCCAGAGGCGAGGAGGTCTGCGGTCTCCATTGGACTGCGTTTCAGCACGTAACAGATGAGCCGGAAACACCAGCAGCCAGGGAGTAAGAAAACACCACAATCGTGCAGCTTCGCCGCTGTTCCGACCGGAAAGCCACAGCAGCCCCACGGTGAGCACAATCGAGAGTGCAAAATCGACAGACAGGTTTTCGGAAACACCGACACCAGATTTGTGGACACGACCGTTGCAAAAACCTAAGCCAATCAGTCCAAGGATTCCCGCAAACGCCAGCGGCAAACCAATCATCATGCCCAATTCCAGAACGTTCACAAACATCCACTTCCAGGCCGTTCGAGTATGCTGGTCATAGAACCCGGCATGATTACTGATGTTCATTTTCCAGACAGCCAACATGTCGCACTGTGTGACCGATGAAAAGATCACCGTGGCCACAAGAATTGTCGCAGGTATGGCAAAAAAAACGATCAGTCCCCGTGACATTGCCAACACTGGGCGTCGTGGGATTTCCGGCTGGCGGCGGCTGTCAAGCATGAAGCGAAAACCAAACAAAATTCCCAACAGCGCTAACACCGGCAAGTGAGCCAGGCTCAGCATTAATCCCGCCCACAAAACCAAACCACTGGTCATTGCTGCTGTTAATCGAAGAAGCATGTTTTGAGGTGAATACAATGCAAGGGTGCCGAAACTCACGGCCGACATTGACGTCAGTGTAAACATTACATCGGACTTCGGCAGAAAGACTGCCAAACACGGGAGCGTTGCCCACAGGCAGGTGGCTCTCCAGGCGATCAAAGCGTTGAAGCAGTGTCGCAATGTATAAAACAACGGGATGACCGTGAACGCGGCTGCAAAGGTTGTAAGCTCACACAACAAAAACAACGCGGCCAGCTGTTCATCTGAAAGACGTTGTGCCAGCGATACGTTGGCTTCCATACTGCGAAATGCATCTCGTACATCCCGTGGCATCCAGGCAGTTAATTGGTTCGTTACAGCCGGAAATTTCTCGCACAGCTGTAACGCCCATTCACTCAGCAGAAACAGTCCAGGTGGATGAGTCCCCACATGATAAACTTCTCCTTCCTCCATTCTGGCTGCATACGAGGACAGGAATTCAGACGTAGAATCAATTTTGAATGCAGCTTCGTGGAAATATCCGGACGAAGATGGGTCGTACAGAACCCACATTGATTTCAGATTACTGTGAAGTGAGGGGGTACAGCGCTCAACGGCTTTCAACCACAGCAAGGATCCCGCGACTAATGACAACAAGAGGGCACCGGTGAACAAACAATGCGGTCCGTGTCTCTGAGATGGGATGTCCTTGGTTTTCTGTAAATGATGGAGGAGCAGCCGTCTATGCCCAATCGTGGTGACAATCAGCAGTGCTGCTGCTCCCAGTACGGCCGGAACAAACTGAGCAACGGCCAGCTTGATTGGAGTGGCGAACTCATGCCGGCTCCATTGCCACTCTCCCGGAATGCCCAGAGGAATTTCAGGGGTGAAGATGATGGCTAACTGAATCGTCCCGGCAATGATCAGGCCAACGACAATAAGAAGTGGCTGCGTTGGTAGCATTTCTTACAAAACTCGATTCAGGAACAGACGTTCGGACACGAGGTAATAAGTCACAGGAGGTTCACTGAGCGACGGGCATTCTTCTGCCGGTGACTTTTAATCCGAAGCCATCACTCAATTCATCAATTCCAGTCTATCAGACTTGTCTGTTCAATCGAGACAATCGGAATCTACTCACCGGAAAAATGTCTGACTATTCACGCCTTGTCAGTAGACGGTTTTAGGCGTTTGCGGCGGCCCATCCCGCAGGCTGGTGTCAGATGCTCAGCGTATCAGGAACACTGTGTCAGTCGTGTCTGAGGCCAAGACACATAAGAGCAGGCCTGTTGCAATCTACACGGTGCGGTATTGGCTAAGGTCGATCCGGATCAGGAGAGCGTTCGCTGAGATGAGAATGCCCTTGAGTGGAACCGTTAGGTCAGTTCCAACGGTTGTGCGAAACAGGAAAGTACATCCATCATGCTGGACCTTGCAATTCGCTGAGATTATTGATTTCAATGCCACAATTGACTCGTGATTCCGATGGTTCCGAATATTTCGGCCGCCACTGCGGCAGACCTTCATTGACGGCAGAATCAGCCGAATTCAACTTGCTTTTACCCCATCATTATTTCGATGAACAGATCGCTGGCTTGATCAAAGATTGATTGGTCGGCAGCGGAATCGCGTCATTGGATGGACAACGCGAATAACTACGGCGGATGGATCCGTGCCTCAGGATGTGTGACTTTCCGGCGGAAGGTACGTTGATGGCGCGACGAACAGGAACATTTCTTTGGTCTGTTGGCATATTGTCGATTGGCCTCGCAATCGGTGGGCACCTGGATTCCCTGCGTCTGGCGCAGCCCGTTCAGGCGATTACAGCGGCAAATAGCTCACTTGCATCCGGCGGCGACGTGCTGATGCTGAGCGGTGACCATATCGCCCAGGTTTCACGGTCAGTGATGCCATCAACGGTTCATATTCAAGCGGTCCGCAAAGAGAAAGATGGTCGTAAAGTTGAAGAAACCGGTTCCGGCGTCGTCATGCGAAGTGAGTTCGTAAATGGCTACTTCGTGGTGACGAACAACCACGTGATTCGCGGAGCTCGGTTGGAAGACATCCAGTTACGGCTGGCAGACGGTCACGAAACAACCCCCGCCAGAGTTTATCGAGACCCTGCAACTGATGTGGCCATAATGCAGCTGCGAGAAACGGGACTACCCAGTGCCCAATGGGGTGACAGCGACCAACTCGACATTGGGAACTACGTCATTGCCGTTGGAAGTCCGTTTGGCTTAAGCCGCTCCGTCACTATGGGCATTGTGAGTGCCACCGGACGTCGGGCGCTTTCACTGACCGATGACGATACTGTGACCAATCAGGATTTCCTGCAAACCGACGCGGCCATTAATCCGGGTAACAGTGGTGGCCCACTGATTGACATGCACGGTGAGGTCGTTGGTATAAATACCGCAATCGCATCCAACAGCGGGGGCAACGAAGGAATCGGCTTCAGCATTCCCAGCACTCTCGTCCGTCATGTCTTTGAACATCTGGTTCAGTATGGCAAGGTACGTCGAGGATACCTGGGAGTCGAATTGGATGCTTCATTCAATCAGGCAACAGCGAAACGGCTTGGAATGGACAGACTCACCGGTGCCCATGTGACACGAGTTTATCGGCAGCGACCAACTCCTGCATCACGTGCAGGCATCCGCCCGGGTGATGTCATCGTGTCCTTCAATCAGATCAAAGTGGAGGATGAAAATCACCTGATCAATCTCGTGGGAATCGCGGGCATTAACGAAGCACTTGCGGTTGAAGTATTGCGTAGAGGCCGACCAGTTTCAGTGAAAGTCACTCTTACCGATCGAGACCAATACCGTTCTGCCTTGGATGCGTCCGGCACCTTTATGACACGCTAGACACCCATTGCATCGGCGGCGGCACCGTTGAGCAGGTTGATGTAAACCATCGCGACTTTGAAGATGAAGAAAATGATCATCATTGCCACCAGGGCCCAGACGGCGCGTGCCGCCAGCGCCGTCAGCGATTGCAACGATCGGTGAGCTTCCTCATCAAAGTTATGACTCATTCGCTTCATTGCTTCCGGAACAGTGCCGCTTACTTCCGCCGTATCCACAAAGTGCAGGAACTCTTCCGGAAATAACTTTGAATTCCGGAATGCGTCAGTAAGTGTTTCTCCGGAATGAATGTCGTTCCAAATGCGTGGAATCCCCGCAATGTACGCTCCGTTAGCTGTCGCATTAAGACTGCTGACCAAAGATGACCTTATGGACATCCCCGCGCCCTGAGTGAGTGAAAAGCACCAGGAGAAACGAGCGACTGCAAACTTTCGCAGACAGGATCCGATGGCAGGAATCTGCAGCCACAAAGGATCCAGAAACTCTCGTCCGTGCAAGCTGCGAGAGACCACCTTCCAGGCCACCCACAAACCAAACATCAGTCCAAACGTCATCCCAAACCAGGTGAGAGCTCCCGTCGTGCCGTGCAGACCCAGCCCAATAAAATCGATTGGCGCCTGTCCGGGTTGGGAACCAATCAGTCCAAGAACGTAGATAAGCAACCCAATAATCATGATGGCCGCAAAGAGCTGTGTCGCCGGCCATGCAATGGCAGAGCGAAATTCCCGCATCCGAGCGAATCGAGCTTCGTAGTAGTCTCCCAGAGCTTTCATGACCTCTGGCAGGGCTCCGCTCTCTTCGCCAACATGTAACAGATCCAGAAAGAGCGGGGGGAACTGATGTGACATTTCACGAAATGAAGACGTCAGGTCATGCCCTGTTTTCACTCGTTGCTGCACTCGCTCCACGCAGCGCACCAGTCGTTGGTCTGGTGACGTGTTCGCCGCCGTCGGCAGTGCCTTGCGAATGTCGACGCCGGCTTCCAGCATCCGGGACATCGCATGACAAAATGGAAACAGTGCTTTGGATGAGATCATGGGATTGCGGATCATATCTCACCCCAATTGACTGTATGGACCGAAGTAATGTTCGAACGCAACGACCAGAATCGACAGAGACGTCGAATGGCTGAATTACCCGGTGTGAAGAATCGAGCGTTCTCCACGTTAGCAAGTTAGGCTCGATTCTGCATACTATGGCCTGTCAACTACGCAGAGTCTGGTTAACGCGACCCTGCTACTAACTTTTGAGGAATTAGTAATGTCGGACGTACGTGAAGGAGCTGTAACGCTCAAAGGTAATCCCGTAACTCTTGCTGGTGCTGCATTGGCAGCAGGAGCGAAGGCTCCTGAATTCTCACTTCAGAACATTGGTTTGGAAGAAATCACACTGAGCAGTACTGCTGGCAAGACGCGAATTATTGCCACAATTCCGTCTCTGGATACGCCTGTTTGTCATCAGGAAACCAAGCAATTCAACGAACAGGCGGGAAGTCTGGACGGGGTTGAAGTACTCGTGGTCAGCATGGATCTGCCCTTTGGTCAGAAACGATGGTGCGGAGCAGAAGGTGTGGAATCTGTTCACACGTTGAGTGCTCATCGCTGTACCCAATTCGGCGAAGACTATGGAGTGCTGATTAAAGGTGGTCCTTTGGATCGTTGTCTGGCACGAGCGATCTTTGTTGTCGATGGTGACGGTGAACTGAAGCATGTTGAGTACGTCAGTGAAATTGCCGAACATCCCAACTACGATGCTGCTCTGGCAGCTGCAAAGGGGTAACAATCTCTGTGTAAATCAGAGACAGGAATCCTGACACACCGTTGTCGAAAAGTGTTCGTTGTTTTCCCGACCAGCAGCGCGACGTCAGTCCGCTGCTGGTTCCGCATGACTTGCAACCAACGGGTCGTAACTCGCAGCGGTGCTATTGCACGAGACCTTTTGTCAGCTCCAGAAACGCTGTTTCCAGATTCACTTCTTCTTCGCGAAACAGCATCAGGGCAAACCCCTGCCCAACCAGGGTCGAGGGGATGTCGCTGTAGTCTTCTATGTCTGGCTTAAGAGTAATTGCAAGCATTTGGTCTTCAGTGACGTCGACAGTGTCTACCGAATCACACTGTTCAACACTGCGTGCCGCTTCTTCGGAGCGATCTTTAACGCGGACGTTCAGTACGATGCGTGATCTGGCTTTGCGCATCACTTCAGCAACATCGCCATCGACGATCAGGTTCCCTTTTTCGATCATACCGACGCGCGTGCATACGTCAGCCAGTTCAGGAAGAATGTGGCTGGAGACGATGACCGTTTTGTTCATTTCCCCCAGTTGTTTGAGTAAATTGCGAATCTCGATGCGGGCTCGAGGATCAAGCCCACTAGCTGGTTCGTCTAACAACAGAACTTGTGGGTCATGTAATAGAGTACGTGCCAGTCCAATCCGCTGAGTTTGCCCTCGTGAGAGTTCGTTAACCATTGCATCGCGCTTGAATGCCATATCAACCAGTTCAAGCTTCTCCTCACAGATTCCTCGCCGCGCCGAAGAGTCAATGCGGTACGAGGCTGCAAAAAATTCGAGGTATTCAATGACGGTCATGTCATCGTAGACGCCAAAAAAATCAGGCATAAATCCCACAAGACGCCGTATTTTTTCCTGCTCAGTGTAGATCGATTCTCCGCACACATAAGCCTCCCCATGATCCGGGTTCAGCAATGTTGCAATCATCCTCATCGTGGTTGTTTTACCGGAACCATTTGGGCCAATGAATCCGAAGACGTCCCCCTGCCCCAGCTTCAGCGTCATGTTGTTGACAGCGATTAAATTGCCGTATCGCTTTGTCAGATTGCGTGTTTCAATCACGGTAGCTCTTTCTGTTTCAGAGTGGCCTGCCGGCGGCGGTCATCGTCCTCTTCCATTGTCTCCGCAGGGCGTACCGGTCGACGATCCACGGGAAGCATGAATCGAACAATGGTAATGGTGTTGGATGATTTTCCAGACACTGCAGCTCCATCCACTTCAAGCAGAGTGGCCGGGGATCCAATCCAGCCAATGACCAATGCCTGGTTGAGTCGAATGGAATCACTGACATCGAGGCGGCGCAGCGTATGATTACTGAGACTTGTATAGCTGCCTGCACCGGCCACCTCAGATAGACTCATCATCGTGACAATATCCAAAGGGTCACGTCCACCTGCATTGTACGCCACCGGAATCGATGATTGCGCGAAGCCCGCCTCCACGGGCGTTTCCCGAGCGGGCCTACGGCCTGTGAGGTAAGATTTGAGGTCCGATATTCGTGAACCGCCAGGCTCAAATGTCCATTTCTGGCCGGCAGCCAGAGATTCTCTCGCTTTGTCTCTGGCACGGTAGATTCGGTGTCCAAAGACAACGACCCAGTCGCGAATCGGTGCAGAAAGAAAATGGGTGAACGATCCCTTCAGCAATCCATACCCACTCACACTGAGTTCCGATTCCAGTAGTGGCTGGTTCAGTTGTGCGTTCCAACTTGCCTGTGTTTCGAATGAACCATCAATCAGCAGTGGCACTGAATTTAACGCGTCCGGTTGGTCACTGTTTCTTGCATAGGTCAGGCTGCTGCCGCCAATTCCCGTTGCTCGATACATTCCCCCATAGACATCTTCAGATCGACCAGACCAGCTGAGCGATACGTCCTGTGTACCGGTCCGCAGGACCGGACCTGGCAGAGCCTTCAGTTCCGCTCGTGAAGTCGTTGGTGCCGACATACTGAACAGGGATAATGTATGCACGGTATGCCCCGGGTCACTCTCGGTGACATCAACGACATGAACAGAATTCAAGATCGCTTCAGTATCACCCGACTTCAGCAAGTAGAGGCCAGTACATCCAAGAAGCACCCATAGCGGAAAGGTGATCCAGGTGAAATGCGGTCGTTTGAGCAACACGACAACAATGAAATAATCTACAGGACCGATCAAAAGTAACCAGCTGAATGATAACGCCATGATGCTCCATGTCGTCCAACGTCCACTTTGTGGCTGCGGATCGATCGTTGTCATCAGTTGAGTCGACAGGTCGCTGATTCCCGAGCTGGAAATACGTGAGCTTCTGCCGTGGCTATCAGATTCGGTGAGTGGAGCGCCCAGTATCAATACCGCATAGCAGTCCGACAGTGAGGGCCATGCTAAAAATGGTCTGTTATTGAGATCCACGGAGATGAAAGTCACTTTACCGCCACCGCTGCCGATACGAACAACCAGCGGGCCATTCCCTGACTCCGCCAGTACAATCGGTTGCTGCGACTCAAGCTGAGCCATCATGACGCGGCGTCGATCCGTAGAAATCCGTGTTGCTCGAGGCACAATTTGCTGCAGAGCCCCAAGATCAGCATCAGTGACAATTCGAGTTTCTGTCGATAGGCCAAAGAGAGAATCCAAATACTCCCCGAGAGGAGTTACGAGAAGCTGGTCGATACCATCAGCGCAGCTGGCGATCAGGTGTCCACCCGTCTGGGTCCACGTTTTGATGGCCTTAAACTGAGCCGCATTCAGGGTCACATTGCCATTCAGTATGACGGCTGAGAACAGATTGTAGCTGCTTGTATCTGCCGGCAGATGGGCTGCGGAATCCACCGAGACACCAACAATCGTTGGTGAGTCTGGTGATAGATTCGCTGCCTGACTCAAGAAGCCTTCGATTCCTGCTGGTGTCCCAATGGTCAGCAGGAACATCACGTCGTGCCGATAGAGCCTTAGTGATTTCTGAACCTCTGCAGCCTTTCCCTGTAATTCGTTCTCAGAACACTGAATTGTAGTCGAACATAATGAAGCAGAAGTCGCCTGGTCAACCAGTTGAACATGTACAGGACTATCAAGACGCCCGGTTCTTGTCAGTCCGTTCAATACCACCAGACCGGAGGAATCAGCAGCAGAAGACTGGCAGGTTTCGTCGACGTTATTTCCGCGTGCATCCTGAGCTGTAATCACCAGCGATGCCACTTGTCCTGGAGCCAGCCCGGAAGCAGTGACGTGAACCGGCATCCAGGTCCCGACCTGTGCCTTTCGCTGATATCCTACTACAACCGACTCGAATTCGGCCGCGCATATGTCAGAAGCTCCACACACGAACATTAGTACAATACCGATGTATCGCAGAAGCACTGTTATTCGAGTTGTCACCTGTCTGTTCACAAATGAATTCGCTTTCAGGTATAGATACGAGTGCATCAGCCGTCCTGAGTTGTTCGACCGAGGGCGACATCGAAATCACTGATGGCCGGCATCAGCATTGCAATTGACGCAAATCCATAGGCCACGCAGATCCAAAGACACACGCCAAGAGATCCTCCCAGCAGAAAATCGGTGATGGCGTAGAAGGTCAGAAACGGAAGCAACATCGAAGCCAGTGTCAGGGCGTTGGACGGGTTCTTATGTGTCATTGATCCATAGAGTCCGATACTGCCCAGTCCGATAAAGATAATGAAACTCTGTATCTGAATAGCAAACGAGGCTCTGGCCTCAACTAACAATAACATAAATACAAAGATGCCAATGAACAGAAAGAACATCGTCCCCAGACTGTTGGCAATTGCATTTCGCGAATTGTCCCACGTTAACCCACTGTGCAATCCCAACATCACGGCAAAGAGACTTAACACTAAATATCCAATGACCACATAGACAACAGCTTCGGCGGTCAGTTCAGCCACATACCCCTGAACTGCTGCCCAGATGAGCAGAAGTAACGGGACGAGGATCATCTCACGTGCATTCCACAGGGCACCGCAGATCTTCCCAAACATGAATTCGCGAGCATTCAGGTCGGTGGCCAAAAGAATATCGAGTGTATTCATGTCGCGTTCAGTTGTGATAGAAGTCACAGCCTGAGCATTGATCAGCAGCAGACTAATAATTGCCGTCCCGAGAAATCCGAAACCGGCCGGAGATACCATGCCCAGCACGAGGCTGTCACTCGCTCCGTTGCGAATACCTAAAGCAATCAATACTGCCAAAGCAATATAGGCCCCCTTGATCCAAATCATGCGGCGGCCGTAACCACGCGTCATAATTTCTTTCCACAGTACCGAATTGTTCCAGACTTCACGATGTTGAACATTCGACCGCGGTTGGGAGGACTCACTCGAGGATTCATCCTTCGTTACGGACTGCCTCAGAGCCTGTGACGGATTCCACACGCGCATGCGGCTAATCGTTACCAGGACAAATCCGCACGACAGCGCCAGTAGAAACGCAACGGAGACAATCGCAGGGTTTTGATTGCCGACGATCTCAGTGGCATTCAAGGGGTTCAGAATCTGCAGCAGTGTCTGGACCGGGGAAGTCTGAATGAGCCATCCGCGAAGCGGAGAATCCTGCCCAACAATGGTGATGGTTCCTTCGACGATCGCCAATGCCATCACAATTCCAAGAACGCTGATGGCTAATGTTGGAAACGTTTTTTGTCGCCAGTATGCGATTAGGCAGCCCCAGCTGCCAGCGGCCAAAGCACAGGCGGCAATGATTGCTTCCGCCCACAGAATTTGAGTCCAGGTCACACCGCCCAAAAGTCTCAGCATTGCGAACACCGGCAGTGAAGTCGCAAGTAGGACGCCTACAATCAGCAAACTTGCGAATAGCTTTCCGAGTGCCAGTTCCCGATTTCGCATATCGGTCATGAGCAACAGGATGAGCGTTTGTCGGTCCTTTTCCTGCGACACATTAGCAGCAGTAAACAACGTGGCGAAAAACGTTGCAACCGTCAGTTGCAGCAGGGCAACGATTTGAAAAACCAGCTGGCTGAATGCAGCAACATCGCCGGCGAACTGAACATCCTGGAACCCAATGGTGGCCTGACGGACCGTGTAGATTAGCACCAGTAAAAATGCCACGTAACCTGAGCGCAACAGATAATGATGCAGACGTCGAGGAGCAGTCAGAGCTTCTCTGGCAAAGATAGGACCGGCTGGCACGAAGGACTCCTGTTCTCACGCAGTAGAACTACTGTGCAACAGCGATCAAACGCAAGACAGATCGAGATGGGACGAGAGTTGCAGATCACTGCAAGGCACAATAAGAACTAAAAGTCAGTGAAACGGTTTTCCTGTTGGAACCTCTTCGCAGATTCACCTTGATAACGTCGATGGCTTTTTAAAAAGTTGGTTGCAAATTCAGTCAAAGGATCAGCTGGATCCAGCTTTTTCCCGTTGCTCTTGTGTATATCCTGCCAGTAGGCAATCGCCCCCATCGCATCCAGAATCTTCTCGTCATGGTTATTGGTATCCGGATGTAAGACGAACATTTTCTGCATTCTTGCGATGCCGTCTTCAAAGAACGCTTGGGCAGTCGAGATCTGCAGTTCACCGTTTTCATCAATGCGATCAGAAATGTCACCATTTCCGTAAGCCTTCTTCCCTGCGAAGATAGCTTTACGTGCAGCGACAGTATTCGGGTCCTGCTCGCAGGCAGAGAGCCTCTGCCAGAACGAGTAGTTAATCATCTTCGTCCGTCGGTTGAGTGTCTCTTTTTGCACACTCAGCGTTACACCGTTCTGTCGGGCCATTTCTTCTATTTCTTCGGGGGAAGAATTGTATTTGTAGGTGATGTCGTCGAGTCCGTAGAAAATCTCATTGCCAAAGACGTCGTTCCAATAGTCGCTGGCATCTTCCCACGCTTTTTGGGTTAAATCAAACTTTCCTTCATCGCTGATCGCATTGGCATAATCGAACATCGCCTGACCGGGGCTCTTGCGAAAGACTTCTCGAGTCATCCCTTTGACTGGATAGACGTCATCACGTTCGTTGGCTCGCAGGAACCAGTCACGAGCAACCAGGTAATTGTCCACGCCTTCTTCATTAATTCCAGGATCAGCCCGACCGTCGAATTGTTCTTCATCAGGGTCCGCGACGAAGAACCTTCTGAAGAATTTCTTCTCATCCGAATTACCGATCTTGCGGCCAACGAAATCACCAACATTGTGGAAAAGAATCGTTGCAGTTTGATTCCGCTGGCTACCCTTCTGAAGGAATTTCAGGCCTTCTTTCACCCAATAGAAGCGGTCGTCAACTCGGTCCCATTCACGCGATACATTGAACGCCAGATTCCAACCCTGAAACTTCCATACTTCCACATAATGCGGTTGCAGGCGAAGAATAGTTTCAACAGTACTCTTGAGTTTGCCCCAGTCCTTGCGCTCCTGATACCCAATTGCATTTTGATGCAGGGCGCTGGCAGCTATTCCTCGCAAACCAAGCAACACGAGGTTCGCAGCAGCGCTGGACGGATCGATGTCGCCCAGTGTGCTTTCACCCAATTCGTATTCATGACGCATCTTAGCCAGGTAACCGCCGGTGACCGCGGTTTTTCGCCCCGGCTGTACGTCGGTCGATAATGGAGCTCCCAGATAGATAATAGGCACCAGCAAGACCAGGATGGCCAGAGCGTACACAATTTTGCGTTGCCGGGATGTAAGTGAATTCATTTCGATTCAAGCTCACGAAACTTCAGGAATGCTGCAGCCAAAAGGACGCAGGGAATCAAAAAACCAACGAATGTCAAAATGATTGGTACCATGGATCTCTTCCACGGGACATCAAACCCATTTTCTATATACATGGCTGATCGTGAGAACAGGCCAAAGTCGGGAATTACCTGATTGGCTCCCTGCAGCAAAGCTGTGGGTATCCTGTCAAGTGAGGCAATAATATTCTGTGTCTCCCGAGTTGCATCGACACCGACCTCAGGAGAGCGTTCTTGAACAATCGACACAGCCGATGTCACTAACCCTCCTCCCACGACATTTCCAGAGAGAATATCGGACATGAACCCATGAAATGTCTGCCCAACCAGGAAGACTCCAAAGGTCAGAAACAATGCTACGGGCCCTTTCACGATACAACTGGCTGTCACACCAATCACAACAACCAGTAACAGCATGAGAATCGTACTGAAAAGTGCTTTTGAATAACCCACATAAAATGGATTGTCCGACATGCGAATAAACAGGTCCGGCCGAGCCATCCCAAGATACATTTCATTCTCCAGGCAGGCGACTTCGACTTTCAACACTCCATCAACAACGAGGTCATCGTACAGATCAGCGGTGAGGATCCAGCCAGCTGGATCCTGTGAAACAAGTCTTTCCTCGCGTAAAAGCTGATCGAAATACGAATACCAGGACTGACCATCAGATACGATCAGTTGACCATCCCTGGCAGCCAGTGCTTCGATAACGATTTCTTCCTGCAACACCTCAACTAACAACTCACTATTCAAAACTGACAGAGACAAATCATCGCTCTCAGCCAGGCTCTGAGCCAGGCCATCAGCCAGGGTGTCACCATTCACGAGTTTGTTCTGCTCGTTCCAGGCGGTGACTGTTTTTGACAGATACCGAGACAATGATTCGTACTCAGGCGAGTAAGTCAGCTTGCGAGGGATCGTGTACTTATCCTGACCTTCATGATATTCCGTAACATTGAACGTCGGTAAAGGGACTTCAATGCGTGGCATCGCCTCCATTAAGCGATCGCTTTGTTCGCTCAGTAGATCAGCAAGTTTCAGGCACGCTTCACTCAAATTGCCAAACGCCGCCTCGTCAAAACGCTCCCTGGCCAGTTTTGCCGCCCGGCTGACTGCACTAAAGGCTTTTGCTAAATCAGTAAACTCATCGCCAACGACTTTTACCTGGTCGCTAGCAATTCTTGCTGCAACCGAGAACGTTACGCAATCATTTCGGGTCACAGTCTGACTGCCATCTGTCATTGCAGCAGCAGTCTCTTTTAGACTCGTTGAGGCGCTGCCAAACTGTCCCTCAAGGAGATCAGTACCAAATTCACGAAATACTGCAGCGTTAGCGAACAATGCGAAGGCGTCGGCCCGCCGGTTATTCAGCAGCGTGTACTGACCCTCAATCCCCTGTTGCACTGAGTCAGCCGAACCTTTTATCAGACGGAACGCCTCAAAACGCGATTCCAAATTAATCGACTGATCATCACCGAACTGACCGGCACCGATGTCTGCGAAACGCCACACGGCACGAGCTCTCGAATTACCCTCGATGTAAGACCGATAAGCCCAGACATCGCCGGTATTAATGCCAGTCTCAGCTAAAAGACCTTGGCGATCCTTGAAATACAGAGTGCCGTATTTTGGAACACGGCAGGTGAGGCCGTCTCGGACTGAATCCGGTATCTGTCGCTGAATCCAGATATACCCTGCGATCCCCATGACAAGAACCACACCTGTGACGACGCCGCCAAATCCAACAATCCGTCCCAGTACGACTTCAATTCTGCGAATCGGTTTGGTTACCACAGTGTGCAGCGAACGCACCCGAATATCTTCGGGAATACTCCAACAGGCCAGGAACATCACCGCGGGCAGAACCAGCCAGGAGATTGCAGTCAGCAGAAACCAAATTTGAACGCCCGTCTGCAACTCCTCTCGACTGTTTCCACTGGAAAGAAACCACCCGCCGAACATCAACAGCACTGCGAATATCACAAACACCATCAACGTTTTGCGGCGAATTGCTTCTTTTAACGTCAGGTGAGCGATGGCCAGAACTCGAGTCGGCGACATCGAGAGTATGTCACGCAAGTAGCTGAAAACCCCTCGCCTAAATACAGCCATGCCAGACGGGCCGAGGCGCAAACAAGAGAGCAGTCCCAACCCTAGTGCAACAGCTGCGATGCTGGTGACAACAGTGGTCCATCTTCCGAGAGCATACGGAACGCTGTAATCTAGTAAATCAAATTCCATAGCTGCTTGGATCAAATAGTTAGCGGAATGGAGTTAGCTCACATCGGAGCCGACAGAACAATTCAGTCCACCGTTAGCAACGAACGTTGCTGTTGTCAGTTTCGTGAACGAATAGATTTCGTCGAATCAACCTCTAGTTCATTTCTCTTCAGTTGAGGTTTCACTCGACTTAGCGTCTTTAGAGGGCTGTGTTGCCGCCATCTCTTCTGCGGTGAATCGTCGGCCAGGCCGTTCGCCACTTTCCCGGACTGTCCGCAGGAAGAGTTGTTCGAGATCGGCTCGCGGACGCTGGAACGAAGTTGTCCCGGACGTGTGTTTAGCGATAACAGCCTTCACTTCGTCGATTGCTTCGTCAGTCAGCGCTCCGGTTCGAATTTCGGTTTCATTGCGTAATTCAAGCAGTTGCTCAACTTCACCCAGGACTTTGAGTTCACCCTGGAAGAGCACTGCGATGCGATCACTGACATCCTGGACATCGGCCAGCTGGTGACTGCAAAGGACTACCGTCTTTCCTTCATCCTTCAGACTCAGGATGAGGTCCTTCATTTCACGGGTCCCGATCGGATCCAGTCCACTTGTTGGTTCATCGAGCAATACAAGATCGGGATCGTTGATCAAAGCCTGCGCGAGTCCGATTCGCCGGGTCATCCCCTTCGAATACTCTTTAAGTTGACGGCGCCGAGCCACATCCAATCCAACCATCTTAATTAGCCGATCTGCTCGTTCGGCCCGTTCTTTGCCTGAAATCTTGAACAGCCGGCCGTAGAAGTCGAGCGTCTCATCAGCGTTCAAAAATTTGTAGAGGTATGATTCTTCGGGCAGATAGCCAATGCGTTCGTTTTTCTCGACATCAGCAGCGTTTCGACCAAGTATCCGGATTTCACCGGATGTCGGAAACAGCAGTCCCAACAGCATCTTGATCGTTGTTGTTTTTCCCGAACCGTTTGGCCCCAGCAGACCAAACACTTCGCCCTTTTTTACATCCAGGCTCAGACTCTTAACCGCCTGAACCTTCTTGCGCCCCCAGAAGTCTCGGTAGACCTTGGAGAGGTTACGAATCTCAATTACGTTTTCCGGAAGGGCCATGAGTGCGTCTTCTGAGCAGTTTTCCTGGGATTTTCAAGGTGTCGGTTTCGGTGAGGTTCACCTCAAAACACGTAAAAACTCCGACATACTCCGGCTACGCCTCGCAGACAGCGGACGTTTGTTGATTTCGAGGAATTCCGTTGGGTGATTACCAGACGACTGCCGACAGGCCGCATTTTTTCAAAATCACAGCTTGATATCTGGCAGGATGCCAAATATATGCCTTCGACATCGATCCGACCAGTATGGCAGTTTCCGGGTTCAATTTTTCGAGGCTAAGTAGTGTCAACACCTCTGCGAGAATTTATTCGCTGCAAGGATCGATCACGAGGAAATCAGCGGAGTCGTCGGTAGATCCTGGTTTCGGCATTATACAAGTTATTATCAGGCAATCGCTGCTTTCATCGTCCTATGATGGCAGGTGCCCTCGACATTCAGCGGCCAGAAAAACTGAGCCCGTGGCGAAGACCAGACCACTTGCAGTAGCCGTGCGTCGAGCGGTCTCCAATGCCGCAGCGGTCGTGGCCGCAATGCGTATGGTGACCGAAGAACTGATACTGCTGACTATTGCTACCAATTCTTCGGGTGTGTAGCTACGAGGGTTATTCTGAAAAGTCGTCAGGACGATGTGGTCAAATTGCGGCAATAGGATTTCGAGCATCGATTTCACGTCTTTCTCACGACACGCTCCGAAAATCAGCACTCTTGGACGTTCCGTCCAGGAACCATTGTTGAGGGTTTGGATGACGGCATTGACAGCATCGGGATTGTGAGCTGCATCCAGAATCACCGTTGGAGAACCGGGAATGACCTCATATCTCAATGGCCACGAAGTCTGATTCAGGCCCTCGCGAATCGTTGCTGAAGTAATCCGTGAATCTGTCTGCGACAGAAGATCGGCTACTGCCACGGCCAGTGATGCATTTTCAGCCTGGTGTCTACCGACCAGTGGCAATGACAGACTATTGTGCTGATGATATGGAGTTGTCACGTTAATAAGCTGCATCTGGCGACTGGACGTTGCCACTTCAACCTGAATGTCCTGGTGTAAACGAATCATGCCAGCACCGCAGGATGTAGCCTTTCTCTCGCACAGCTGAATGACTTCCGGCTGCGTGACTCCTGTAATCACCGGTACTCCCTCCTTAATGATTCCGGCCTTCTCCGATGCGATTTTCTCCAAGGTGTCTCCCAAAATCGATGTATGATCCAGACCGATATTTGTGATCACTGTCACTACCGGGCTACAAACGTTGGTGCAGTCCAGTCGTCCACCCAGTCCCGTTTCCAATACGACCAGATCCACTTGCTGTCGGTCGAAATACATCCATGCCAACAGAGTGGCAACTTCGAAGTACGTTGGCGGAGCATCTTTGAGGTCGCTTGGCGCTGCTTTCAGTTGCTGCTGGAGTTCTGCGACCAGCGAAATCAAATCCTCGCGATCGGGGCGCTGACCATCAACGGTCATCCGTTCCTCAAACACCTCCAGGTGCGGTGATGTGAAGAGGCCGGATCGAATTGCCGATGATTCCAAAACGGAAGCCAGCATGGCAGCTGTGGATCCCTTGCCTTTGGTTCCGGCAATGTGCACAGCGCGTATGCGTTCCTGCGGCGCACCAATCAGATCCAGCAATCGACGCACACGATCGAGCTGAAAATGAGGTGACGCCCTGACTGGTGGAATTCGCTCGTAGTCAATCCGCTCATAGATCCAGCAGACTGCGTCATCGTAAGAAAGTGCCCGATTGGGCTTAATCCTGGTCATGGCAGAGTATTTGGTGACATAGCGCCGGTGTCCTCGCACGGCAGGGAATCAGGAGAGTTTGAAACCGGAAGATCACAAACTATACCAGCCGCAGAGTGCTGCGATCTGGTTCATCTTAGCGAGCTGTCGGATGCGGTTCTTCGCCGAACCAGTTCCCAATGCAGGAGAATAAGCGAAGTTGTGATCGGCAGTCGCCAATGCCGCCTGAACGTCCAGTAGCTCGACCTCTGTGTGACCTCGACGGGCCGCTCGCCAGCGAGCCAACCACATTGTAACCGGGTACATCATTACCAGAGTACGAAAGCCATCCACGACAGAAAGGTTGTGGCAGGCAACACCGCAAAAATGAATTCCCTGTATTTTCACTCGCATGTACCGTTCAAATAGTTCGTCAATTTCCGGCCGACGGCCTTGAAAAGCATTTTCCAGCTGCGAAAACGCAACTACTTTGTTCGGTAACGCGCCAAATGCAGTGACAACAGAGGTGGGTTCTCTCAATGCTGGCACCTGTCCTGCCCCACTGCTGAATCTCAACACTGTTTCCAACAGCTGGACGCGAGTCTTGATTCCGCCTCGAGCCAGCTGATCGGTGTCATGGCGAGCCATCTGAGCTGCCAGCTGGCGGAACATCATACGGCTCATGAAAGACGGACGCAGCACCGGGAGATCATTGTCCGGTTGTGCCTTGCTGGATGCTTCCAGCATCAGCTGCAAAAAATCCTGTAGCCGAGCACCTTTTACAGTTTCAAACTGCGCCTGTTCCACCAAATTCATCCATTCCAGCGTTCTCAACAACCGTACTGTAAAGTTGACTGATTTGTCCTGCATGGAAACATCGAGCGCTTCAATGAACCGGTTGATGTCTTTCCATGACAATTGGGCTTTTGCATGAACAGTCGGTGGAACCACCTGTGTCTGACGTCCTGAAACAACCTGGTCACACAGCTCCTGTAAACCCGCCTGCTGTTCTTCAAGCGCGGTGCCTGCATTTCGAACCACCGAAGGACAGCTAAATCTCAGGCTGGTAGCAATACGATTACCTCGAGGATGAAAAGCATACGGATAGACCTGACATGCCAGCGGCTTTTCCGGCTCCCCGAATTTAGCGTGAATCCGGCATAGCCCCTCTTCATTCAGGAAGACGCAGGCCCCATTATCCTTGTGAGTCAGGCGATAGCGTTTGGGGCCGATCTTTTGAATGACAGGGCGATCTGCAGGGATGCCGTCTTTTTGAGTCCAACCCTGATTTTCGATCCGACGTTTTTCGTCTTCAGTAATTTCAATCAGATGTTCGCGACAGCAACCGCCACAGTTATGGCAGCTCCAATTCTGAATCACCGGAAGTTTAAGACTGGCAGATGCCATAGCGGGAGAACACTTGTGATTAACTACAGCAGAATCAGTTGTCACCTGGAGTCGGACGGAATGGCCATGCCGGAGATCCCGGAGGATCCGGCAGATGAGGAGACTTACCCATTCCATAGTCTTCCGGTCGCATGTTGGCATTCTTCCAGTAAGTCTTGTCATTGATGAACCCGTAGAAACTCGGGTAGAACGGATCGATGACATCAACGTTCGCTTTTTCCGGCACATCTCTATCCAGTAAATGGCATGCGGCATTAATAATTAGTCGCCGCAAATCTTCGTTGAGTAAATCAACAGATGCACCGCCAGTCGTACAGAATGACTGCCCTGTCCCCTTGCCATCGGGAGTCTCATATTGATGCAGCCAGGCAAACGGCTGCATGGGGTCGTTCCGTGGATCACCCTTAAGAGTTTGAGATTCCGGATCGAGTGTTTTTGTGATGGCACCTCTCAACAGCACTTGATCGACGTCAGTCAGATGGACAACTGCATAAACATCGCTGGGAGCGAACACATTTTGAACGCTGTTGAGAATCGGGTGCTCGACGTACGCTGATTCAATCACCCCTCGTGCACCTTCGTGTTTGTGCCGTCCATGATGGCTCACCCACTGTTCTCCCAGAACCTTAAGTCCAAATTGAGCGTAGCTAATACTCTGAAAACTGCCGTCACCGTTGAAGGCGTGAGTCGCTGTGCGAATCCCAAGCACCGGTTTACCTGCATTAAGATATTCCGTGATGTGCTGAGCTTGCTGCGCTGAAGGACGACGGAATCGAGTTCCAATGATCATCAGGTCGGCTGAATCCAGAGCATCCAGACCACGCAGCCCCTGCTGATTATTCGGGTCGATATAGTCTGCTCCATCAGGGCCGAATGAAAAAAGCACGGTAGAATTGCAGTCGTACCGTACACTAAGAATTTTAGCCAGCATCGGCATGGATTCCTCGGTGCGGTATTCTTCATCACCCGCAATCAGCACGACATGTTTCGTATTGTCGGTTACGTGGGGAGCCTTGAATTCCAGTCGGTCGCCGGCACAAGACTCCAATGGCAGTGACAACGCGGTCAGTACAGCCATCGCCGTGAACAGGTATTGAGCGGATTCCTCGAGAAGACGAAAATGTGGATTCATACTGCAAACTTCGCTGGTCAGACAAAGAAACGATCGATACCGGGGACCGGACCGCGGCTGATTCACTTACTGTTAGCCATGATGACGCTGTATCTGTATCCACGTCAAGCAACCGCATTCGCTCAGAGGGCATCTTCCGCTACGATTCGCGGAACACCCAGGAAACACCGCCCGACTTCGGTAACCCGCCCGACATGAGACGTCTGATTCAACTCCCGTTGCTTTTGCTCACTATGTTGCTGGTGGGAGCGTTCGGATTGCGAGTCTTGACGGGGCAACCGTTGCTGGATTGCTTTTATCAGGCCGTCATGTTGCTCACAACGGTCGGCGCTCAGGAACCGCCGGATCTGACAGCCGGAACAAAGCTGTTCATCGTGCTGTATCTGTGCGGTGGCATAGGTGTATTCACGTACAGTTTATTTCAGTTTGGGCAAATCCTGGTCAATGGTGATTTGCGAATATTTCTGGAGCGTCGACAAATGAAAAAGGCCACAGATCAACTGTCCGATCATTTCATCATCTGTGGCTACGGTCGGATGGGGGCCACTCTTTGTGAATATCTGCATCGCCGTGGACAGTCGTTCGTCATCGTCGATGCGAACCCGGATCTGATGACTGATGAGATGAAATCTGACGGATGGTTGTTTATTGAAGGCGATGCAACTCACGACGATGTCCTTGAAAGAGCCGGAATTGTCCGGGCGCGAGGACTTACAACAGTTCTTCCGACCGACGCCGACAATCTTTACGTGGTGCTTTCTGCACGATTGTTATCTTCCAGTCTCCAAATCGTAGCCCGAGGCAGCGACGACCGCGCCGCGGAAAAAATGCAGAAGGCCGGTGCTACGCGAGTCATTAATCCCCTGTCATCCGGGGCCACTCGGATGGCCCGCCTGATGTTGTCGCCGAGCATCGAGAATTTCGTCGAAGTCGCCGAATCCCACGGCATCGAATGGGAGATCGCCGATGTGCAGGTTCCGGTCAATTCTCCGCTGGTCCAACGTCAGATCAGTAATACTCCTTTGCGAGATGCGGGCATTATTCTGCTGGGAGTCTGCAAGGAATCCGGTGAAACACACTTTCCACCACCCGCAAACCTCATCATTGAACCTGGTGACAGTTTATTTGCTTTTGGTCGGTCAGAAAAAATGTCCGCGTTTCCTTCACTGCTGGATGGCGAACAGCAGACGTCGGCGTGACAGACCACTTCGATTGCTATAACGAGTCTCGCAAATGATCTTTCGCCCTGTGCCAGCGGTGAAGCGGGCACTCTACGGCCATTTGAGTTGAGCGAAAACAGAGTACGGCAGCGATTTTTTGGCAGCTTTGCATTCTGGCCTTACTTAATCGGTCAA
>Ga0315315_10000995_pt1 | contig 25517 bp, 44 predicted proteins | sample M140m3416metaG_FD_203699 | JGI IMG/M metagenome (GOLD analysis project Ga0315315, IMG submission 203699) | Ammonia-oxidizing marine archaeal communities from Monterey Bay, California, United States - M1 40m 3416 | ecosystem: Environmental > Aquatic > Marine > Intertidal zone | place: USA... | reverse complement strand
ATTATTTGAAAGTCTTGACTACTTTAGGTCCTTTAGCGAACTCTAATCTTTTGTTATAGTGTTCAATACTTCCGTCAATTGCAGCCTCAGCTGATTCGATTGTTTCCCTTCTGGTTACGTCATGCCAATCATCAGTAGGTTTGCCGTGAGCATCTAAGTTCTTGCATTCCGTTTGATAAAAGCCATTTGGTAATTGTACAATTCTCCAGTTCTTTTTGTCTGCAAAGAATTCCCAGGTTTTTCGGGTTTCTTCGGATACTCCTTCTGTACTATTATTCGAGAAAGAATAGGTTTTATAAAAAAATGTCATTGGTTTTGGTTTTTATATATTTATATTATCACGCGGTTATATAATATGTTAATAGGTTATTAACAGTCATTAATCGAACTAACAACTCCACTTCCGCCAGTTATTACCATTAATTTGTTACTAGCAATTTTATATATTCCGTTACCTAAAACAGAGCTACCACTATTGTTAGTATATACAACATCATTATTAACTGGATATGTAGCACTGCCATTATGCCAGTATTGTACACCAGTTATTTCACTACACCCTCCAATAAAACCAGTAGCTGATGAACCGTTAAAGGTTTGATATGCTGAATAGCTATAAAACTCTTGCATACCGTGAGGTGCACTTTTACCAGCTGTTGTAGATAAAGTTGTTAGCGAACTGCTACTACCACCTACTTCTGCTTTTATTTCACTTATAGATATTGATCCACTGGATTGTAAAGCCATTTTATGAACTTAGTGTTATTAATACTTTTGTAGGTGTAATTTTTTCTGATAACAAATTAGCGACCTCAGCTTCATAAGCTGTTTTAGCATCGGGTCCTATTATTGCAAAAACCCAAGCTTTTACTATGTCATTTGTTAAATCGTCTTTTTCTTGGAAACTAGATAGATCATTTACAGGTAAAACTGTTTTTCTAGTTATAGATTCTAATACATTGTCTTCATTAGTTGCTGTTAAAGTCCATATAACTTCATAAGCAACATTACTTTTGGTTATTGGTGAAGCACTAAAATCTGTGTGACTCGTATGTACGTGTAATGTTTTACAGTCCCAATTATAAGTTATTGCCATATTATTTATTTTTTAAAATCATGATCCGGGGCCATATTGTTATTTTTACCCGATAATTCATCTATTTGTTTTTGCTGTTCTTTTATTGCTTGTATAAGTAACGGTACTATTTTTTTATAATTAACAGCTTTGTAACCGTCTTCTCTTGTTTCTACAACTTCAGGTAGTACTTCTTCAATTTCTTGTGCTATAACTCCTACATCATGACCTTCGTATAATTCTTGCTTATCATTCCAATCAAATTCATATCCACCAATTTTTCCTATTTTATCTACAGCATTCTCTATAGGTTTTATATTATCTTTTAATCTTTCATCTGAAGATTCAGCGGCAACTATATCGCCTTTAACATGTAGACTATTTGAAGCTGGTAAAACCCATAAAATTTCAGATTCATAATTTGGTGAGCCAGTAACCATTTTTCTCATACTAAATCCTCTACCAGCATAAGGGGATGTTGATGATGGAGCTGATGGAATATCTAAGAAAAATGTTTTAAAATATTCACTAACATGAAGTCTCCCTGATGTTGTTGTTCTAGAACCTGAATTTTCATTAAATATAATATTCATACCACTAGCATAATCAGCAGAGGCTGTAACACTATTTGCGGTTTGATTTGGTATTATTAATCCAGCACCATTTAATATCATTACCTGTTTAGAATAATTATCTCCTTCCGCTGCAGCTGTAACCGATTTACCTAGTCTATATTTAGCACTTAAATCAAAATTACCTGATGTACCACCACCACCAGTCATTTCTATTACATGGTGATATCTTGATGCTGATTGCATTTCCATACAAACCGAACCAGAATCACCTGATACAGCACCTAGATTTTTTAATAGCAATGCGGTTGCCCTACCGTTTGAATCTAAGGATGTAGCGGTACCACCAATTGTTGCAAAGCTATCAACTTGAATATCACCACCAAATTTAGCATTACCACTACTATCAATTTTGAACTGTTTAGATATTAGTTCACCATTACTTAAATTAAATTTAGTACCAGCATCAGCATATACTTCAGCACCATCGGGAGCATCGTAATTAGCACTTTGAATAGTACCGGTTGTTATATTATCACCATTTATAGTTGTACTGCCACTTGTTGATAAAGAACTAAATGTAGCAACTTGATTAAATGCAAACGCTCTAACAGGCGCTGCAAAAGTTGGTGTACCTGATCCACCTCCCGCTGTAGTTTCAATTACTGTAAATGCTGAAGTCCAATATTGGTTACTTGCTGTTCCAGCAGCCATTGCAGGAGACTCTTTTTGCCAACCTGTAGGATATGAACCAAATGCTGAAGAGCCAAAATTCCAACTTATACCTGAATTACTTGGTGTGCTTGGTGCACTACTTTGACCAGCAGTATGCCATATAATACCCGTTACGGTTTGTTTACCATTCGTTCCATTTGTACCATTAGTCCCATTTGTACCGTTTGTACCATTCGTTCCATTTGATCCATCTGAACCATCCGAACCATCTGAACCTTGGTTAGATTTAGCTAATGTTTGTATTTTAGTTATAGTTACAGTATTTTCAATAAGAACAGCAAATGAGATTTGTGCGTTATTTTGGTTCATTGCACTTGCATCTGCAAACACAGAAGGATTGCCTGATACGGTTTGTGCACCTGCTGTTACATTAGTTGCTGTGGCAGTTACTTTAAATTCACCAGCCCCAGGTGTACCTGTAACACTATTTAATTCTGTTACTCCTTTATAAACTATAATATTAGTACCACTTCCTGTATATGTTACTGTACCAGCATTTGTTGTAGGTAATGTGTGTGCTTCATTTGTTAATACTACAGTGTAAGCGTCGGCACCATCATCACCATCTGAACCATTACTTCCATTACTTCCATTACTTCCATTACTTCCGTTAGTTCCATTACTACCAGCAGCACCAGTAGCACCTGGTTTAATACCAAACATACTTATTTGGTCTCTTGCCACAATAGCTGCTGTATTTCCACCATCTCTTACTTCTACTTCAATCTTTTCAGGCATATCTGCATAAGCTGCTTTTGGAGTATATGTATATGTATTCCCAGTTGCCGATGCACCTGTACTAACGTCATTTAAGAAAAATTCATAATAACCAGTACCTGCTAAATTATTAGCACTAGCAGTAACTGTAACACTAGAAGGTGAGGGTGAACTTCCTGCTGCGTTGTATTCAAAACTAAAATCACCTGCTGTTAAATCAACTGACTTACCATCAATACCGTTTGATCCATCAGCCCCAGCTGCACCAGTTAATCCTTGTTTTGATTTATTTATGGTTTGATATTTTTTTATTGTAGTTGTGTTCTCTACATTAATAGTATATTCAATAATAGCTAAATCACTTGTCATTCCACTATGGTTAGCGAATGTTATTTTATCAGCTGATATATTTTGTGCACCTACAGTTATAGTACCTGTTGTTACGCTTGTAGTTACTTTAAATTCATTATTACCAGGAGTTGCATTACTTGCGACACTGTTATATTCAGTAGCACCATCAAATACTACTATATCTGTACCAGATCCAGCATAACTAGATACTGCACCGTCTTTATCAGCAGGAACAGCATGTGCTGCATTTGATAAAACAATTGTTAAACCATTAGACCCTTCTTTTACAGGAGCTATATTTATAGTGTCAAATGCCCCCTCAACTTGGTTACCCTCTGCCACACCCGCTCGCATTTCAATTGGCGCACCAAAACCTGAAAATGTCGAAGGTACTGATATAGTTGCTGTATCTTGGTTTTGTCCTGAACCATCTGTAAATGATCCTTCATCTGTAAAATGTGATCCACCTCCAGTAAATTTAAAGAAGCCATCGGCGAAATTTGTAGAATTTGCGGTTAATGTTATAGATGATGGAGCCGGGTTGTTCCCTTCTGAATCATATTTAACAACTAATGCACTTGAACTTAATTTTATTGTTTTTGCATCCGCACCCGAAGCACCAGTACTACCTGTAATAGGATTAAATGTTAAAGCTCCAACCGCACTAGAGTCCGTTAGATCAATTTGTGTTGAACCTTGGTATATAGCGTAGAATGTTCTAGTACCTTTAGTTAAGGATGGAGATGTTCCGTTTACATCAGAAGCATATACTATAGTTGTAAATGATGTAGATGGTGCACCGGATAAATCACCGAATGCTACAGTACCTATATTTGCACTTTTAATTTTTACAACCCCACCAACAACTTCAAAAGGTGCATCATAGCTACCTGATAGACTAGCTGAGCCTCCATTATATATTTTAAATGAATCTGCTACAAATCTTATTTCTGAAAAAGCATCTGATGTTGTACCGTTAGTTGCAAGTATAGACATACCAGCAAAAGAACCATTTGCATCTACTTTCATAGTATATCTAGACTCTGTATATCCTTCAACCGTAGCTAGAGTGTTCGATGCAGTAGTTATATTAGCAGTATTGCCGTTTACTGTGGATGTTAATGCGGTAACAGACGATGCTGATGCTAAACTTGCGTTTGCTATTGCTGCATTTGCATTTGTAGTGACCGCGGTGGACAATACACCTGTAATTCCAGTTACATCACCATTACCGTCTTGTGAAAATACTGCTTCTAGCTTATCTAAGTCACTTGCGACTGCTCCGGCAGCTGATGTAGCTGTACTACTGATGCTTGTTGACAGTGCATTTGCTACTCCATTGATATCTGTACCCGAAAATGTAAATTGGGACTCTAATTCTGTTATTTTACTAGCACTAGAAGTGATATTTGTTGCATTTGTAGCAATATTTGTGTTTGCAGTAGCTATAGAAGTTACATTTAAACCTGTTCTAGTGTCATCTGTAAGTACCCAAGCAGTACCATTGAATATATATAGCTTATTATTGTCATTTGTGTCGTACCATAGTGAGTTTGCGGGTAATCCACTAAGTGTAGGTGGATCATCTTGCTTAAAAACCTTAGGTCTTAGTGCCAATGAGGCTACATTGCTTGTTATATTGTTTTCGTTTGTAGAAATTCTAGGGTCGTGTGTTGATGCCCATGCCCCACTGGTTAATACATAGATCCTATTTCCATCATTTGTATCATACCATATTGACCCATTAGCCACTCCTGTGACAGATGGAGCATCATCTTGTCTAAATATAGCTGGTTTGGCAGCAATACTTGTTGTATTTGTGTTTACTGTAGATGTTAGGTTAGTTAATTGTGAAGCTGAAGCATAGTTTTCGCTTGTAGTAGCGTCTAATACTAAGTTTGCAAATGATTCTGAGAATGCTGTTATGTTACCGGCACTATTAACAGTACCAAATGACGATGCTAAGTTAAGTGAGAAATTTGCATTGGAGGATATATTAGTTGTATTTGTAGTAATAGTAGCATTTACTGAAGCTATTGCTACTGAGTTATCTGTAATAGTACTGGAATTCTGAGAAATATTCGTAGTTATCTGAGCTAGGTTATAGTAATCCCCATCTTTAAAACCTCCATTTGCAAAGTATTTTGCTAAATCCCTTAGTTTAAAGTTCTTTGTTGCATACCTAGGCGTTCCACCCGGTAGGTTATTTTTTGTACCTAGATAGTCCGACCCAGCAATCAGGTCATTTTCGTTTATACTGTCATCTAAGCCATATGTTGAGATTCTAGCCATATCTATTCTTTTTTAGTACCTTTACCGTGGTTACCTCTGTTTTTCTTTACAGATACGAATTTACCTGTCTTGTGATCGTAATCTTTACCTTTGATACATTTACCTTTCTTTATAGCTGCTCTACGCTTTCTTTGATTCTCAGCTTTCTTTCTTCTCCTGTCCGCTGTCATTGCATATCTCTTATCTCTTGCTTTCTTAGCAGCCTTTGCTTTTTTACTTAGTTTTTGTGCCATACTTTATTATTACGTGACGAGAGCTACTTATTAAGTATACATTATTAGCTTGTGTCGCATATAGAGGTTATGGGTTATCTTACCGTATTTACCCTGACCACTCAATAATAAAACCCGTTCCATTTACCCCACCCCCCCACCTTTTTCCCTGATACAACCGAATGTTTTGCCTTTTCCTTTTGATCTAAATACGGAACGAACTGGATAATATGAGTGTAAGTAATTAATAATAATAAATAAATAATACAATCATGAAAAGAATTTTTAACCACGTAACACTATGGAGAGTATGGGAGTTGTTCCTTAACGCAGTCGTAATCGGAATGACAGCATTAGCATTCACTGGCATCATCGGTATCATCATCCAGATAATCGCTGACCCATCAATCATGGACAATGCTTCCTTCGGTATCTATAACTAATAGTAAATACGAATGACAACGGATAATAATAATGTAAGTAACTAATAATAAATAAATAACTATGTATAATCAATCAGCTTTAATCAGAATCTCTAAAAAACTTTACCCTTCTAAGAATGTCTTTCAATTGACTAAAGAAGAACAAAGAAAGGTTCTTGCAATCTACAGAGAGTTTTACTAGAAGCTATTGTAAGTGGGCGTTGACGATTCTCTCCACTCTAAACAAAGTTGAATCTATCAAATGACATAAAGGTTAATGTGAGTTCGATTCTCACCATGTCAACTAAATTAAAATTAATACTATGAATAATAAATTAAACTCAGCAATTGCTAAACTATCTAAGAAAGAATTAGCAGACATCTTCCCACCAATTACAAGAAACAACTTTGTTGTAAGAGATAACTGGTTAGGTAGAAATCAAATCATCACATTCACTAACAATAAGAATCAAAAGATTACTTATAATCATGATGAAGTGTTAAAAGTAATGTTACCTAAACTTCAATTAATGCCATGTTGGATTAAAAGAAAGTACTGGTCTCAATCAACTGACATGCCAAAGAATGTTAGAGATGTAGTAATTGAAAGAGTAGATTTAACTAAATAGGTCTACTCAAACTACCACACTGTAGAGGTATGGTGTATAGCATACTGTGTATAGCACCACCTAAATTCCTTAATATCTTAGTAAACACAATAAAAACAGTGACATTAGCTACCTACTATTAAACCTTATATACCTAGTGTCATACTTTTTTTTAATTCACTCAAGTAGACAGTGAGTGTTACATCTGTAAACTATTTCACATTAGTAAACAATTTACCTACTTTTACTTATAAACTAAATACGAAGTGTTATGGATAATATAAGTGTAAATAAATAATAATAATATGAAAGAATTTTACTGGAATATAGAAACTTTAGAATACTACTCCACTCACCAAAACGAAATAACTAACTTTGTTAAATTCGAATGTGATTTGGAAGATGGTGAAACTGAAGAAATGTTAATAAAAGATTTAACTAAACAAAGTAAACAATACTATAAAAACTTAATAAATAATAATACATTAAAATACAGAAAAATATGAAATTAGTAAACATTAATAAAAACGGTACATTAAAATTTGAACTTAAACCAATAGTAAAAACAATATACTATAACGGTGAACCAGTTAGAGAAGGTGTAGTAAAACATGTCTATAGTTATAATAGTGGATATGTAAGAATTGAAGGAAATGATAGACTTTACCAAATAAATAAAGTAATAAAAATAAAACCTAATACTAAAGGAAATTACTTTGAAATGTACGAAAGAGTATTATTAAAAAATCCTCAAGAAAGATATAAATACCTAGTAGAATGGGTTGAACGATTCTACCAAAGAAATACAGTAACAATATGATATATAAAGATAACTACGGAAATGATCTTACTTGGGCAATAGGTATGCAAATGGAAGATAAACTAACTAGAGAAGATGTTCTAGGTATAATTGAAACTCATGAAGTTTGCAATGAATATAGAGTAAATGGTAAACTATACGGACACTATACAGTTGACGGAAAACTTACAAACTAAATACGAATTTAAATGGATAATATAAGTATGAAAGTAAATAATATGAAAGAACTACTGAAATATGTAGAAGAAAAGAAGAGAAAACAAGCTCACTCTCATTATGAAGTAGCAAAAGTATTTGGTCCTTGTAGTGGAATGGGTAACAGAAGATACAAAGTACAACAAAAAAGTACTTTTAGAAAAGGAAAATCATATGCTTACACTGGTAGGTGGAATGATTACAGAATAAATACGAACAAAATCGGATAATATAATTGATATGAATAAAGAATATAAATACAGAAAAGTACCTTACACTTACCACGAGTGGACAACATTCGACGGTAGATTAGCAACAGGTTATCATTGTGAAGACGAAAAATTACTCGATGGCTTGAATACTGTATCATTCGGTGCTATAACTATCACTGAGATGCAAGATAAAATCGATAACTATATTGATAATAGAAAAGAAAATTTAAAATGGCAAGCACAATATGACAAAGCAGAAGCAGAATACTACGAAAAGTACGGCACGGTCGGTGAATTTTAGTCACAAACCATTGTTTACTTTCACAAAAAGTGAAATTCAAAGAGTTGAAGACGCTCATTGGATAAGGTATAACAAAAATAATGAAAAATATGTAGAATTTGGTGGGTACAGATACACTGCCTCTTAAATAAATAATATGGAATTTAGAACATTTACAAGATATAAACAAAATTTAAGACAAGTAGGCGATAAGATATTCTCTTACTGTACAAATGTAGCAACCGTTGATTACCCAAATTTAATACAACACGGTTGGTGGAGTGTAACAACTCAGAAACATATAAACTATGTAGCAAACGAATTAAACCTTAAAATAGTTAAAGATTATGAATGAAATGTTAAAAGAAATCTCTTTCCAACTAGGTTGTGTCGAGAGAGAAATGATCGATAAAGACGATTTTATAAACGCAATGCAGGAAATATATGCATTCTATAATAAATAAATTATGAGTAAAATGAAAGAATTAGATGCAATTGCTGACGGAATTGCAGAAGTAACAAAAGAATTAATGTATGATAGTATACATTGGCAATTGGAAGACTACCCACAAGACGGCGATGAGTATAATGCTATACACTCGCACGTTATGGAGTTAGCGATTACCAAAATGTATAACGAAATACAATAAGTGAGGTTTAAGGTTGGAAGGACGAGTAGCTTAATTAGGTAGATTTGAAGCTGACCACTTGTTGGTTATTTGATGGATTTCTACACATAAGTGAATTGCCAGAAAGACAGGATAAACAGAGAAAAGAGTATAAGTCGTTCCCGAAACCCGGCCCACCGGAAATCGGGGCATCTCTAACATTCCAGTACTGTCCGCCTCACTTTTTATATACGAGGGCACGTTCGTTGGGTTGATCACCAACGGAGGAAATGAGTGGTTAGGTGGGAGTGTCCTCTTAACATAGCGCTGTAGAGCAGTGGCCAGCTCGTTGGGCTCATAACCCAAAGGTCGTCGGTTCGAATCCGGCCAGCGCAACTAATACAAACTAAATACGAATACTAATGGATAATATAATTGTATGAGAAAATGTAAATGCAATAATATAATACCAATAGGTAGAGTCAAGCTAGGTTATAATACCTGTGTTAATTGTAGTACAACACAACAATATAGTTATGTACCAATTATCGCAAACAAACAAGTACTCGAAGTACAGATCGTTTCGCAAGAAGTGTCGGCCTCAGTACATAAAGCTTGGCGTAGAAAATAAATAAAGAAAATCTATGGGTGAGGACCAATTCGGGTCTTTAATAGTCTAGGTAGCGTACACTTGAACTGCTGAAGTGATTAATCAGTAGCGTGTAAACGGGAGCAGACCTGCCTCACCTTTTTAGGGCGTGAATTGGTTAGATTAAAATTAAGGGAGAGTATACTCGCTTATAATAGCAACCCAGCTAATTTTAATAACGCAGGTTCGAATCCTGCCACGTCCACTATGGAACACCCAAACGCAAAGAAACATTTTTATGTGTCAATTTTGAAGAGTTTAGTAAGAATTGTCGGGTATGCACTACTACCATTCAATATTGTAGTGTCTTGTATTGTACTGATAATCAGCGAGTTAATTGGTATATATGAGGAAATGGTTTAACGAACTAAATACGAAACGAATTGGATAATATAATAAAATTAAATACAATATGACAAAAATTAAAACCGTCTACGACATGTTACTGCCCGACGTTAAAACAGGATTGCAAGAGAGTGCTAGAAAGTACGGCTCTGCTAAAAGATTAAAATACACACTAATGTCTAAAACTATGTGGTCCGATCTAACTATAACCGAAGCTAAAGATTTAATTGCTTTTGGTAATATAGATTCTTGGAAACTAGATAGCTTCAGCTTTATGTACGGTAATAAAATAGTAAAATGAGTCTCAATACACGAGCTTACGATAAAGTCTATGCTAAAGTAAAAGCAATAGAAAACGAGATAAAATCCGATCAATACAATATTGATAATAAAATGGTTACTAGGTTTATACCTATGGAATTACATTTAAGTGTCCTTGAATATAAGAAGAGACAGAAAAAAATATACGAATATATACTAAATTTAATAAATGAAAAAAGAGATAATTGAATACGAAGATGTCGTCGAATTCCTAGCGGATGATGGCATAATGGAAGAACCAGATATGAACTGGATTCTTGAATACATTGAAAGCGAATACGGTTGTAAACTAGACTATGAGTCTGGCTGGGCTAAAGGTGGTGAAGGATTACTAATATATACTGAATCAACTGCAGATAATTATGATGTATACGCTGTTACAAGCGATCATAATGGAGTTAAAGATTTTGGTAGTGATGTATACTACTATGTAGCTGGTGAAGAATTCTCTGAAAGAGCTTTAGAATCACTATTAAACTACCAAGATGTATGGATTGCCGATCATGTATGGGATGAAATGGAACCTGATTTTGATTTTACATTAGCAGAATGGTGGTCAGAAGTATATGAGGATTTACATTCTGAAAAAGTCGATGGATTAATCGAAGAAGGTTATGAATACCTAGAAGAAGGTGATACAATAAAAGAATAATTATGAGCACAAGAAACTGTACAATGGTTGTCAATAGGCAACACGCGGAAAATCATTCAGAAGGTTTTGCCGCTGATCCGTGTGTATACGCGGACAATAGCTATGTAAATATGTATATACACCATGATGGTTATCCTTCATGGCAAGGTGTACAATTAGCTCAATGGTGTAATGTTAACGCTAGACAAGACGGTGCTGCAATGGCTTCAAAATTAGTATACGATAATTACTATGACAGTTGCTATTTATATGCAGATCACCAACATATAGACCACCAATATACTTATATTATATGGACAGGTAAAGACGATATATGGATAAGTTGTTGGGACCAATACAGTAATGAAAATGTATTTGTATTAACACCTGATAAAATTATTCAAAAGTATTGGGAAGATTTAGAATATACTGATTTTGAAAAAGGTGAAACTAGATTCATGAAAGGTAAATGCCAAGATTTAGAATACCATAGTAATAAATTAATGGAATTATTAAAAAATATTGCAAACTAAATACGAAATAGTATGGATAATATGAGTGAAGAAGAGTACCAAGAATTATATGATCGTATTAAACAAGATTTATACGACGAATTCTTAAACCCTGAAACAGCTACTTATGGGGCTGATGTCTTGCGACAAAAGGAAGATAAAGGATTAATAAAATTTGCTACTTCCGAAAAAGAAATTATATTAGAAGAAATAAACCAGCTTGAGCTAGTGATGAAAAGATATGAAGAAGATGAAGAGTATGAGCATGCTGCATTTATGAAGAAAAGAATTGAAAATTTAAAAAAGAGATTATGATAAAACCAATGTTAGCCCACAAGTTTGATATCGACAGAGTTGATTATACACAAACTGAAGGGTATTATATACAACCAAAACTTGATGGCGTAAGATGTGTCTTTACAAAAGACGGTGCATACTCGCGTAACAATAAACAATTTATGAATGTTGAACATATTGAAATGGCACTTAAGCCTTTCTTTGATCAGCAACCTGATGTAATACTAGACGGTGAGTTATATAATCATGAGTTAAAACATGATTTTGAAAAAATTATATCTCTTGTTAGAAAACAAAAGCCAACTGATAATGATAGGTTTGAAGCGGCGGGTATGGTACAATTTCATTGCTATGATTACTTTGATAATGTATTGTATGATAATTACAAAACCCGAATGAATAATTTAGTTGCCTCTGATATATATTGCGATTGCGTTAAATATGTACCTGCTTATAAAGTACATAAACACGAGGAAGCATTGAATATGCACCATGACGAATTCCTAGCTAAAGGCTACGAAGGCTCTATACTACGTGACGGTAGCGCTATATATAAACACGGTAGATCATATGGATTAATGAAGTTTAAAGATTTTTCCGATACTGAGGCAACTATTGTTGGCTATGAGATTGGCAAAGGCAAACGTGAAGGCACTCTCGGTAAGTTCTTTATGATGGATGATGACGGTAACAAATTCGGTTGTCCTCCCGGTAAAGGTTTTACTTATAAAGATATGGCTGATATGCTTAAAAATATCGATAGTTATATTGGCAAAAGAGCTACATTCACATATTTCCAGAGAACTAATGCTGGAAGCTATAGGCACCCATTATTTAAATGTATTAGAAATTATGAGTAAATTAATATGGCAATTATACAACGATAATATGATCTCAGAGGAGGTGGCAAACCTCTTATTAGACAAACACTATAATAGATTAAACAATAAAAGATATAAATGAATATATTTTATTTGCATAAAGATCCCTATAAAGCGGCAAGCTATGTTTATGATAAGCATAAGGTTAAAATGATCTTAGAGTCTGCCCAAATGCTTTGTACGGCCCACAGATATTATGGCAACGAAGACGTGCCTTATAAAACTGCACACTTAAATCACCCATCAAGTATTTGGTGTCGTGAAAACAAAAATCAGTATAGATGGTTATACAATCACATGCTAGGTTTAAGTGACGAGTATACTGCACGTTATAATAAAAATCATTTAACGATAATTAAATGCAAAGAAGTATTAAATAAATATCCTCCCAACATACCTACTGGTAAATTTAATCAACCACCACAATGTATACCCGATGAATATAAAAGTACCGATGCTATACACGGTTACTGGAGGTATTATATACTTGATAAACATAAAATTTGTAATAAAAATGAAACACCTTATACTTTTGACACTATTCCTGAAGGAGTTAGTGACCGCCACAGTATATCATGCGGTAATTGAACAGACAGACAGCACTCCATTCGTCACTGCCTCTATGAAACACATAAACCCTGATAATCCAGCGGGTCATCGGTGGATAGCAGTTTCACGAGACCTTGAAAAGTTGGGTTATACGTTTGGAGCTACCGTCTGTGTAGAGGGAATAAATAAAGAATTTGATGGTGATTGGACTGTGCAAGACAGAATGAATAAACGTTTTACTAAACGAATTGACTTTCTTGTTAACCAAGACACTATGGGAAAATGGACTAACGTAAAAATAGAACTAAATGAGTAGAACAACACAAAATGCAAAGCATTTAATTAAAGTAAATTATTTGGGAGTTGCAGATAAAATTAAACAGTTTAGAAAGCCGAGGAGGGCGACGAAAGCTAGAAAATAATAAATAGTAAGAAGCTAATGTCACAAGGAAGAAATTTAAAGTGGCTGGACAATAAGAGGGTAATTTATTACCGTAATCCTATTACTGACCTACCATCTGAAAGTACTGATCTATATGATTACTACGGGGAAGGTACGTTTGAATGCTATAGTTTATTTAGAAGCAAAGCAAAAATAACCACATACAAATCATTGAAGTGGCATTTACATGTTTTATATTATTTGAATTATGATGGCATTGATGGAGATGAAATATCTTTAGAAGATGATATGCGATACATCTTTAAATTTATTGCCAATAAAGAAAATGGTTTTGTCACTTTCTTTATAAAGCAGAATTTACTTAACAACATGATAAAAGAAGTATTTAGTGCTGGTGATACTCCTCCACGAAATAGAAGACGTAGAGTAATATTTAAACCGGCTGCTTATCATTTAACATTAAGTGAAAAATTAAGTATTGTAGGAACATTGATTGGTAGAAGTAAAATGGTTACTCAAGATATGATCTATGATGCTATGTTAAGTATAAACGAAAAACAAGATAAGATTACTTATAATAAATTAGCTGATTATTTTAAATGTTCAACCCGAACTATATATAGAAATATCGGCAAACAATTAAAACTCGAAAAAGAATTATTAAATAAAGAACTATGAAAACAATAAAATTCAATCATGAAAAAAAGACTGCTCAAATTGAGACAGATAATGGGTATAAAACTCTTACTAGATTAAATAAAAATGTGGAATATACGGATTATTTAAGCTGGTATACTATTAACGATAGAATATATATATAAAATGAGAAAATATAATATAGCTAATTATGTTAGGTATAAAAAAGAAGTTGAAGCACAACTTAAAAAAGTTAGAAAACCTATTGAAGGTGATTACACATATTTAAATGATGATGAAATCAAAATTAACTTTTTACCTTTAGTTGAAACTTTAGCAAGAAAACAATCTACGTCAGATCAAGCTTCAGGTGTATTAAGTATAAATGACTTATTACAAGAGGGATCCTTAGGATTATGTGCTGCTGTATCAAAACTTGATAGAGATCTTTTAATTAAATCTGAGGACCAAGAAAAAACGTTAAAGTCGTTTCTATCAAAAAGAATAAAGGGAGCGATACGAAGAGCCGTAGATAACTGTAGGGGCGATATAAGAATACCAGAACATAAACTAAATGAAATACGCAAAAATCCTAAAGATGAAAAGATGGTTGCTATGTTTTTTAATAGTGTATTTTCTAGTATTGATGCAAAGCCACCCGGTGATGATGATAATATGGCTTACCAAGTTATAGATAAATCAGAACCATATAATATAACTTTACTTAATACTTATTTGTTAGGATTAATGAGAACACATTTAACACCTGTTCAATATGATGTATTAAGAATGAGTTATGGACTAGACTGTGATAAGCTTTCAGCAAATGATATTGCGGTCAAACTAGGAATCAATGTGAGCACAGCGCATGTACGTATTTCCCAGATAAAACGGGATGCTATACACTGCCTGATAGAGAACGTAGATAGTTCACAAGTACTTGATTACCTGTAAGTTACGGTGCAACACACCGCTTAAGTTTAATTTAAAATATGTAATTATATTAGTATGACCATAAACCAAAAATTGTCAACCATTCAGACAAAATTTAAATCGAAGAAAAGTAGATTTAACTCATTCGGCAAGTATTACTTCAGAAGCGCCGAAGACATTCTCGAAAGCATAAAACCCTATTTATTAGAAATGGGAGTTGCAGTTACAATTAATGAAGAGTTAATTGAAAATGAGCCTATGCCTATAATTAAAACAACTGCGAAGTTGATTGATGAAAAAGGTATGGAATTATCAGCTGTTGCAATAGTTGGTGTGGATCTTGCCCAAAAGGGTATGCAGACTCCACAACAATTTGGTAGTGCATCGAGTTATGGTAAGAAGTACGCATTGGGTAACCTATTATTAATAGATGATACTCAAGATAGTGACGCAACAAATAACCACGGAAAAGGCCAAACGTTGACGAATAAACCAAAGTTTAATTCAACAAAACAAAAATTGGCTGATATACAAAAAGCTATAAGCTATATTAAATCAGGTGGTAAAATTGAAGCTATCAAAGCTAAATATGATCTGACTCCAGCACAGGAGACAGAATTAACAAAAGCTTAATATGACAAAAGAAGAGATTATTGAAAAATTAAGGGAAGATGAACATTATTATGGAGACTTTGGAAAACAATACAGAAGTAATAGTGACATATCAACTTTATTAAATAATCCTTTAGCACTTGGAGAACAATCCAAACCAAGTCCAGCATTTTTAGTTGGTGGTTATTTTCATACCGCAATACTTGAGCCAGATAAGCTTAAGAAATATAAGGTAATACAATCAACAACAAGAAATACAAAAGCTTACAAAGAACTGTCAGGAGGAGAATTATGTTTATTACAACATGAGGTCGATAAGATCGAAATAATGACAGAAAAAATAATGGAAAATGATATATGTCGCGGTTTAATACGTGGCATTGATGTTGAGTATGAAAAGCCCAATATCACAGAGCTCGAAGGTCTTTTATGGAAAGGTAAAGCAGATATTGTAAATCACGATGAGAAGTTAATCATAGATTTAAAAACTACCAAAGACATAAATTCTTTTAAACGCTCCGCCTACCGCTGGAATTACGATTCTCAAGCATATATCTATAGTAAATTATTTGGGTACGAATTTGTATTTATAGCAATGGATAAAACTACTCATCAAATAGCAGTTATGGATTGTTCACCTGAATTCTATGAATCAGGAAAAGACAAGGTAAAGAGAGCAGTAGAAGCTTACGATTTATTCTACAAAACAGATGGATTTGATCCATCACAATATTTTATTAATTTAACACTTTAATTTTATTAATTATGCCTAGAACTAAAACTAGAACCTGTTCAGTAACAGGAATGAAAACAAGTACTAACAACTTTTATGCAAATCAAACGCATGTTAAAGCTGTAGATAACTTAAGAAGAGTCACTGGTGCAACTAAAAATCAGATGACTAGAATGTTTAACCAAATACAAACATATTAAAACATGGCAAGTATAATAGCAACAAGTATTGACCTAACGAAAATACCTAAAGATAAGATTATCGAAGGTAAAAAAGGGAAGTACTTACCTATTACTGTTACTATCAACGATGAAGTTGATCAGTTTGGAAATCAAGGACCTGTGGTTGTTCAACAATCAAAGGACGAAAGAGATGCCAAAACTGAGAAAGTTTATCTTGGTAATGTAAAAGTAGTATGGACCAACGGTGATAATGTGGACGTAGCACCAAGGGATAATGCCCCTGCCGCTGCCCCTCAACAATCACAACAAGCAGTTAATGATTTACCATTCTAAATAGTTAATTAATGCAAGTAAACAACACGGAGATTAACGGATTTTTAATCGACCAGTTCAACCAGCACGATTTAAAGGTTGGTGCAACGCAGGGGATTTGTCCCCTGTGTTCATCTACACGTAAGCCTGAAAACAGGAAACAACAATGTGCTAGTTACGATTGGGAGCGTGGGCTTGGTACTTGTCATAACTGTGATTCGACCTATCAATTACATACATATAAACGTAAAGGTGAAACTGTACGTGAATATGTGAAACCTGATTTTTCTACCAAAACGCATAAAGCACCCGGTAGTAAAGTAGTTGAATGGTTTAAAACAAGAGGTATATCTCAGAAGACTCTCGAAGATTTAAATGTCTCCGAGGGTCCTGAGTTTATGCCACAAACCGGCAAGTCCGAGAACACAATAAAGTTCAATTATTTTATGGGCGGCGATTTAATTAATATTAAATACCGCGATGGAAGAAAGAACTTTAAATTATTTAAAGGAGCTGAGAAGGTCTTTTATAACATTGATAGCATAGTGGGTTATGATACTTGTGTTATCGTTGAAGGTGAAATGGATGCATTAGCATTTCATGAAGCTGGAGTAACCAATGTAATATCTGTACCAAATGGAGCTACATTAAATCATAACAATTTAGATTATTTAGATAACTGTATAGATTATTTTGAAGATAAAGAAAAAATAATATTAGCAGTTGATCAAGATGAAGCGGGTATAGCATTACAGAATGAATTAATTAGAAGGTTAGGAGCAGAGGTTTGTTACTTAACTAATTTTATAGATTGTAAAGATGCTAATGATTATTTACTTAAATATAGTAAAGACGATTTAGCTAAAACAATTAATGAATGTAGGCCAGTACCATTAGAAAACGTAACAACTTTTAAAGATATAGAACATGAAGTTACAGACTTTGTACAAAACGGTTTCAAACGCGGGTACCAAATTGGTATACCTAACTTTGATAATATTTTTAGTACTTATACTGGTCAGTTTATCACTGTTACTGGCATACCATCTAGCGGAAAATCAGATTTCGTTGATCAGATGGTAGTTGGTTATAATAATAACTACGGCTGGAAAACAGCATTTGCATCTCCCGAGAATGCACCTACGTATTTACATGCACATAAAATAATGCGTAAAGTATGGCAAGACATGCCTAGAAAATCAGATATTGGTACAGCTAAATGGAAACAAGTAGCAGATCACGTTAACGATAACTTTTATTTTATCGATATGGAACGTTATACTTTAGAAACAGTATTACGTAAAGGTGCAGAGTTAGTTAAGCGTAAAGGAATCAAATGTTTAGTTATTGATCCATTCAATAAGATTAGAGACGTAGACTGTAAAACTGAAGATGTAAATAGATATACAATGGAATACTTAACAAAGATTGAAACCTTTGCTAAAAAGTTTGATGTCTTAGTATTTATTGTAGCTCACCCTACTAAAATGTATAAAGATAGTAATGGTAAGATTGAAGAACCAACAATGTATAACATTAAAGGTGGAGGTGAATGGTATGATGCATCTTATCATGGGTTATTAGTGCATAGAGATTATGAAGCCAAGACTGTTAAAGCAAAAGTTTTAAAAGTTAAGTTTCAAAATCTTGGTGAGAATGGAGCTGAAGCTCATTTTAAATGGGAACCTAGATCAGGTTGTTTTATTCCACACGAAGTTCAAAGCTTAGAAGATGAACCAATGCCCTGGGATTAATGAAAAGTTTATATAAAAGAAGAAAACCAAATTACCTTCCGCCATATTTGCCAAACCCGGAAGAACAAGAGTGGAAATTATTTTGTACAAGAAACAATATAAGGATATCACCTTGGGCAACATCATTAGATGGTGAATGGAAGATATGTATAAACTTAGGGCCATATAAAAGGGGAGAAAAATGTAACTTTGCTCCGTCAATTTATGACAAGCATACATTATGGCCAGAATATTATAGAATGTGTAAATATTATTATGACAAATATAGAACAACAATATAGAGCTTTATTAGCAAGTCTATTACAGTCTGCTCCTGAAAAAGAAGACAGAACAGGTGTAGGCACCAAATCAGTATTTGGTAGACAGATTGAACATGATATGTCATTAGGTTTTCCATTATTAACTGGAAAGAAAATGTATTTTAATCATGCTGTTACAGAATTGTTATGGATATTACAAGGAAGAACAGATATGGGTTATCTTCATGAGAATGGCGTTAGCTATTGGGATGATGACTATAAAAGATCTGGTAGACAAGATGGAACTTTAGGTCCTGTCTATGGCGCTCAATGGCGTGACTTTAATGGTTATGACCAGTTGATGGAGTTACTTTTTGCTATACACCATGATCCCTCATCTAGGCGACATATAATAAGTGCTTGGAGACCGGATAAATTAAAGAATATGGTATTACCACCATGTCATTATGCAATGCAAGTAAATATAAATAATGATAAAATGGATTTAATGTGGATCCAAAGATCTGCAGATGTATTCTTAGGTTTGCCATATGATATTGCAATGTACGGTTTATTATTAGAATTGTTATGTCATAATACAAAATACACACCTGGCAAACTTATAGGCCAACTTGGTGATTGTCATTTATATTTGAACCATACTGATGCAGCTTATTGTTATATATATAGAAATCCTAATTACTTTGATAAATTGCCTAAAGTTAAAATATCAGGCAAGGGATTTCAGTTTAAAGGTGGCAGAGAAAAGCCTGATGTAATAGTACCAAAAAAGAAACATATAGAATTAATTAATTATAAACCTTTGCCAGCAATACCGGCAAAATTAAACGTTGGAAAATAATGAAATATCATTTATATCACATTCCAGGTAAAAAAATCGGCGTTACACGTGATCTTAATAAAAGGGTTACGCAAACGCAGGGCTACAAGCCTGGAGAATATGAGGTTCTAGAATCTTCTACAGATATTGATTATATATCTAAGAAGGAAATAGAACTTCAACAGTCTTTTGGATATAGGAAAGACCATAAACTTTATAAAAATTTATTTAAAATGAAAATAAACGTAACCGAACAAACAACAACATTCCCGGTTCCAGTAACAAAGCTTAAAGAAACTTTGGAGAACCAAATTGGAATGGTCTGGAAAACAGGTTTTGGCAGAATATTATTATGTGCAGAACTAACAGACTGGATTACAAAAAATGCTCACGTATCAATGTACAATAGTGACAGAAGCTACGTATACAATAAAGCTGTATGGGAAGCATTCAATGAAATAAATAGCTTAGAAAGCTTAGAAAAAGACATAAAAAAATCTGAGTTAATGGACATAACCCATTTTGATTTAATAAGAAACTGGGCTGCTGAAAGAGGCATATATGAAAAAGGCAATAGTCATACACAATATGTTAAGCTTCAAGAAGAAGCTGGTGAATTAGCAAAAGCTTTACTTAATAAAGACAAAGCTGAAATTAAAGATGCTATTGGGGATATAACTGTTGTATTAACAAACTTAGCTTATCTTGAAGGTTTTACTATTGAAGAATGTATTAAAGCTGCATTCTCAGAAATATGTAATAGAACAGGCAAGATGGTTAACGGAACATTTGTAAAAGATGTGTAGAGATAAAATAATTGAGCGAGTAATTAATAAGATTAAAAGCCGCTCAGACGTAGGCTATAAAAAATATGGCGTAACGTTACACGAGGATGATCAGTCTTTAGATACATGGCTGACACATATACAAGAAGAGTTAATGGACGCTGTAAATTATATTGAAAAAGCAAAAGCTGTATTGACAGATGAGATAGAAGAAGTTGCTTTAAAAAGATTTTCAGGCGCCGATGATATAGAAGTTCATGAAGAAGAAATACTATAGAAGAAAAAAAAGAGGTCCTGTAGTTTCTAAAAAAGTTGAATACGATGGAATTAAATTTGCATCTGGCTTGGAAAAATATATGTATGTTGCTTTAAAAAATGCAAACATACGAGCTAAATACGAAGGCGAAACATTTGTATTATTAAATGGTTTTCATTTTGAAAACGAATGCCATGAAAGACAAGCTAATAGCAAAGGGTTATTTAAAAATAGAGGTAGTAAAAGAGTATTGCCTATTAAATATACTCCAGACTTTATTGGTAAAGACTTTATAATTGAAACAAAAGGTAGACCTAATGAATCTTTTCCAATGCGTTGGAAACTATTCAAAAGATTGGTAACTCAACAGTTCCCAAGTTATACTTTATTTAAACCACAAAATCAAAAAGAATGCGACAAGGTAGTAGAAATTTTACAGAGTCAGCCAAGCATTTAGCAAGACGTAAATATAAAGAACGTAAAATTGATACGTTCATTAAATGGACCGTAACTGCACGTGGGCATCTAAAGTGGAAAGACTTAGAATATATACATGATAAATACGGAATAAAATGCTATGGCTAAAAAAATAAATATATTTCAATATATAAGAAAAGCAAAAACAAAACGTCCAGGTTGTCACGCTAAATCTAAGACGTCAAATTTAAAATCAAGTAAAAATTATGTCAAAAAATACAGAGGGCAAGGGAGATAAAAATTGGAGTATGGCTCTAGGAGTATACCCAGGAATATTGTTTGGTGTTAGAACTTATGAAGGACCAACACATACACAAACAGTATTTTATCTACCATTTGTAGATCTCGCAATAGAAAAAGAAAATTAATATGGCAGCACCACTATTCACTGAAAGAATACCTTATAAACCTTTTGAATACCCAGAGTATTATACTGAAGGTTGGCTAAAACAGGCACAAGCGTTTTGGTTACATACCGAAATACCTATGTCTGGTGATGTTAAAGATTGGAATGAAAAATTAAATGATAAAGAAAAAAACCTTGTTGGAAACATACTACTCGGCTTCGCACAAACCGAATGCGCTGTCTCCGACTACTGGACGCAAAAAGTTGTATCTTGGTTCCCGAAACATGAGATTCAACAAATGGCAATGATGTTTGGAAGTCAAGAGACTATCCACGCAGTTGCATACAGTTATTTAAATGAAACATTAGGCTTAGAAGATTATGAAGCGTTCTTACATGAGCCCGCAACAGCCGCTAGGTTTGATAACTTAGTTGCTTATGAGGGTAATGATCCTGTAGGGATAGGTAAATCGTTAGCTACGTTTTCAGCCTTTGCAGAAGGCGTTAGTTTGTATTCTGCATTTGCTGTGTTATACAGTTTTCAAATGCGTAACTTACTGAAAGGTATTGGCCAACAAATGAAATGGTCTGTAAGAGATGAATCATTACATTCTAAAATGGGTTGTCAATTATTTAGACACATGTGTTCACAAATACCAGGATTAAAAGAAGAATGTAAAGAGCATGTATATGATGCAGCTTTAACGATGCACAATGCTGAAATGACTTATATATCTAAGTTATTTGAAATGGGTGATATTGAAGGTATAACAAAATATGACCTTCAACATTTTATTAAAAAACGTACAGGTGATAAAATTAAAGAATTGGGTTATAAAGCAGAAGGAAAATTTAAGTTTGAATATGACCAAAAGTCAATTGATAAAATGGCTTGGTTTGATCATCTTACCGGGGGTCACACTCACACTGATTTCTTTGCTGTTAGGCCGACTGACTATAGTAAACCGAATGAAGGCGAAGATTTTGAAGATATATGGTAAACTATAAAATAAGAAAATTTCTTGTTGAAAGAAGAAGACAATTAAAACCATTAGAAAGAATGGCTACTCGTATTGGATATATGGGTGCTGGTTTTTTAGTGGCAGCGCAATGGACTTTAGAACCTATGCTATACATAGTAGGTTTTATTTGCGTCATGATACAGACTGGATCAAGAAAACAATGGAACTTAGTAGCATTAAATCTTAATGGTTTATTTGCTTGGATAAAACATTTAATAACTATATAATATGTGGAATAAAGATTGGAAAAAAGGTATTGATTACCCTAGCTGGGGAGATACTGATGTTTACAAAAAAACTATAACTGGTGGTTATTTATTCAATGGTGAAACTCCACGTGAAGCTTATACACGTGTTTGTGTTGCTGTAGCTAAGCGTTTAAATCGCCCAGAATTGGCTGAAATCTTTTTTGATTACATATGGAAGGGTTGGCTATGTTTAGCTTCTCCTGTGTTGTCTAATACAGGCACAGATAGAGGTTTGCCAATATCATGTTTTGGTATTGATGTAGGGGACTCAATATATGAGATCGGAATGAAAAACCTAGAGATGATGCTACTCGCAAAGCACGGCGGTGGAGTTGGTATCGGACTTAATATGATCAGACCCGCTGGCGCAAATATAACTGGAAATGGAACATCTGATGGAACTGTGCCTTTTTGTAAAATCTACGATAGCACTATACTCGCGACGAATCAAGGATCTGTCCGAAGAGGAGCTGCAAGCGTTAATATTAATATTGATCACCCCGACTTTGAAGAGTGGTTGGAAATTAGAGAACCTAAAGGAGACGTTAATCGTCAGTCGCTCAACTTACACCAGTGCGTTGTGGTCGGCGACAAGTTCATGCGAAGACTTGATGTCGGAGATAAAGATGCGAGGAGGTTATGGGGTAAGCTACTTCAAAAACGTAAAGCAACTGGAGAACCTTATATTTTATTTAAGGGAAATACAAACAAGGGTAACCCAGCAGCTTACAGAAAGCACGGCTTAAAAGTACACATGACAAACATATGTAGTGAAATTACATTACATACTGATGAATCACATTCATTCGTTTGTTGTTTATCATCGTTAAATATAGCTAAGTACGATGAATGGAAGAACACAAATCTAATATACGATAGTATATGGTTTTTAGATGGTGTCTTAGAAGAATTTATACAAAAATCAAAAGGTAAAGTTGGATTTCATAATTCAGTAAGATCAGCCGAAAAAGGAAGAGCATTAGGATTAGGAGTTTTAGGTTGGCATACATACTTACAGGAAAAAGGTTTACCTTTTGAAGGATTATTATCACAATATGAAACAAGAAGAATATTTAGTCAAATTAAAATTGAATCGGAAAGAGCGTCTATGGCATTGGCTGAGGAGTTCGGGGAACCCCTTTGGTGTCGCGGCTCTGCTATGCGTAACACTCATTTACGCGCTATTGCTCCTACTGTCAGCAATAGCAAACTTAGTGGAAATGTTTCCCCAGGTATCGAACCTTGGGCTGCAAACGTATTTACTGAGCAAAGCGCAAAAGGCACGTTCATACGGAAAAACCCTACGCTTAAAAAAGCTCTAAAGAAACATAAACTTGACAACGAAAAAATCTGGAACAGAATCTTAAAAGATGGTGGTTCAGTACAAGGTATAAAAGCACTTGATAACATTATGATAGGTAAGTATAATGATATACCTTTAAAAGAAGTCTTTAAAACATTTAAAGAAATAAATCAATTAGAATTAGTTAACCAAGCTGGTATACGTCAACAATATATTGATCAATCAGTTAGTTTAAACTTAGCCTTCCCGGCTGTTGCATCTCCTAAGTGGATTAATAAAGTTCATATGGCTGCATGGAAAAAAGGGATTAAAACATTATATTATATGAGAACCGAATCTGTGCTTAGAGGCGATATTGCTGAACAAGCTATGGATGAAAACTGTTTAGCTTGCGATGGATAAAATAACAATAGAACAAATATTAGAACCGGTAGGTGTTGCAAACTTCTTTAAAAATTATTGGGGTAAAAGACACTTAGTTATTAGAAGAAATAAATTTAAAGATTTATTCACGTGGGATGATTTTAATAATTATTTAAATAGATATCCACACGTAAAAGGTTTACAAATTATTGATTATCGTAAAAAAGGCGATGGTCGGTGGTGTTTAGATAAAGTACGAAATAAGAAATTAAAAGAGGTGTTTTTATCTAAAGAAGACATGTATAAACAATGGGTTAACAAAAATAGAACTTTTGTTATTCCATTTGTTGAATATGAAAAAGAAGGATTAGTTAATATATGCTTTGAGTTTGAAAAGTATTTTGGTCCTGGGCAAGCTAACGTATACGCCTCACCTAAAGCTAATTCAAAATCATTTCCAGCTCATGCAGATGGAACTGAAAACTTTTTATTCCATACACAAGGTAAAACTAAATGGACAGTGTATAAAGAGTTTGCACCTAATAAACCAACTGAAATAGCAGAAGAGTTTATTTTAGAACCAGGTGATTTGCTATACATACCACAATACCAATATCATAAAGTTGATACTATTGGGCCTAGAATATTAATTAGTATACACTTTAAGAATAAAGAAAACCAATCAATTGAAAAATTTAAAGTAACTACAAATAAACAAAACAAAAGACCCGTTTGGATTAATTGGGAACCAGAACAAAAACAAAAACCAAAGAGTCGAGCTAGACTCA
>Ga0315315_10000993_pt1 | contig 25577 bp, 27 predicted proteins | sample M140m3416metaG_FD_203699 | JGI IMG/M metagenome (GOLD analysis project Ga0315315, IMG submission 203699) | Ammonia-oxidizing marine archaeal communities from Monterey Bay, California, United States - M1 40m 3416 | ecosystem: Environmental > Aquatic > Marine > Intertidal zone | place: USA... | reverse complement strand
ATTATTGATTTAAGTTTATAATTTTTTATTTTGGGTAGCTTATTTCCATCAATTAAAACGAGAGTAGGTTTTTTTTCAAGTTTCTTTACAGCTCTTTTCATAGCTAACATGCTTGCTTGAAGAATATTAATTTTTTCAATTTCTTTTACAGAAGCTTTACCGATTGACCATATAGAGTTTTTTTTTATGTATTTTGATAAAATTTCTCTTTTTGATTTTGTTAAACTTTTTGAATCTTTTAACAACTTTTTGTTAATAGATTTATTTAAAATAACTGCTGCAGCATAAACTGGTCCAATCAAACTTCCCCGACCAACCTCATCTACCCCAGCAATAATTTTCATTAAATTATGATATTTAAATTTTGTATTTTTTGTTTAATTTTTTTCAAGTCCTCCCATGAATATTTCTTATTTTCTGGGAATCTTATTAGATAAGATGGACTAAAGGTTATCATTAGTGGGAAGGTTTTATTTTTTATTATAATTTCTTTCCATTTTCCTCTTTCAATCGAAATTTTACTATTCTGACCTGTAACAGCTTCCATTGCAGTGCTGCCCATTAAAATAATAATTTTTGGGTTTATAATCGAAATATGTTCTTTTAGAAATATTGAGTAACGTTTAATTTCTTGAGAAGTAGGCTTTCTATCTTCGGGTGGTCTAAAATTAATCGAATATGTAGTATAAGCTTTTTCTATTTTAATGTTAATCGCAGATAACATTTTTTTTAGCAGTAAACCTATTTCGCCTTTGAACGAATGATTAGATGTTTCTTCTTCCTCTCCTGGAGCTTCTCCGATAATCATAATTGAACTATTAATATCACCATCACCAAAGATAATTTTTTTTGAGTTGTTTTTAAGTTTACAATTTTCAATTGTATTAATTTTTTCTCTAAGTTCTGATAATTGAATAGATTTTTCTTTATTTTTATCCAATTCTTTGTTCTCAACAACATTAAATCTATTTATTGGTTTATCACTAAAAACAAAGTCAGGTTCTACATTATTTATCAATTCTTGAACATATATGCCATTTTGATTTAAAGGCTTTTTAGTCATAAAGTATCAATATGTGTCTTAAAAAAATTAAATTTATTTTACTTGTATTGGTACTTTATCAAACTCCATTGTATTCTAAAAGTACTACTTTCAATAATTTTAATTCCAAGAATTTGTCAAAATATTTTTCTGGTATAGTTGCGTTTGAAAATAAGAATAATTCAGATGCTTTAAAATTTTTTGGGTCTTCTAAAATTTTATTAAATAAGCATGACCCTTATCTAAAAAGGTATGTGTATTCTTTGGTTTTAGAAAACAAAGTTTTACAAGCAATTAGCGTAATTAAAAATAATGAAGATAATAGCAATGTAAATTTTTTTGATGCTTATTTATTGCTTATTATAGATAGTTTGAAAAAAAATGATTTTGAAAAAGCAAATTTTTATTTAAAAAAAACAACATTTTTCGATCAATCAGATAGATTTAATTCAGCAATTTTAGAAAGTTTTAAGCAATATGTTCATGTATTTAAAAAAAATGAAATATTAGATAATAAAAAAAATTTAGGAAAATTTTCAATTATTTCCGAAACATTTCAAAGGTGTTATTTAGGAGATGGTCTTACAGACACATATTTTATGGATTTAATTAATGATGGCGAAGGAGATTACACTAGGTATATTTTTTTTTATTTAAGTTACCTGATTGAAAAGAACAGAATAGAGGAAGCAAAAGAAATAACAGATAATTTAAGCTATATTAATACTACGTTATTACTTTCTCAAGGTAAGAGCTGGATACAAAATAAAAATTCAGAAAAATTAATTAGTGTTTTTTCGTGTAAAAATTCTAATGATATTATTGGTGAATTTTTATTTTTGATTTCAAATCTTTATTCCTCACAAGATAATTTCGAAAAATCAAATTTTTATCTAAATTTATCAAATTTTCTAAACCCGAAATTCATTTTTAATTTATCTTTAATTGTTGAAAATCAATATTTAAATGAGGAATATAAAAAAGCAAAAAAAACACTGAATAAATTTAAGAAAGAAGATGATTTTTATTATTGGTATCGAGTAAAAAAAGAGGCACAAATTATTGCAAAACAAAGATCTAAAAAAGAGTCACTAAATTTTATAACATCTGAATTTAAAAAAATTGACAGACCAAATCAAAAAGTAATATTTGATATTGCAAATTTTTATAAAAATTCAAAAAAATATAAAGAAGCAATAAAATATTATACAAAAATAATTAATACCTTAGATGACACGTCTGAAATGAAATCTGATCTTCTTTATAGAAGAGGGGGTAGCTATGAAAGAATTGGAGAATATGAAAAAGCAGATGAAGATTTACTTTATGCTTTAAAGTTAAATACAGATGATCCGTATATATTAAATTATTTAGCCTATTCGTGGTTAGAGAGAAATTACAAAATTAATGAAGCAATTGAAATGCTTGAAAAAGCTTATTCGTTAAAAAATAATGACCCTTATATAATTGATTCAATTGGTTGGGCTTATTATTTAGTCAATAATTACTTAAAAGCTGAAAAATTTTTAAAAAGAGCAGTAGAATTAATGCCAGATGATCCAATAGTTAACGATCATTATGGTGATATTTTGTGGAAGTTGGATAGAAAAATTCAAGCGAGATATTTTTGGCGTAACGTTCTTAAAATGGACAATGCGGAAGAAGAGATGATTGAAAAAATAAATTCTAAAATTATTAAGGGACTTGCAAGTTCTTGATGAGACAATTTAAAATAAAATCACATGCTAAATTGAACTTAGCTTTAAATATTACTGGCAAAACTTCATCTTTGCATAAAATTGAGGGTATAGTTGCTTTTTCGTCATTACATGATGAAATTTATATTCAGCCAATTAAATCTAAATTTCATAAGATTATATTCACTGGAAAATTTTCAAAAAATATCAGCAAGAATAATACAGTATCAAAATTGTTAAAAATTTTAGAAAGAAATAAATTTTTAAAAAAAAAAAAATTCAAAATTAAGATAAATAAAAAAATTCCTAATAAAGCAGGTTTAGGAGGGGGATCAATGAATGCTGCAAGTATCTTGAAATTTTTTGTTAAAAAAAAGATTATTAAAATAAGCAAAAAGGAAATTGTTACAATTTCAAAAATAATTGGCTCAGATGTATTTTTGGGTCTTAATTCTGTAAATTCTATTTTTAATGAAAAAAATGAAATAAAATATTTTTATAATTATAAAAAAATTTACACATTAATTGTAAAACCCAATTTCGGTTGTTCTACTAAAGAAATTTATTCCAAAGTTAGAAAATTTAATAAGCCACAATTTTATAATCCTAATATTAAAATGTTTAATTTGAATTATTTAAAAAAGATGAGTAATTCTTTAGAGCCAATTGTATTTTCTAAATATGCTAAATTAAAGAGTATTAAATTATTTCTTGAAAATTTATCAAATCCAATATTTGTAAGACTGACAGGATCTGGCTCTGCATTAGTTGCATATTTTCAGTCAAAACAAAGATGTGATTATGCTAAAAGCCAGTTTAATAAAAAATATAAAAATTACTGGTGTATAGCTTCAAAAACTATATAAATTTTATTTTTTTGTGCTATATGAACTTAATATTGGGGCGTAGCCAAGCGGTAAGGCACGGGTTTTTGGTACCTGCATCCTAGGTTCGAATCCTAGCGCCCCAGCCAATTATGAAAAACTTTTTAGATAAAATTTTTTTAAGATCCAACAATTTAGATTATATAGGTCAAAGTATAAAAAATCTTACTCATAAAACACCTGCTCATAAAATTTTTGAGGCAATAAACTCTTATTCATCAGAGAGTGAGATAAGATACGTTGGAGGCTGTATTAGAAAAATAATCAATAAAGAAAATGTAGATGATATTGACCTAGCTACCAATTTAGAACCAAAAGAAGTTTGTGAAGTTCTTAAAAAAAACAATGTAGATTTTTATGAAAGTGGTATTACGCATGGTACAATTACTGCTATAGTGGATAACCAAAAATTTGAAATTACTTCTTTGCGAAAGGATGTTTTTACTGATGGAAGACATGCAAAGGTAGAATTTTCAAAGGATTGGAAAGAAGATGCATATAGAAGAGATTTTACTATAAATTCAATTTATTCAGATAAAGATGGAAATTTATTCGATCCTCACAATGGTAAAAAAGATTTAGAGAATGGAGTAATTAATTTTATTGGAGATACGGACAAAAGAATAAAAGAAGATTATTTGAGGATATTAAGATATCTGAGATTTTTTCTTAATTATTCGAAGCAACCACATGATTTGGAGATAATAAAATCACTAAAAATAAATATAGGTGGAATTTTAAAATTATCAAAAGAAAGACTATTTGATGAATTAAAAAAATTAATCAAATTAGATACACTTGAAATGTTAATGAATGATAAAATAAGTTTAGAATTTATTTTAATGATTTTCCCTGAGTTAAAAAATATAAAAATTTTTTCCAAATTAAATACAAACAAAAAAAAATTATTAAAAGGGAAAGATTTCATATTTTTACTATCCTTGATGATTATTGATGACACTGATAATGCTGATTATTTTTTGTATAAATTTAATATATCTAAAAAACATCAAAAAAGAATTAAAGATATAGATAATTTTTTTAAGGAAAAAATTAATTCTAAAACATTTACAGAAAACACTATGAATAAAGTTTTCTATTATCGTGGAAAACAAGCAACTCTCGATATACTGAGTCATAGAGTTATGAAAATAAATAAAACTGATCATTCTTTGGCTCAATTAATTGAATATTATGAAAACTGCACAACTCCCACAATGCCAATAAATGCAGATTTATTAATGAGAAAATACGAGATACCTGAGGGCAAACAGTTAGGAGAAAAACTTAGATTAATCGAAGAAGAGTGGGTTAAAAATGATTTTAAAATCTCTGATCAACAAGTTAACAATATTATTAATAATTAAATATACTTAACATCTTTTATTTCAAAATTCTTTGTCCCAGCAGGAGTATTTATTTCAACTAAATCATTCTTATTTTTGCCAATCAATCCTTTACCAATTGGCGATAAAAAATAAATTAACTTTTTTTTTAAATCTGCCTCATCTTTACCAACGATTTTATAATTTATCTTTTCTCCGTTATCTAAGTTTTCTAAAAATACTGTTGAGCCAAAAATTACTTTTCCATCGTTATTTAACTTTGTAACATCAATTACATTAGCTCTTGCAATTATATCATTAATTTCAGTAATACGCCCCTCATTATGTGATTGTTCTTCTTTAGCAGCGTGATATTCAGCATTCTCTTTGAGATCTCCATGAGATCTTGCTTCAGCTATTGCAGCTACTATTTCAGGTCTTTTTTTTTCTTTTAAAAAAATTAACTCATCTTTGAGATTATTTAATCCAATTAGAGTAATAGGTTCTTTATCCATTTTATTTCCATTTTGCTATTGGTGGCAATGACATAAGTATTCCCTCAACATTTCCGCCAGTTTGTAGTCCAAATTTTGTTCCTCTATCATATAATAAATTGAATTCAGTATATCTGCCTCTTTTAATATACTGTATTTCTTTATCTCGTGTAGTCCATTTTTTATTAATTTTTTTTTTTATTATATTATTGAAAATAAATTGAAAAGTAATGCCGACATCTCTTACAAATTTAAAATCTTTTTCAAAGTTATTTTTTTTGTAATCAAAAAAAATACCCCCAATACCCCTCATTTCTTTTCTATGTGGTAAATAAAAATATCTATCACACCATTTCTTATATTTTGAATAATAATTTTTATTATGACGATTACACATTTCTTTTAAAATTTTATGAATTTCCAATTTTTCATTTTTGTCTTTTTTTGAGGGTGTTACATCCATTCCTCCACCAAACCATTCTTGTTTGGTGCAAATATATCTAGTATTAAAATGCATAGCTGGGATTAAAGGATTTTTCATATGCATAACTACAGAAATTCCAGATGCCCAAAATTTAGGATCCTTTTGAGCTCCAGGAATATTATTTTGAAAATTTTTTGGGAATTTTCCATAAACTTTTGAAAAGTTCACTCCAACTTTTTCGAAAATTTTTCCATTTTGTAAAATTCTATATTCACCACCGCCTTCGTCTTTTTTCTTATTTTTTTTCCATGTAGTTGATTTAAAATGAACCTTATTTTTTTCCAATTTACTAATATCATCACAAATCACATTTTGTAATGTTTTAAACCAATTACTTGTCAAATCTTTTTTAGTTTGTAATTTCATACTAAATAAATTTTATCTGTCTTAAACTTTCTGCTAAAATTATAGCTACAGAAGAGGCAATATTAAGTGAACGTTTATTATTTTTCATTGGTATTTTTAATTTATCATCAATTAATTCATGTACTCTTTCAGGAACTCCGGAGCTTTCTCTCCCAAATAAAATAGTGTCATTTTTGTTAAATTCAAATTTTGTGTAAGATATAGATGCTTTAGTAGTCATCAATATAATTCTCTGATTCTTTTTAGAATTAAAAAAATCACCTGAACTTTTATAAAAATTGATATCTTTTTCATTCATGTAATCCATTACCACCCTCTTAAACCTTTTATCACTCAATAAAAAACCACAGGGCTCTATAATCTCTAGTTTTGCGCCAAGACATGCACAGGTTCTAATAATCGCAGCTGTATTTTGAGGTATATCTGGTTCAAATAATGCAATTTTTGGCCCTTCGTTCATAAGATTATGTGTCATTCTTTCAGTAGAAAAATAATACTTTTTTATTATATGTAATCATATATTAACTAGCTAAATCAATATATAGAATTATACGAACTTTAAGATGGCGGACAAAAAAACGAAAAGAAGAGATTTTTTATTTACAGCTACTTACGCAGTAGGTGCAGTAGGAGTAGGTGCAGTTGTTTGGCCTATGATAGATCAGATGAATCCAGATGCTTCCGTGAAAGCCCTAGCAAGTACTGAGGTGGATGTAAGTACTGTGAACCCGGGAAAAACCATTACTGTATTATGGAGGGGTAAGCCAGTTTTTATTAGAAGAAGAACACAAGAAGAAATCACAGAAGCAAAATCAGTGAGTATGGAAGATTTAAAACATCCTGAAAAAGATGAAGATCGTGCAAAGAATCCAGAGTGGCTTGTAATGCTTGGTGTTTGTACGCACTTGGGATGTGTTCCCCTGGATCAAAAAGGAGATTATAATGGATGGTTTTGTCCCTGCCATGGTTCTCACTATGACATATCAGGAAGAATAAGAAAAGGTCCTGCCCCAACTAATATGGAAGTTCCTAAATATGAATTTGTTGATGCTAATACAATTAAGATTGGATAGAATTTATGAGTGATCACGATTATACACCAAAGTCTAAAGTAGGAAAATGGTTTAATGATAGATTACCATTACTTACTCTAGCAAATCACTTAACAGATTATCCAACTCCAAAAAACTTGAATTATTGGTGGACATTTGGGGGAATTTTAACTTTTTGTTTGATAACTCAAATTGTTACAGGACTGACACTTGCAATGCATTATATTGCTCATGCTGATATGGCTTTTGAGAGTGTTGAGCATATTATGAGAGATGTTAACTATGGTTGGTTAATTAGATATATACACGCTAATGGAGCATCAATGTTTTTTTTAGCAGTTTATATTCATATATTTAGATCTTTATTCTATGGGTCTTACAAAGCACCTAGAGAAATTATTTGGATTATAGGAATTATAATTTACTTATTAATGATGGCCGCTGCTTTTATGGGCTATGTTCTTCCGTGGGGTCAAATGAGTTTTTGGGGAGCTACAGTTATTACAAATTTATTTAGTGCAATTCCTCTTGTGGGAGAAGGAATCGTAACCTGGTTATGGGGAGGATATTCTGTTGATAATCCGACATTAACTAGATTTTTTACTCTTCATTACTTAATTCCTTTTTTGATTTTAGGATTAGTGGTTCTTCATATTTGGGCTCTTCATGTACCTGGAAATAATAATCCAGTTGGTATTGATATTAAAAAGCCCTCGAAGGATACAGTCCCATTTCATCCTTATATTGTAATTAAAGATGGTTTTGCATTATTAATGTTTATGATTGTTTTTGCTTTTTTTGTTTTTTATGCACCAAATATTTTAGGACATGCAGATAATTATATTGAGGCTGATCCATTAGTTACACCTGCACACATTGTTCCAGAGTGGTATTTGTTACCTTTTTATGCAATATTAAGATCAGTTCCTGATAAACTTTTAGGTGTAGTAGCAATGCTATCTGCAATTTTAATTTTAGTGTTTTTGCCTTGGCTTGATACCTCAAAAATAAGATCTGCTGTATTTAGGCCTTTGTATAAACAGTTTTATTGGATTTTAGTCGCTGATGTTTTAATATTAGGATACGTAGGAGCTATGCCTGCTGAAGGTTTATACTTGCTAATTGCAAGAGTAGCCACAGCATATTATTTTTTACATTTTTTAGTCGTTTTACCAGTTTTAGGTTTTAAAGAAAAAACTTTACCAATCCCAATGAGTATCACTGAGCCAATATTAGGAGGCTCTCCAAATTTTGCTGCTGCTAAGAATAAAGAGAGTTTAGATAATAAGTGAAAAATTTTTTAAGATTATTAACAATAATTATCACACTTTTTGGTTTTGTAGGAGTGTCTAGTGCAGCAGAAAAAATTGAATATTTAAAAACTGATTGGAGCTTCAAAGGCCTATTCGGAAAATTTGATAGAGGCTCATTGCAAAGAGGTTATCAAGTTTATGCAGAGGTATGTTCATCTTGCCATTCTATGAAATATTTAAGTTATAGAAATTTATCTGAGAAAGGTGGACCAGAATTTACTGTAGCTCAAGCAAAAGCTATTGCTGCCTCTTTTGAGGTAACAGATGGCCCAAATTCTGATGGTGAAATGTTTACAAGACCTGGAAAACTATCAGACAAATTCGTAATGCCTTATGAGAATGTAAAGGCGGCTCAAGCAGCAAATGGCGGGGCATATCCTCCAGATATGTCAGTTTTAGTTAAAGCTAGAGGAGATGGTGCAAACTATATTTATTCTTTGCTACAAGGTTATGAAGATCCTCCAGTAGGAGTAACTTTAGACGAAGGCGTTCATTATAATAAATATATGTATGGAAATAAAATAAAGATGGCCAACCAATTATCTGATGGATTAGTCGAATACGGAGATGGAACAAGTGCTACAGTAGAGCAAATGTCTAAGGATGTAACTACTTTTTTAATGTGGGCAGCAGAGCCGCATCTTGAGGCAAGACATCGAATGGGTTTTAAATCGATTGTGTATTTAATTATACTTACGATATTAGTTTATTTTAGTATGAAAAGAATTTGGTCACGTGTTGAAACGGAAGTTTAGAACATCACCATCTTGAACTATATAATCCTTTCCTTCTAATCTCATTTTTCCATTTATTTTTGAATTTGCCCAACCATTGTTAGCCACAAACTCATCATAAGAAATCGTTTCTGCTCTTATAAATCCTTTTTCAAAATCAGTATGAATTTCTCCAGCTGCTTTTGGCGCAGTGCAGTTTTTTTGTATAGTCCAAGCTCTAGTTTCTTCAGGCCCTGAGGTAAAAAAGGTATCAAGCTCAAGAATTTTATAACCCTTTTGAATTAACATATCTAATCCGGTTTCTTTTAATCCAATCATATCCATATAATTTTTCTTTTCACTATCATCTAATTCATTAATTTGATTTTCTATATCAGCTGAAACAATCAGAGTATTTTCTTGCCCAAATTTATCAACAAAGACTTTTGTATAATTATTTCCATTTTGAACACTTTTTTCATCAACATTACAAACAAATATTTTAGGTTTTAATGACAATAGACCACTTTGATTCAGCTGTTTTTTTTCAAATTCAGTTTTTAAAATATCTACATCTTTATCATTATTTATATAATCTAGGGCAGTTTCAAGAATCTTCAATTGAAGATCTTCAATATTTTTCTTATTATTTTTTTCTAATCTTTTTTGAATTGATTCAAGATCTGCTAGTTTCATTTCTGTCTCAATAATTTCAAGGTCTCTAGTAGGATCTACAGTGGGATTCACGTTTTGAATATCATCAGAATCAAAACATCTAATCATGTGTATTATTGCATCAACTTCTCTAATATGAGATAAAAATTTATTTCCTAACCCTTCTCCTTTTGATGCACCCTTGACTAAACCCGCAATATCTACAAATGAAATAGTAGTATTTATAATTTTCTTTGATATTGATATTTTTGCTAAATTTTTTAATCTATCATCAGGAACAGGCACAACACCAACATTTGGATCTATTGTGCAAAAGGGAAAATTTGCTGCTTGAGCTTTACTTGAATTAGTTAACGCATTAAATAAAGTGGATTTACCAACATTAGGCAATCCAACTATTCCACATTTAAAGCTCATTATTTGTTATTCACTGTACTAGAGAATAAATCTAATTTTTTTTCAACAAGAATTGATATTGCATCAGTTATATTATTAGATATTTTTTCGATGCTTAAAGATTCTTCATCATCAAAATTTTGCAACACATAGTCAGCTACTTCAATACCACCTTTAGGTTTTCCAATTCCAACTCTAACTCTTGAATAATCTTTACCTATAAATTTATCAATAGATGCAATTCCGTTATGCCCAGCACTTGATCCACCAAATTTAGCTTTAATCTTTCCAAATTCTACGTCAAGATCATCATGAAAAACGATTACGTCCTCAGCATTTATCTTGAAATATTCAATTAACTCTCTAATGCAAATACCTGAGTTATTCATAAATGTTAATGGCTTTATCGCATAAATTTTTTTATTACCAATATTTCCTGTTGTTAAAAGACCCTTAAACTTTGGTTTTTGTTTCGAAAGACTAAATTTTTTATTTATCGAATCTATAATTTTAAACCCAACATTATGTCGATTATTTTCACTGTCTGGTGTTGGATTTCCCAATCCTACAAATAAAAGCATAAATAAATGGAATTAAATTTTCAATTTTGATTGATTATTTTTTCTCTTCAGCAGGTTTCTTGTCAGCTGATTTTTTTTCGTCACCATCTTTTTTATCACCTTTTGAACCATCAGCTGTTGGTTTATCTCCATCTGCTGGCGCAACTGCTGCCCCTTCAGCTCCTTCTTCCCCCTCAACTCCATCAGCAGCTTCAGCTTCAGCTGGTTTTTCAGGTTCCTTCATAACAGTTGGCGCTGCCAACGTTGCAATTACAAAATCTCTTCCTTGAATTGTTGGTGAGACCTCAGGATCTAATTTAATTGAAGAGATTTTAAAACTTTCACCTATATCAACACCATCTAAGTTTATCGTTAGGTTTTCAGGTATTTTTTCACTAGGACATCTTAATTCGACTTTCCTTCGAACTATGTTTAAAACACCACCTCTTTTTAATCCTGGAGATGCTTCATGATTTATAAAATTTACTGGAACTTCAATTTTTATTTTTACACCTGGCAATACTCTTAGAAAATCAACATGTGTAGGTTCATCGCTTAAAATATGATATTTAACCTCTCTAGGCAGAACATTTTGAGGTTTACCATCAACATTAATAGTAATTATGCTTGATAAAAAATTTTCTTTCTCAATTAAAACTTTAAGTAACTTTTTGGAAATAGATATTTTTTGATTTTGATCTTTCCCCCCATATATAATTGCGGGAACGTTGCCATTGTTTCTTATGGCGTTTAATTGTCCTTTGGTTGCATTATCGCGTATATTAGCTTCTAATGAATTCATAAAGAAGAGTTTTTTAACCCATGTTTATAAATAATCAAGGTATTTATTTAAATAAATCTGAAACTGATGTTGAGTTAGATATTCTTTTAATTGCTTCTCCCATCAGGCCTGAAATCGGTAAAACTTCTATATTTTTTACATTTTTAGTTTTTTCACCATTGTCAATCGTATCTGTAATCACCAAATTTTTAATTACTGAGGTTTTTATTTTTTTAACAGCGTCTCCACTTAAAACTCCATGAGTAATATAAACAAATACTTCTTTTGCACCTCTTTCTTTTAAAGCTTTAGCCGCATTTACGATAGTCCCACCTGAATCAATAATATCATCCACAATTATACAAGTTTTATCTTTAACGTCACCAATAACATTCATTACTTGAGATTGACCGGGTTTAGGTCGTCTTTTATCAACAATAGCTAAACCAACATTGAGAAGTTTTCCTAAAGCTCTAGCTCTTTCAGTACCACCAACATCAGGTGCAACACAAATAATTTTTTTACTTTTAATTTTTTTTCTTGCGTGTCTAGCAAAAATTGGTGTTGCAAAAAGATTGTCAACTGGAATATCAAAAAAACCCTGAATTTGCCCTGCATGCAAGTCAACTGTTACAATTCTATCAGCTCCAGCTTTGGTGATTAAATTTGAAACAAGTTTTGCTGAAATAGATGTTCTTGGTACAACCTTTCTATCTTGTCTAGCGTATCCAAAGTATGGAATAACTGCTGTAATATTTTTAGCTGAGGATCTTTTAAGAGCATCTATACATAACAATAATTCCATTAAGTTATCATTTGCTGGAGATGAAACAGATTGAATTATAAAAATACTATTGCCTCGTATATTTTCATTTATTTCAACATATATCTCTCCATCTGCAAATTTTCTTATGCTTGAATTGACAAGTTTTGATTTTAAATATTTTGCAATATTTTTACTAAGAACTTTATTGCTATTTCCAGTTAATAATTTCATTGAAAAGTTTAATTAATCATAATTATTGAAATATTTCTACCATAATCATCATGTTTTGATTTTAAAGCTCGTCTTGCACTAAAAAAATTATTTTTTTTGTTAAAAGTATCAATATTTTTCATATCTATATTTGTGATTTTGTTAAATAAAAGTTGAGATTTAACGTAATTTGATAGGTCAAAGTGAATTTTGTTTTTTTTGTTACTAAAAAAAATTTTGTTTTTTTTATCTTTTTTCAGAAATTTTTTTTTAAAATCATCTTTTACATTATAATTAGTTTTTCCAATGCAAGGACCAATAACAGCATAAATATTTTTTTCTTTACAACCTTTTTTTAACATAAAATTGATTACATTTTTTATAATACCTCTATAGGCACCTTTCCATCCTGCATGAATTGCAGCAATTATATTTTTTTTATTATCATACAATAGTATCGGTACACAATCTGCAGTTAAAACAGCGATTGGGATTTTCCTTTGATTCGTTATAACAGCGTCTGCTTTAATTCTTTTTTTGTTAAATTTAAAATTTTTATCTATAAATATTAATTTATTACTATGAATTTGATTAAGTAAAAAAATATCTTTTGATTTTTTACATATTTTATTTTTTACAATTCTTAAATTTTGTTTTATTTTGCTTTTTTTATCACTTGATCCGGGACCACAATTTAAACTTTTATAAATCCCACTAGATTTACCTCCATTTCTGTTAAAAAAACCATGACTAATTTTTTTTTCATCTAATAATCTCTTTGAGGTAATCAATTTTAAAAACCTATATTAAATTTATTTTTTTGATTTTTAATTAACATGACCTTAAATAATTTTCCCATCTGTTTTTCATCGATAAGTCTGTTAAGACGATAAAAAATGTCTGCTTTTTTTAAAAAATTTTCATTTTTAGATAATATTTCTGCTCTTTCTTTTATCCCCATTTTTAATAAAAACTCTCTTTGCGTCGTTAACTTGCTTTCCAAACCATTAACTTGTTTTGCAATCATTTTAAAAAGATAAAAATTTATATTGTGAGTAATATCTACATTTCCAATATTGTCTAAAATATTGGCAAATTTATGATTTGATACACCTTGTAAGGTATTTCTCATTTTTTTTTCGTTAAATCCATAATCTATCAATAAAAGCCCACCTCTATTTTTTTTTATAATCTTTGAAATCTCTCTTAAATAATTTAATCCCAAATTTGAATACTCAATAAAATCTTGATTATCAGATATTTTGAAATTTATTTTTTTTTCTATTTTTTTTATATCAACTTTTTTTTCAAAAAAAAAAGCTTTACTTGGTTTCTCAAATTTAACAAATTTTTCAAACCATAAATTGTCTTTTTTATCGAATTGTTTAATTGGAATTGAGTCAAAAAATTCATTAGCAATGAATATACTGGGTAATTTTTTTATTTTATTTATTTTGGAAACCCAAATTATTTTTACATTAGTTAATTTTTTTTTTTGAATTTTCTTTAATGATGTACTCTTTTCATGAATGATAAAATTGCAAGATTTTAGTAAATCTGGAAAATTTTTAAAACTTTCAATAATTATTTTCATCATTTCACCATTTCCTGCTCCAAGCTCAATCAGATTAAATTTTTTTGGAGACCCTAAACTTTGCCAGAAACTGATTATCCAAACAGCAATCATTTCAGAAAAAAGTCTAGAAATATTTGGTGCAGTAATAAAATCACCTTTTTTTCCAAAAGGATTTTTCTTCATATAGTAACCAAATTTTTTATCATAAAGAGCTAAATTTATAAATCTATCTAAAGAGAGTTTATGATTCTTTTTTAATTTCATATTTTACAACAAGTAAATAAATTCCAATTGATAAGAAGATAAAGCTAATTATTTGTCCCATTGTTAAATTTAAAAATAAATAACCTAATTGCTCATCTGGTACTCTTAAAAATTCAATGAAGAATCTAAAAATTGAGTAAAAAAATAAAAATATACCAGAGATGAAACCTGGAAATTTAATAAATCCTTTATTTCTAAAATATGTAACAATTAAAAATAAAATTAGACCTTCAAATAAAGCTTCGTATAATTGAGTTGGATGTCGAAATAAATTATCCACTTGGATAAATTTTACTGCCCAGGGAAGATTAGTTTCTATTCCATATAATTCTGAATTTACAAAATTTGCTATTCTACCAAAAAAAATTCCAATAGGAGCAACTATTGAAACAACATCTAAATAATGAAAAGTATTATGACCATTCTTTTTTGCAAACCAGATTGTTATAGTTATAATCCCAATTAAACCTCCATGAAATGACATACCCCCTTGCCAAATTTTGAAAATATCAATAAGGTTATCTGAATAATAATTAAAGTTATAAAAAAATACGTAACCAAGTCTTCCACCTAAAATAATGCCTATTATTAGGAAAGTAATATAGTCATCAAATTTTTCTTTTAGATGATCCTTAGATATAAAAATTTTTTTACTTAAAATCCAACCAAGTAAAATACCTATAATATAAGAAAGTGAATACCATCTAATCTCTATTGAAAAAATTTGGACTGCAACTGGGTCAAAATTATTAATGAACATTTTAAATTATAATTATAAGATATAATTATAATAAGTTATTGTGTAAATATATGAAAAATTCGAAATTTGTTATTGATAAACTCGCTAAATTATTTGAGCAAGGCTTAATTTCATCAAAAGATCTTGGAAATGAAATAATGACCATTATGAAATCTAAAAGAGATGAAATAGTTTTTAGGATGAAATTAACTAGTAAGGATGAGTTTGAAATTTTATCTAAAAGAGTTGAAAATTTAGAAAAAAAGATTGATCAATTAAAGGTCAAAAAAAAAAGAAAAACTAAACAGGCAAAAAAACCCTAACCCCAAGGCCATTTAAAGTTGATTTTTCTAATTTAATATTTCCTCCATGAGATCTAATTATGTCTGAAGCTATTGAAAGTCCAAGACCAACACTTGATTTTGAGTCTGCTCTTCCTTTATCTATTTTATAAAAAGGTTTAAATACATTTTCATATTCATTCTCAGGTATTCCAGGCCCATTATCTTCTACTTTAATAAATATATTGTTTACACTTTTGCTTAATTGTATATTAACAATGTTTCCGTATTTAATTGCGTTATCCACAAGGTTATTGATACACCTCTCTATAAGGTTTTTTCTTCCATTTATATAAATTTCAGGAAGTAAATTTGATTTAATATTATTATTATTATATTTTTTAATTATATTATTGATTAATTCACTAAGGTTAAATTTTTCACTTTTCTCTAAATATGAAGAACTTGTAAATTGAAGATACTCATTAAGCATTTTTTCCATTTCATTTATATCTTCACTTAATTTATTTGCTAACTCTTTATCTTCGACAAATGCAATTTGAAGCTTCATCCTTGTTAAGGGTGTTCTAAGATCATGACTTATTCCTGACAACATCTCAGACCTTTGAGAAAGATGTCTCTTAATTCTTTTTCTCATTTTATCGAATTCATAACCAGCCTGTCTAATTTCCGCAGCTCCTGATGGCTTGAATTCTTCTATTTCTTCACCTTTACCAAATTTCTCAGCAATTTTAGCAAGATTAGTAATTGGTCTTGTTTGATTTTTTAAAAAAATTAATGAAATAAAAACCATGATAAAAGCAGGCACTGTTATCCAAAGTGCAAAAATTCTTGCTGAGGAGCTTGTGACTCTATCTTTTGGAACTAGGAACTTAAAATATCCAGTTTGATATTTGATTCTTAAATCTATAAGTTCTTTGTAGTTAACAGTATTAAACCAAAACTCATCATTTCCAAATCTTGACTTAAGTTCTCTTCTTAAAGTCCTGTCAATAGGACTAAACCATCTTTCATCATATTCATAAGAAAAACTATCATCCTCAACATATTCAATATTCAAGTCTTGATAAACTGAAAAAAGATTCGTTATTTCATTTTTATCGTAAATTTCATCATTATAAACTTCAATAAAGGTATTAATTTCATTTACTAAAGCCCTAGTCATACCTTTGTTTGTTTTTATCCAAAGACTATCAAAGAAAACAAATGTTATTACTAATTGCAAAACAATGACAGGAACTGCAACAATTAACAAAGCTCTATAAAATAACCTTTTGGGAAGAATGTTTTTAATAATTTTATTTAATCCATAAAACATATCCAGTTCCTCTTATTGTTTGTAAAAATTTTGGATTCTTTGAGTCAATTTCAATTTTTTTTCTTAATCTTGTAATAATTACATCAATTGATCTCTCTTTTTCTAAATTGATTAATGACCCTATATCTTCTCTTGAAAAAGTTTTACCAGGATTATTTATCATTTTTTCTAATATTAGTTTCTCTGTGTTATTAATCTTATACTCTTTCTGGTCTTTAAAAATTAGTTGTTTATTTAAATCAATTTTTATGTTTTCAAATTCTATTACTCTTTTTTGATCATTAATTTTTGTTTTGTTGATTATATTCTGTATCCTTAAAATAAGTTCTTTTGGTTCAAAAGGTTTTGGCAGATAATCGTCTGCCCCAACTTCTAATCCTTCAACTCTTTCACTAGCTTCGCCCTTTGCAGTTAGTAGAATTATAGGAGAATGCAATTTTTTTTTATTTTCTTTAATAAATTCTAAGCCATTTTTACCTGGCATCATTATATCTAAAATTATTAAATCAAACTCGATAACTTCTATTTTTTCTGCAGCATCTTCCGCATTAAGTGCAGTTGTTACCAAATAATTATTTTCATTTAAATATTTTTTTACTAATGTTCTAATTCCCTCATCATCATCTACAACTAAAATATGTGCAATAAAATTATCCATTTATTATTTTTTTTAAAACATTATCAAAATTAATAACTTCCTCCGAACTCGATTTTAATAAAGCATTGTAGATCCTTTTTTTTTGAATCTCAAAAATTTCATTAAATATTTTTTTTCCTTTTTCATTAAGGAAGATATGTTTAATTCTTGTGTCTTGTTCATCTTTACGAAAAGTTATCAACTTTAGTTCAATTAGATCTTTAAGAACTCTATTTAGGCTTTGTTTAGTTACTTTAAGTTTATTTAGGAGTTTTGAAATAGAAATACCTTCATACATTGACAATAAATGAATTACTTTTTGATGAGCTAAACCTATTGAATATTTATCAAGAACCTTTTTGGAGTCTGAAAATGTCTCTCTATAACCTATAAATAACTTTTCAATTAAGTCTTTTAATTGATCATCTTTAAGATATAAAAGTTCTTTCATAATAGGTAAGTTATATTGACATATTATAAATACAAAGATATTTTTCAGTAAAGAATTTTATATTTCACATTATGATACCCTACGATAAAAGATCAGGTAAAATATGGTACAACGGCGAATTAGTTGATTGGTCAGATGTAAAAGTACATGTATTGAGTCATGGACTTCATTATGCAAGTTGTGTTTTTGAGGGTGAGCGAGTTTATGATGGTTCAATATTTAAGCTAGAAGAACATACTTCAAGACTATTTTATTCTGCCAAACGGATGGGTTTTGAAATTCCATACAGTGAAGATGAAATTAACAAAGCATCAAATAAAATAATTTCTACTCAAAAAGTTGAAAATGGATACGTTAGACCAGTTGTTTGGAGAGGGAGTGAAATGATGGCCATCTCTGCTCAACAGACAAAAATTCATGTAGCTATTGCAACTTGGGAATGGGGCTCTTATTTTGATCCCAAATTGAAAGTTGAAGGAATAAAATTAAATATCTCTAGCTGGAGAAGACCTGCTCCAAATACCATTCCATGGGATACAAAAGCATCTGGACTTTATATGATTTGTACACTTTCAAAACATGAAGCAGAGAAACAAGGATTTGCAGACTCACTTATGTTGGATCATGAGGGAAATATTGCTGAAGCAACAGGAGCAAATATTTTTTTTAAAGATAAGAGTGGGGAACTTCATACTCCAATTCCAGACTCCTTCTTAGATGGAATTACTCGAAGAACAGTTATTGGAATTGCAAAATCAAAAAATATAAAAGTTCATGAAAGAAAAATTAAGCCAGAGGAATTGCAAAATTTTGTTGGATGTTTTTTAACAGGAACTGCTGCAGAGGTAACCCCGGTATCCTGTATAGCTGAAAATCAATTTAAAGTTTGTGAAATGATAATTGATTTAAATGAAAGTTATCAAGCTTTAGTAAAAAAGAAAAAAGCAGCTTAGTCTTTATTGTCCTCTGAAATTGCGTGATCTATTCCTTTGCGCATGTAATCATAACCTGTGAAAAGAGTAAGAGCAGCAGAAAGCCATAAAAAAATAATACCAATTGTTTGAGCATTGTAATCCTGAAAATTAATAATTTTGTTTCCAGTGTCTCCAGAAAGTAAAAGTGCAATCGATACCATTTGTAAAACAGTTTTTAGTTTTGCAAGATTTGAAACTGGCAGTTTAATTTTTCCTTTTGCTAAAAATTCCCTTAAACCTGAAATTAAAATTTCACGGGTTAAAATTATTATAGCTGCTATCACCTCGTAATGACGAATGGTACCATCCATTACTAATAAGATAAGAGCAGTCGCTACAATGATCTTGTCAGCAATAGGGTCTAATAGTTCTCCAAGTTTAGACTCCTCACCAAGCAATCTTGCCAACATACCATCTAAAAAGTCGGTAAAGGATGCAACAATAAATAGTATTAAAGCTGTCAGATCTCCATAAAAACCTGGTAAATAAAACGCTAATACAAAAAACGGTACAATTAAAATCCTACCTACAGTTAGTATATTTGGTATTTTTCTTAGCATATTTTTTTATTCGTGAAAGAAGTTATATATCTTTTTTGCCACTTTTGCCTCAACACCTTCAACTGATTTAATTTCATCAAGACTAGCAGATTCTACTGCTCTGGCTGATCCAAAATGATTTAATAATGCTCTTTTTCTAATTGTGCCAATTCCTTCGATTTGATCCAGCAAAGATCTAGTAATTCCTTTTTTTCGTTTAGCTCTATGTGCGCTTATAGCAAATCGATGAGCTTCATCACGCACTCTCTGCAAAAAAAATAGAGTAGGATCATTTCTCGTAAATTTATATTCTCTACCATTGTGAAAAAATGTTTCGTTCCCACTATTTCTGAATTTCCCTTTTGCTATTGCTATTACGGGAATTTCGTTTAACCCCAATTCATTGAGTGTTTCTCTAGCTGAGGAGTATTGTCCTTTTCCACCATCTATAAGTACTAAGTCAGGAAAGCTTAAATAATTTCCCTTTTCTTGTATCGCACGTTTAAATCTTCTACCCAAAACCTCTCTTATCATTCCGTAATCATCTTGTTTAAAGTTTTCATTTTTAATGTTGAATTTTCTATATCTTTTTTTGACAAAGCCTTCTTCGCCATAAGTAATTAAAGCACCAACACTATTTGTTCCTTGAATATGGCTATTGTCATAAACTTCAATAAGACTAATAGTATTTTCAATTTTGAATTTCTTTGAAATTTCATCAAGTAGTTTTCTATTATTTTGATTTTCATAAAGATTTCGATTTAAACTATTTTTAGCATTTTTAATTGCAAGATTAACAACTTTTAGTTTTGATCCTTTTTTTGCTATAGAAATATTTATTTGTTTATTTTCTTTTTTAGAAAGAGTTTTTTCGATCAATTTCTTTTCTTTTATTTCTTCACTGAGAATTATTGATCGTGGAACGGCTTTGTTTTCATAAAATTGAGAAACGAAAGAATTTAATATGTTGCTGAATTTTTCATCAGGGTCATGTTTTGGAAAAAAAGCCTGATTTCCCCAATTTTGTTTTGATCTATAGAAAAATACTTGAATACAAGTTTTACCTGATTCTTTATATCCAGCAATTACATCTGCTTCAGTCAAATTTACATCACTAATTGTTAAAGATGATTGAATAATATTTAAAGATTTTATTTTGTCTCTTACTATCGCAGCTTTTTCAAAATCTAATTCTTCACTTGCATTTTCCATTTGCGCTGAAAGAGTTTGTTGTATTTTTCTAGAACGACCTTTGCTTAAAAACTCGTCAGCTGCCTCTACTAACTTAGCATAGTCCTCCTTATTTACCTTTCCACCACAAGGACCAGCACATCTTTTTAAAAAATAATTAAAACAAGTTTTATCTCCTGCCTCTACTTGTTTGTCAGTACAAGATCTCAACAAAAATATTCTTTGAAGAGTTTTTATTGCACTATTAACAGCAAGCGAACTTGCAAAAGGCCCATAATATTTGCCTGGTTTATTTTTGGCCCCCCTGTGTCTTTCTATACGAGGGAACTCATGCTTAGAAATAAATATATACGGAAAAGATTTATCATCTTTAAGTAATATATTAAATCTAGGCTTATATTTTTTTATTAGATTAGCCTCTAGCAATAAGGCCTCACTTTCATTTGTAGTTGTTGTAATTTCAAGTCTAACAGTTTGAGACAACATCCTTTCAGTTCGAATAATATGGTTTTTTTCAGAGACATAATTTTTAAGTCTGTTAGGTAAGTTTTTTGCTTTCCCAACATAAAGGATGTCTCCTTTATTATTTAACATTCGATAAACGCCTGGTAATTTAGGAATTAATGGAAGTTCTTTTTTTATTACTTCTTTTCCAACTTCAGTACTTGTCATGACTTCTTTTTTTGGTAATTTGAATACCAACTGACGAACATTCTTTTAGAATTTCTAGTTTTTCAATTTTTAACATTATTTTACCTATTCTTTTATCTTTGAAAAGTTCGTCAAAAACAGCTTCGGCTAAAGTTTCTAAAAAATTATAATGCTTCTTTTTTATTAGTTTTTTAATTAATTTTACAATAGTTGCATAATTTACAATTGATCTCAGGTCTTTATCATTCGAAGGCTTTTTATCTTGATAATCAATTTCCAAGCTAAATTTTACTTTTTGTGATTTTTCTTTTTCAAAATCATAATAGCCAAGCTTTAAATCTAAAATTAATTCATTAATTAGAATTTTTTTCTCATAATTAAATAAGCTTTTATTTTTGTCTATTTTTACAACTTTGAGATTATTTTTTTTCATTCTTTGCCTTTAATTATATCTGGTGTCTGCCAATTTAAGCTTTGACCACTATCTATTGCCAAAACTTGACCTGTAATAGAACTGTTTTTTATAAAAAAGTCAACTGCATTACAAACCTCATTAACATCAACTTGTTTTTTTAGTGGTGTAGCTAAGTATTGACTTCTAAAATGTTTTTCTGATTGTCTTTTATTTTTGATTGTTGGCCCTGGAGCTATCCCATTAACTCTTATATTTGGTGATAGGCTCATCGCACTAGTTTTCGTTAAAGTGTATAGACCTGTTTTACTTAATGTGTATGAGAAAAAATATGGAGTTAATTTAAATATTCTTTGATCAATTATATTAATAATATTATTTTTTTTACCTCTGACATTTTTTGAAAATTCTTTTGATAAAAGAGCAGGGGCTTTAAGATTTGTAGAAATATGATTTTCCCAGCTTTTAGAAGTAAAGTTTTCTAATTTATCGTTTTCGAATAATGAGGCATTATTTACTAAGCAATCAAAAAATTTCATTTTTGATTTAGAGAATTTAATTATTTTATATACATCTCTCTCTTTACTTAAATCACCTTTGACCAAATAAACTGTTGTTCCAAATTGTTGTAATTTCCTCTTTAAACTTTCAGCTTTAGATTTTGACTTATTGTAATGAATCACTATTTCTATATTTGGACCAGATAATTTTTTGGCAATTGCTGCACCTATTCTAGTAGCTCCACCAGTAATAATTATCTTCCGTGCTTCCACTTTTTATCCCTTTTTTTTGTAACTCTGGTACCAGGCATTCCTAGAGTAGATCTACCCTTAGGGTAAATTTTATTTTTTACATCATACTGTCTTATCTTAGGGTTTAAAGTTATTTCAAGTTCAGTGCTTTGTAATTTTCTAATTTCATCTCTAATTTTAGCGGCTTCTTCAAATTCAAGGTTTGAGGCTGATTCCTTCATTTTTTTATCCAAAGCTTTAAGATGCTTCTTTAAGTTTCCACCAACGTTAGATCCTTCACTTATTTTTACATAATCTTTTTCGTAAACACTCTCTAAAATATCACTTATTTCTTTTTTAACACTTTTAGCATCTATCTTATGTTTTTTATTATAAGCAAGTTGAATAGATCTTCTTCGGTCTGTTTCTTGCATAGCTTTTTTAATGCTTTTAGTTTCTTTATCAGCATACAAAATAACTTTACCATCAATATTTCTTGCTGCTCGACCAATCGTTTGTATTAAAGAAGTTTCTGATCTTAAAAAACCTTCTTTATCTGCATCTAGAATTCCAACTAATGCACACTCAGGGATATCTAACCCCTCTCTTAAAAGATTTATTCCAACCAAAACATCAAATACACCCATCCTTAAATCTCTCATTATTTCAATTCTTTCGAGGGTGTCTATGTCGGAATGTAAATATCTAACCTTAACACCATTTTCATGTAGGTATTCTGTCAAATCTTCTGCCATTTTTTTTGTGAGAGTTGTCACTAAAACTCTATGATTTTTTTCAACTACCTTTTTACATTCATGCATAAGATCATCAACTTGATTTTTTGCAGGTCTAATTTCAACTGGTGGATCTATAAGTCCTGTAGGTCTAATAACCTGATCTATATATTTTCCTTTTGTTTGTCCCAACTCCCAAGGTCCTGGTGTTGCTGATACAAATACTGTTTGTGTTCTCATTAAGTCCCATTCTTCAAACTTCAATGGTCTATTGTCCATACATGATGGAAGTCTAAAACCATATTCTGCTAAAGTACTTTTCCTTGATCTATCGCCTTTATACATTCCATTTAGTTGAGGAACTGTTACATGACATTCATCTACAAAGATTAAAGTATTATCAGGAAAGTATTCAAAAAGTGTAGGAGGTGGTTCACCTGGTTTTCTTCCAGATAAAAACCTTGAATAATTTTCAATACCCGCACAAGAACCAGTTGCTTCAATCATCTCAAGATCAAATTTAGTTCTTTCTTCTAATCTTTGAGCTTCTAATAATTTATTTTCAGCTTTATGTTTCTTAAGAGTAATTTCTAATTCTTTTTTTATGTTGATGACAGCTTGTTCAATAGTTGGTTTTGGAGTTATGTAGTGACTGTTTGCATAAACTTTTACCAAACTTAATTCTCTTACTTGATCACCTGTAAGTGGATCAAATTCTTCAATTTTTTCAAGTTTGTCTCCAAACAAACTCAATCTCCAAGCTCTATCCTCTAAGTGTGATGGAAATATTTCTAAGTATTCTCCTCTTGCTCTAAAAGTTCCCCTAAAAAAGTTTTGATCATTTCGTTTATATTGTAAAGCAACCAATGATTTTATAATTTGTTCTCTGTTATAATCATAATTTTTCTGAAGAGTTAAAGTCATTTTGCTATACGCCTCAACAGATCCTAGACCATATATGCAAGAAACACTGGCAACTATTAAAACATCATCTCTTTCTAGAAGTGATCTCGTAGCTGAGTGTCTCATTCGATCTATTTGTTCATTAATAGAAGCTTCTTTTTCAATATAAGTGTCTGATCTAGGAACATAAGCTTCTGGAGTATAATAATCATAATAAGATACAAAGTATTCAACCGCATTATCTGGAAAAAATGTTTTCATCTCCCCATAAAGTTGAGCAGCCAATGTTTTATTAGGAGCCAAGATTAATGCAGGTCTATTTGTTGCTTCAATCACTTTTGCCATTGTAAAAGTTTTTCCAGATCCGGTTACCCCAAGTAAAACTTGGTTGAATTCATCTTTGTTAGCTCCATAAACTAATTTTTTTATTGCCTCAGGCTGATCACCAGCAGGCTTGAAGTCAGATTTAATTTTAAATTTTTTACCTCCCTCAAGTTTTCCACTAATTTTTGGATTTTTACTCTGAATATCTGTAATTAAATCTTGATAAGTATTTTCCATATATTAAAGAACGTAGTAGAATTAATTTATATTTCAATGAGCATAATATCAGACAGTTTAAAAAGAATTAAACCATCACCAACAATTGCTGTGACGCAAAAGGCTCGAGAATTAAGAGCAGCTGGAAAAGATGTCATTGGACTTGGTGCTGGAGAGCCTGATTTTGATACACCAGACAATATAAAAGATGCTGCTATACAAGCTATTAAAGAGGGAGATACTAAATACACTGCAGTTGACGGAACTCCAGCTTTAAAAGAAGCAATTGTTAGAAAATTCAAGAGGGAAAATAATTTAGATTTTACAGCAGACCAAATAACTGTTGGGACAGGTGGAAAACAAGTTTTATACAATGCTTTCATGGCAACACTTAACAAGGGTGATGAAGTAATAATACCTGCACCTTATTGGGTTTCTTATCCTGACATGGTTTTATTAGCAGGAGGTAAACCAAAAATTATTAAATGTGATGAAAAAGATGGGTTTAAATTAACTGCAAAAAAACTTCAAAAAGCCATTTCTAAAAAAACAAAATGGTTAATTTTAAATTCACCATCAAATCCAACTGGAGCTGGCTATTCAAAAAATGAGATAGAAGATTTAGCAAAAATTTTGATTAAAAATAAAAAGATTCACATATTAAGTGATGATATCTATGAACATATAAAATATGATAATTTTAATTTCTTTACAATTGCTCAAATTTCAAAATTAAAAGATAGAACTCTAACAATGAATGGTGTCAGCAAATCTTATGCTATGACTGGTTGGAGAATTGGTTATGCTGCTGGCCCTAAAGATATAATTAAAGCTATTGGAAAAATTCAATCACAATC
>Ga0315315_10000988_pt1 | contig 25619 bp, 31 predicted proteins | sample M140m3416metaG_FD_203699 | JGI IMG/M metagenome (GOLD analysis project Ga0315315, IMG submission 203699) | Ammonia-oxidizing marine archaeal communities from Monterey Bay, California, United States - M1 40m 3416 | ecosystem: Environmental > Aquatic > Marine > Intertidal zone | place: USA... | reverse complement strand
TATCGACGCCCTAGCTCCTTAACGAGCATCCAGAGTAGGACGGGTAGCCTACGCGGCTACAGCAGCTTCTTCAGCCCAGCCAAACTTAGCGAGAATCGCGTCAGCTTCGCTTACGGAAGGAGCCATATCAACATTATTGGCAGTTGAATTACCTTGATAGATGTTTTAAGAGGCCGACTATCATCCTCTGCTTGCGGTTTGGTATAAGACTTTAAATCGATACCAGTACGTGCCCAAATTATTTACACCACTCCCAAGTTTTCAGATTATTTTTGATATCTGCGACCCTAATCTGAGTGATTAACTCGTTGGGTCTATCTTTTCTGGAGTATAAAATGTTTTTAGCTTCTCCGCCATATCTCGCTCTCTTGCTGCGGTCTTTGATTAGTTCTCTAGCTAGTTGCCTGAGTTCATCTCTTCTAACTAACAGAAAAGAATTCTCAAACTCAAACGCTACAAAGTCTGCTTTGCCTTTTACCCAGCCATTTTTCCCTTGCACGTTTTTAAATTCGATCCAGACCCAATCCTCGCTAAATTTAGTATCGCTTCTGTTTGCCTTCTTCCTGCCTTTCACATCAACACTCTTGCGATCTCCCGCTTCGTTTTCAAGCCAGTAATCTATATGTCCATGCATATCCTCTATCTTGGAGGACTTATGGACTTTATACTTCTTGGTTGATGCAACCTTTACAAAGTTGTTTTCGCCTTCAGCCCCACGCTGAATGCTGTCGTCATCATCTTTTAAGTTTACGCCGAGCTTCATTTAGCAAGTTTGCCTTAACCTTGCGAGCCTGTCAAGCTCGCTTGTAGGCGTCTTTAAACTTCTTGAACATGAAGTCTTTGATGTCTTTGTTTTCTGTTAGATACTTGCGGAAGTTTTCTTCCCCTTGGTGCTGCTTTTTGAATTCAGTTCCTGTAGCTTTTGCTACTTCCTCGACAATGGAATCATCAACCGTGATCCATGCGCCTTTTTGTTGCACCATGTCCCACATTTTCATCATCTCCATGATTTCCATTTCTACCCATACGCTTTCGCCGCTTTGAGCCCCGTATTTAATTGGGTATTCAACCCTCACTCCAGTTTTTTCGTTCGGGGTTTTCTTAAAAATAATATTACATTGATGACCAATAATTTTACTATCTTTAGTGGAACCTTCTCTGATTATATCTCTTTGAAAACGTTCTTGAAACTCCATAATCCAATCGCTGTAGTGCATTAAAGCGTTGCCACCAGAAGCGTTGGTCAGTTTTGGGTCTTCTTTCACGTACTGATTGATACTCACCTTGCTGCGTACCTGAGATATCATAAAGCAAATATGCCCACGGGTTGCTAACCCCAAAGCCATACGTTTTAGAAACGCGGAGCTAATCAATGATCCGCCAGCAACTTTCACAGCCTCATCAGCAGATTTCTCCAAGTCTCCGCGAGGAATCAGAGCATCCATAGAGTCGATAATAAACATGTATCGATAATCTTCTGGGTTATTTTGAACCATATCTCGCATCAAATCAACAACAGACTCGTAAACATTGCTTTTGTAAACAAACCACTTTTTTTCATCTTGATCAACCCCCGCACGCTCAATCATACCGTTAGAAAGCCTTCCTTCAGCTTTGATATAAATAACCATGTGGTTGTCAGCTTTTTGGAAGTTGCGAGCAAAAGCCAAAGCGCAAGATGTTTTGCCGCCTTCGGATACTCCTGTCGCTCTAACGATACCTGGACGGATTCCTCCGTTCATTTCGATATCTAAAAGTAGGCTACCACTTGAGACAGTGTAAACATGTTCTGTCTCGAAGTTGTAATGGTCGTTCTTATTTTGGTTTAGGTAAGCCTCAATCTGAGCTAGAGGCGAAGTTTCACTCGTCTTTTCTTTTTTCTGTCTTGGCATTTAAAAATTCTTTCAGCGTTTTAGGTTTTTTTGGTGTTATTTTCTTATCTTCTCCAATTTTATCACCTAATATAACCTTTTCTTTAGGAGGATTCAAGTCAATTTTGGTTTTCTTATAAGCTAGGTTAGCTACTAGTTTTCCTTCTTTTGTTTTAAAGAAGGCCAGTGACGAGATTTTTGTTGAAAGTTCTAGATTATACCAGAAATTGTGATCTGGAATGATAAGAAGAAGTTCTTTTAGAAGCTTCATTTGGTTGGGCCAACCGATTTTTTTCTTGTGAGATAAAAACCTAGTGATTATCGCTTGGCATTTTTGTAAATCTGTTAGACCTTTAAGCACACACTCTTATAACGTTTACTTGATCAAGAGTCAATATGCAAATTTTATATCATTTGGAGAGCAAAGTTTTTGATATGTATCTTTATCTGAAATGAATTTATCAAACTCACCTTTGCTGTCGTAATTATCAACTTGAAATGAACAAGCATTAATTTTACTGGCTGTAATAAATCGGTCCTTGCTGTAGTTTAAGTAATGCGTGTCTTTTAGAGAGTGAACATTATCGTATCCAGCGAAAAACAATTTAATTAAAGCCGTTGAGTCCCAACCGATTATTAATTCTGAATTTGAAACTTCTTTGTAAGTTGAACCTTTCGGAAAAGCTATCGGCAGACCCAAGAGATCGTAACTGTATTCAGGTAAGTCATTTTTTTCTTTTTCTGAGGGGTGTAAGTGCCAAAGTATTTTTAAATTTTTAAAATTGTTTTTGTACTTTTTCTCTAAAAACAATCTAATAGCAATAGGGAAATCTATCGGGGGGAATCTTAAAGGATAGAGAGAATCAAAAGCGGTAGTCGGTTGAGAAATAATAGATATTGTGTTCGGTGTAACCTTTTTAGGCGCTTGCGTGGCTTCTTCTCCAATTTCTTGTGTTATTTTTTCAACTATTTCTTTTGAAGTGTTTTCTTTAAACCAGTCATCGGCAAAATCAGAAAAACCTAAATTAAAATCTTTTCCAAGTGGCCGTTTCATAAAGCTAAGTTTTTTGGCTGGAGTATGAGGCGCTTCACCCATAAAAATAAGATTTTCATGTAAATTATAAAATTTTAACAGATCATAGAACATCCTACACCCTAGCTCATTACCATGCCAAATAATTGGGTGAATTTTTACATAATTGTTTTTTGAAAATTTTGTGTATAAATCGTAAAATAAAAAATTTATATAATGCGAATTGTCTATTCTAAAAAGGTCTTGCTGAGAAAAAACACTAAGCTGCCCATGAGCTTTTAAAGTTGAATACAGTTTGTTTTTGCGAGGGTGTTTTTCCCCTTCTAATTTAGCTACTTGATCATAAAGTATAAATATGTGTTCTTTGTCCATTATTGGTAATTCAGCATATCGTGTTTAACCATTTTATTTACTAAGTCATTAAACGAGCTTTTAGGCTTCCATCCTATTTCTTCTCTAATTGGTGTTGAGTCACCAAGAAGCAGTTCTACCTCTGCTGGTCTATAAAATTCTGGATCAATAACAACTAAGTCGTGATACTTATCGTCACAATCATATATGTAACGAGTTTTCTCAGGACGACCTTCTATTTCAACCCATTGACCCTTGATCCCTGCGTAATTAAAAGCTTTTTCCACAAACTCTTTGATGGTGTGAGTTTCACCGCTAGCAAGCACATAGTCTTTAGGCTCCTTTGGCTCATTCAGCATAGCCCATATACCGTTTACAAAATCCTCACTGTCGCTCCAGTCTCTTTTAGCATAAATGTTACCTAACGAAATTGGCTCAAACTCTTCGTAACCGCCTCTGAGTTGATGATAGATTCTTGCGACACCTTTGCTGATTTTCCTCGTTACAAATTCTTCTCCTCGTTTTGTCCCTTCATGATTAAAAAGGATACCATGCACGGCATAAAGATTGTAGGACTCCCTATATACTTTAACTAAGTGATGTGCAGCGCATTTTGAAGCCCCGTATGGGCTTCTAGGCTTCATAGGGTGCTTAATATCTTGCGGGCTGTAATCCACATCACCGAACTGCTCGCTACTTCCCGCACTGTAAAACCTACATTTAGGACTAAAATTTCTGATCGCCTCTAAACATCGCAATACTCCATTAGCGTTCACGTCCATCACATGCAGTGGCATATCCCAACTGCACCCCACAAAACTATTGGCGGCAAAGTTAATAAAATAATCTGGCTCTATTTTCTTTACTACGTTTTCGATGCTGATAGTGTCAGTTAAATCGCCGTGAACAAACCGAAAATTCTCATGTCCATCAAATTTTTCTGTGTTTTCGAAGTTTGGGTTAGCGCTTCTACGCATCATACCAAACACCCTACAATTAGGGTCTCTGAGGAGGTACTCGGCCATGTTAGCACCGTCCTGACCTAAGATACCTGTGACTATGACTTTTCTAATTTTCATTTTTCCACCAATAACCCTCAAATAAATCTGGGTTATCTTGTATGTATTGAGGTAAGGTTTCTATTTCTGCTTCTGAAAGATTAAAATTATTAAACACTTTTGTTTCTGCGTTAGCTGCTTCATGACCGTCAGCACACTCAGGGCCGTGAGCAAAAGACCTATACTTATAAGCTAAATTTTCTGAATTTTTAGACATAAATGATAAATGCCAAGCCACTGGTCCTTTAACGGTGTGAGTAAAAACGCTTAAAGCTCTGCCCATAGCAAAAGGGACGTATTTTGCTTCTGCATATTTCATTGTGCATGTGCCGTGTCCTCCCCAAGCAGCTTTTAAGTTAAGTTTGTAGCATCTTAAATCCCATTCGTAAGTAACTATTGGTGTTGCTAGCTGGTGATGCGTCTCTGATGGTAAGCCCTGTTCTATTATTTCTATCCCGCGCTTAAAGCCGTCTTCGCTTATAATTTCGTCAAGCCCTCCCCAGCTAACTATATCATCATCTTTAATGCCGATATCTTCAGCAACCTTATAAAAATAATTAATTTGAAACTCTTCTCTTGCCCATCCGTGATGAACCCTAGCGTTTCCGCCTGCTGCGCTTTTTTTAACTATCTCTGGGTATTGAGACATAGCTTCATCCAAGGATGGAATCTGTATGTAAATAATTTTATCTTCAAACTTTTTAAACCTTTCTTTATCAAAGAAAAACGGTTTAGAGTCGCCCATGTGAGTTTGGCCCGCTTCTACAATGATGAATTTGTCTACCACTGGGTCATGAGTATGGAGCCTGATATCTAGGATATCGTTCTCATTGAAAAACATTATATAATCGTAAAACATCTTATATTAATTTTAAATAATCTGAAATAGATTTTTCAGGTTTCCAGCCTAGAATTTTTCTAGCTTTAGCACAGTCAGCTAGCGTATGCCTAGCTTCCCCTGGCCTTTCGTCTATGTGAATATACTCACCACCTACCAGTTTTGCAATGTCTAATATGGTGTAAGGTTTTCCTGCTCCAATATTAAACACTTGGCCGAGTGCTTCTGGTTTTTTTGTTTCCGCCGCAAGCACATTAGCATTTACAACGTCTTTTATGTGAGTAAAATCTCTTGTTTGTAGGCCATCCCCAACCACAGTCATAGGTTTACCTTCATTTTTTTGTTCTATAAATTTACCTATAACTGGCGCGTAGTGACCTTTAATTGGTTGTCTAGAGCCGTAGACATTAAAATATCTAAGTGTTATTGTTTCAACGCTATAGATGTTATTGTAAACCCTGCACAAGTCTTCACCAGCAGCTTTACTAACAGAGTAAGGCGTCAAACAGTCTTTAGGCATAGTCTCCACTAGTGGCGGAGTATTGATCCTGCCATACATTGACGAAGTAGAGGAGTAAATAACTCTTTTAGCTTTAAATTCTCTTGCAGCCTGAAGAATATTGCAAGTGCCAACAAAATTAACTTGGCAAGCTTTTTGTGGTTGTTTTATGGACGGCTGAATTCTGGCTTCTGCCGCCATATGGAAAATTATTTCAGGTTTTTCATGTCTAAAAACCCAACTTAAGGCATTGTAGTCACAAATATCTACAGGGTAGTTTGAAGCGTTTTGGTTCCAATAAAATTTTAGATTACTTTCTGCTGATTCATTATCTACTACAACAACCTCATCCCCTCTTTGTAATAGTTCATCTGCTAAATTACTGCCTATAAACCCAGCGCCTCCAGTAATTAAACATTTCATAGTTAAAATAAATTCACAGTATCAACGACGTGCAATGCTTCTCTCTCAGTCATGAACGGATGTATAGGTAAGCTTATTAGTTTTTGTGAAAAATTTCTAGTTTTTTTGTTATTAAAACCAGCAAACATAAGCTCAAACGCGCCTGTTTGCTCGATTGGGATCGGGTAATGTATACCTGTTTGTATTTCTTTGTCTGACAGATAACTAACTAACTTTTCTCTACTGTCTGTTCTGATGGGGTAAATGTGATATGTGTTTTTTTTGCAATAGTCAGCATTTTGAAAGTTGACTATATCTTTGTGTTTTATCTCATTGTGATAAATTTCAGCTATATTAGCTCTCGTGTCATTGTATTGATGAATGACTTTTATTTTCTCATTTAAAAACGCAGCTTGTATTGTGTCTAGCCTATTGTTGTAGCCTATAACTGGATGCTCATACTTAACCACTGAGCCATAACTTCTTAAAGCAAGCAATTTGTCTTTTATTTCTTCACTATTCGTGGTCAATACCCCGCCATCACCTATACCTCCTAAATTCTTGCCAGGATAAAGAGAGAACGCAGAAACATCACCAAAAGAACCTGAGTATTTCCCATCAAAAAACTTTGAACCGTGAGCTTGTGAGGAATCTTCTACAACTTTAAAATTATACTTATTTTTGAGTTCTTCGAGCTTTCTTTTATCAAAGGTGTGCCCGTACATACTGACTGGTATGACGATAACATCTTTATACTCTACAGAAGCTTCTTCTAGGCGAGACTCAAGGTCGTCCATATCCATTTGGTAATAATCATCAATATCAACCAAACAGAGTTGAGCTTTGCAGGAGGCTTGGTTGGCCGCTACAACTGTTGCGATAAATGTGTTTGCTTGCGTTATGATTAGGGTGTTGTCTGTTTCAATCACAGACTCTATCGCTAGCCTAACTGCGTCCGTTCCGCTGCTTACGCCAACAGCGTATTTCGTACCAACAAATTCAGCAAACCTTTCTTCAAACTCATTTACTTCTCCGCCTAATATGTAATCGCCCTTTTCAAGCAGCGTTTCAACTTTAGCAAGGAAGGCTGGCTTAAGGGGGTCATTCTGAGCTTTTAAATTATTAAAAAGTATTTTCATTCTCTAATACCTTTAAAACATTGATGGTCAATTTTTCTTGATGTTTGTGATCGTACCCCTTTTTTAAGAAAGCGTTTATAGAGTTCTCCAGTGGCGAGGGGCCATCTTTCCATAATGATTTGCCGTTTATTTCGAGCTTTTGTTCGGCGTCTTCCCAATACAGAAAACCTTTCTCAAACTCAAAAATGCAGGTTCTATCTTTCTTACCGTAATGCCAGCTAGTGTTAATTTGAACCATAGTCTGACCAAAATTTAAAAAACCAAAACAGCTATCGTTGACAGATGAAGCTTTTTTTCTTTTGTAGCCAAGCCAGTGAGCTTTATTTGGGGCTTTATTGTTAAATATGTGACTTACTATACTAACATCATGACATGCAAGGTCGTATTTAGCGCTTACATCTTTTCTTTCTGGGCCTAAATTAAGCCTGTTCATTGTAACGCTTTTTAGATTGCCATACTTTTTATCTGCTACTAGCTTTTTAATTAAATTGACTTGATTGTTAAAGGTGAAAATCCAATCTACAAATAAGCACGCATCATTTTGTTTGGCTTTCCTATACAAGCGAACAGCTTGATCGGAAGTTGTAACTAGGGGTTTTTCGCAAAAAACATGCACGCCTTTACTCAAGAAATGCGAGCAAACTTCATAATGGGAATCAACTGGAGTGAGAACGAAAACGCAATCTACATCTAGCCCTTTGTAGTCTTTGACGCCAAAATCTAAAAATGGATCACAAATGGTAACTTCATAACCCATGTCGTTAAGGTTATTCCACACTATTTTACCCCAATACCCATACCCAACTAAGCCTATTTTCATGATCTTCTGAACCCCTCTCTTTCTCCTAAATACCTTACAATCTTCATACTGTAATAAGGGTGTAAGCCTTTTTGTGGTTTTGCCTGTTTGCGGGCGTAATCGTATTTTGTCATTACATCTTTAAATAAAAGCCAGCCATAGTCTAAAGCTTTGTTGTAAACGTCTTCCACCTCTTCTATTTCTGGGTAGATAGGGTAAACTACTTGACCTAAGATCGGACCATCATCTATGCCTTTTGTTACCCTATGAACAGTAACGCCGTGTGTTTCTTCATTATTTTTCAGAGCCCAGTTGATTGGTCTAACGCCTCTGTATTTCGGCAATGGACTGTTGTGTAGGTTGATTACGTCTCCGCAGCGATCAATAAAATCTTGTTTGATAATTTTACCATAAAAAATAGAAATTGCTAAATCTATATTTACATCTTTAGGTATGTCTTGGTATTTACCAGAAGAAACTAAAGTTATATTATTGGTGAGAGCCCAGTCAGATATTGATTCTGTCCAAGCAGGTTCAGGTTTATCTGGGACAACAACCAATAGGTTAAAGTCGGTGTTTGAGTTTATCCACTCACACGCTTTGATAGCTAATGAACCCTTGCCTAGTAAAACTATATTCATTGAGTCATGATGGCTTCTGTTTCTTCTTCTGGGAGGAAAGGAAACATGTTTTCAATTGAAGTAGAAACAATTTTACCAGAAGAGTCTTTCTTGCTTTGGACTCTAGGAACAAGAAGTTGATGTTCGGGCATCATTATTTCGCATACAATAGGCCCTTTGTGTGTTAGGACTTCTGTGATACTGTTTTCTAATTCTTGATTGTTATTAAACCTAACTGAAGGTATACCGTAGGCTTCAGCTATTCGGGTGAAATCGGGAGAAGAAACCCCACTGCTATTGGTAGAGCCAACATAATTACTGTCGAACAGATTGTCTTGCATTAAAGATATGGCTAAATATCCGTTGTTGTTTAATATAAATATTTTAAGTGGGATATCATTATGAACTACAGTTTGAAGCTCTTGAATGTTCATTTGAAATCCACCGTCTCCCGCTATTAAAATTACTTCACGAGAAGGATCGCCGTAGAAAGTGCCAATAGAGCCTGGTAGGCCAAAGCCCATAGAGCAGCACCCACTTGAGGTGTAAAGCCTGTTCTTTCCGTTGGTTTTCAGGGACTGGTGAGTACAGGTGTAACTTGTTCCCATGTCGGTAACGACTACGTGATCGTCTTTTAAATGATCCGAGAGAACTTCCATGAAGTAAAAAGAGTTAATTTTATCAAGGTTTTCTTTATACTCAGGGAGAAACACGGGGTATTTACTTTTCCAGTTGTTTGTTTCTTTGATCCAGTCTTCCCATTTAGGAAAAGAGTCAGGTATTTTGCTACAAAGATTAGGAATAAACTCAACTAAATCAGCTTTAATTTTGTAATCAATATTTAGGGTTGATTTGTTTAGCTCGTTTTCGTCTATGTCTATCATTATTTTAATAGAGTCAGGCGAAAATAGCTCTGTCTTATATCCGATATTTGGAATAGACAACCTACTTCCCAGCACGAGGAGCAAATCAGCTTTTTGGACCGCAAAGTTACCTGCTCTTTCCCCTAGCAAGCCAAAGTTTCCCACAAACAAGGGGTCATTCCAATCAAATAAATCTTTAGAAGTCCATGTGCTAACAGATGGTATTTGAAGTTTACTAACAAGAGCTTTAAAGGAATCTTCAGTGTTAGATAAATGAATTCCATTCCCCGTTATTATAAGAGGTCTTTTGGCTTCAGAAATTAATTTAACAATATGTTCTGTGTCACAATCAAGGGGGCTTGAGGGTTCGGGGGTAAATCCTATTAGCTCTTCGGTTTCAATAATTGAAGATTGAATATCCAAGGGTATATCTAGCCACACTGGCCCTTTCCTTCCAGTGGTGGACTCGTGATAAGCTCTATCTAGGTGATATTTAATGCTTTTAGCGTCCGTTATTTGGTGCGCGTATTTTGTTACAGAACTGACTAGTTTAATTATATCCACCTCTTGCACTCCCAACTGCCTGAGACCTGTTTGAGTGTGAACAGTTTGATTTATCGGAACTTGACCCGACAAGATGAACATGGGAATCGAGTCTTGAAAGGCTCCCACGACACCAGTAATAGTGTTAGATGAGCCTGGCCCGTTTGTAACTAAAACCAAGGAAGGGTTAGGGTTAATTCTACCATACCCTTCAGCGGCCATAGCGCTGGCTTGTTCGTGATAATTAGCTACGTGTTGAATATCATATTTTTTTGCTGAATCTAACAAATGCGCTGCCGCTCCGCCCGACACAGAGAATGCAGTTGTAATATCTTTAGATTTTAAATATTTAAAAATATAATCTGAAACTTTAATTTTCATGTCGAGCTATAAAACTTAAGGTGTCCTCCCAGTTTGTATGTCTATACCCGTTGTCATCTATATAGAGAATAGCCCTTGGCTTCTCTGCTGTTATTTCAGAAACACAATCTAAGATACCGTGTTTTTCTAACCACTCTTCAACTAGTTGAACCCCTGTTTTGCCATCAACTAGAGGTCGATTTGGTTTAGCTTTAGCTGTGAAAATAATGATTTTATATTTTTCAGAGAGAGTTCGAATAGCCTGTATTGAGCCTTGTAATGCATCCCCATAACAAGTTCCATCGTGATAACCCTTGCTGAAGTCATGTATTACGCCATCAAAATCAATCGCTAAATTTTGATTTTCATTTTCGAAACCAGGAGGAAAGCTGTTAGTCATTTTTCGTAATAGTCATTGTTAGGGTTTCTGAGACGATCCCATCTAATTGACGGGAGACTTGTTTGATTATACCTGCATAGCCAACATCCCCAGGTGTAGTAACCAAATGATTTGCACCATCGATAGCTCTAACTAGCCCTCCTTTTAAAAAAACTATCAAATCTGTGTCTTCTTTTTTATTGATGACTTCAATGCTACTAATATTTTCAATTAGAAGATTACAGTTTGCAAAATTATACGCAATACTTTCTCCTTTAGGGGGCTCTTTAATCCATAAGCACTCTTGAGTTTTGGTGCTTTCAAAAGAGCTATCTTCATAAGCTTTAGAGGCTCTACCGTAAGAGTCACTTAATCTTACTAGGTCATGTTTGTCTTTTGGGGTTTCTATCTCGAAAACAGACGCACCTTCGTCTGATAAAGCCTTAGTTGAATGAAACAAGCCCCTTCTGATCATCACCTTGCTTAAGGATTCTAATTGCCTTTTATCGGCTAGAAAGGACACTTCGGCTTTACCGTCTAACAAAACCAAGCCTGTGGTTTTTTTTGGGTGACAATGCATAGACGTGCTCTGCCCTTTGTCTATATGCAAAAACCATAGTCCTACTTGATCGTTTTCGTAGGCTAAATATTCATAACCCCAAGGTTTTTTTACTGTAGTTGACTCATAGCTCATTTTCCTCTTGCCTCAAATACTTCATATCCTTTTCTCATCCATTCCCCCATAAAGTCATAATGAGGACAAGATACCATGTTGCCGTCTACAACTACAGGGCTTCTATCGTATGTAGCTCCAGCGTTTCGAATGTCTGCTTCTATAGAATAGTACCCTGACATTGTTCTTCCTTTCAAAACATCAGCAGTAACAAGTAACTGGGGTCCGTTGCACACTACAAATACAGTTTTATCGAGAGCGAACCATTCTTTGACAAACTCTACCGCTCCTTTCTCTAGGCGCAGCTTCTCAAGGGCCTTGACGCCGCCAGGTATAACCAAAAGATCATAGTCAAGATATGGCTTGCGTCCATCAGCCGTATTAAGGTCTGAGACAAGTAAATCGCAAGGCATCCAAGAACCTAAAATCCCCCAGATTTTACCAATCTCATTAGCTGCTAATGTCACTTCAAAACCAGCTTCTTTCAAACTGTAAAAGGGGTAAATTAATTCGTGATCTTGATACTTTTCCCAAGTAAGGATGATTGCCTTTTTCATTATTAAATAATCTACTGTATTTCTAACCTTTGTCTAACCCTTACCATATAAAGTTTTTCTTGTAATAGTCTACTATGGCAGGTATTTCGTTATCATAAAACTTCGTAGGTTTCCACCCAAGACCTTTTAACTTACTGTCATCTAGGGCGTATCTTACATCCTGACCTTTTCTTGAAAAGGAAACGTCAATATAGTCTTCGATATCGAAATCTTCAATCCCTGTATAACTTGAAATTATTTTTGATACAGCGTCTAGGTTTGGTTGTTCAAACGGTCCTGCTATGTTGTATATTTCATTTTCGACATTCGATTCAATTATTGTAATGATTGCGCTGGCTGTATCTTCGGCGTGCAACCAGTTTCTAACTGGAGTTCCGTTGTTGTGAAGGGGGATTTTTCTGCCCAATTTCAAATACTTGCAGGTTTTAGGAACGAGCTTTTCTACGTATTGACCTATTCCGTAGTTGTTTGTTGGCCTTACAATAACGTATGGGCAACCATAGGTTCTAGCCCAAGCCAGAATCAGCATATCCGCCGCTGCTTTCGTAGCCGAGTATGGGTTAGAAGGCTTGAGTAAATCTTTTTCTGTGTGAGCTCCTTCGCTGATATCTCCATAAACTTCGTCAGTGCTAAAATGTATGAGCTTAGGCATGTTTTTGCCTTCTGCTCTATAATTTCTAATCAACTCAATTAGGTTGTGAACACCACATATGTTTGAGTTAACAAAATCAACACTATCGACGATACTGTTTCCTACGTGAGTTTCCGCAGCGACGTTAATTACGTAGTCACAGTCATACAAAAATTCTAAATCATTAATATCGCACTCAACATAAGAAAAGTTAGGGTAGCTACTAAACTCTTCAAGAAGCCTTCTGTTGGCTGCGTAAGTAACTTTGTCTACACCCTTAACGTACCACCCCTTTCTTAAACAAAGCCTAGTGACATATGACCCTATAAAGCCTAAACATCCTGTAATATATACTACTTTCATGATTTTTTTATTTGCAGTTGTAGTCCTTCTTCTAACCCAATTAAGTCTAGACCTAGGCTGTCTAGTCTTTTAGAGCTACCCGTGTAACTGCTGCCTATTGACTGAGATTCAATTACAATATTAATGTCAGAATTCATTTTAGCTTTGATTATCTCAGCCACCTCTGACAAGAGCAGTTTTTTATTATAACACAAATTAATATCTTTGTAAAATAAAGGGTGATCTGAAAGCACTTTTTTTGCTACAGTGACGATATCTTCGGCGTAAAATAGATCAAAGAACTTGTCTTCTGGAATTATTATGTCCTGTTTATTTTTGCAGTTGCTTATACAGGTGCTAACAAACCTCTGCGGTCTTTCATTATAGTTGAAGCTGCCAAATATCCTTAATGAATACATATCAGCCTCACTGACCATCCTAGCGATGTCGTTTTTGGCAAAACCGTAAGGGTCTTTTGGGTGGCAGTTCGGGAGTTCATCCTCTTTTACGTTAGCTATAACTGAATCCCTATCAAACGCCGCTCCAGAGCAAAAATTAATTAATAATCCATAATTATTTTTATTTGACAGTAGGTTTTTCGCCATAGAGGTGTTTGAGAGGTAATTATCTACATTTATTTTTTCTTCTCTAAATGCTGATTTTATAGAGCAATGAATTACGGCGTCAAAATATCCGTGCTTTTCAAAAAACAAATCAACAGCCCTAGTGTTTGTGAGGTCTAAAGTTTTACTGTTAACGGGGAAAACGTCGAGCTCTTTAATTCCATTGTAAATATTCTGCCCAAGGAACCCTGTATGTCCTGTAAGTAAAACTCTCATCAATAGATTAGTTGGGAAAAAAACTTGTCAACCACCTCTTTAATATAACTCAACTGTCTTTGGGTTATAACAGGGCTAGTCCCTAAGAAGAAAGTGTTAGTTGTTGCTTTAACTGCGTTGGGAAATCTTTTCCTGATATCGCCTTTATACAAACCGTTGTATGCGGGTTGCAAAAGAATACAGCCAGCAAAATAAGGTCTGGTTTGAATTTTATGGTCTTCTAGAAAGTTTACGAATTTAGCTCTATTAAAGAATGAGTTGTCTTTAATTGTGAGAGCAAAAGCAAACCAGTTTACATCTGCTCCAGAAGTTGCTTCGGGCAACATAAAGTATTCCTCGTAAGGCTTGAAAATAGCCTTAAGAGTTGTGTGGTTTTTCTTTCTGAGCTCGGTTATCTCATTTAGTTTTTCTAACTGAACTAAGCCGATTGAAGCTTGAAGTTCGATAGGTTTTAAATTGTACCCAATTTCTTCATATACATATTTATGGTCAAAAATTTCTTCTGGCATTTCTGGGAGCCAGTTACAAAACCGTTTGCCGCACGAACCATTCTTAAGAAGGTTGGCTTTTTTACCGACACAGAAACAGCCCCTTCCCCACTCTCTTAAACTTCTAGCTACGGTTTCTTGCTGTTTAGTGTTGCAAGCGACAAACCCGCCTTCGCCCATAGTCATGTGGTGCGCTGGGTAAAAGGAGCAGCTAGCCATTTCTCCGAAAGAACCAAGCGGCTTACCTTTGTAAAAACAATTTAAAGCGTCACAGCAGTCCTCTAGCAGCACTAGATTGTACTTTTCTACAACCTCCATGACCTCATCCATGTTTGGGGGGTTTCCAAGAACGTGAGCAAATGTGATTACTTTAGCGCCAGATTTAGCTGCATCCTCTAACTCATCTGTTTTTAGATTTAAGGTGTCTAATTCTATGTCTACAAAAACAGGTTCAAAATTGTTTTGGATAATTGGGTTTAAGGTCGTGGGAAAACCTGCTGCTGGCGTGATAACTTTAGTTCCTTTTGGAAAATCATACAGCCTTTTAGACGCTAGCGCAGACATCATTAAAAGATTTGAACTAGAGCCACTGTTTGTTAGGATGCCAAAATTTTTATCGAACTTTTTTGGAAACTTCTGCTCAAACTTTAAAGAGTCTACACCCATTACAAGCCATTCGCTCATCAAAGACTCTATAGCCTTCGTGTACTCTAGCGAAGAAAAGTAAGGCCCAGCGTACTGAACCCAATCTTGACCAGCAACCCATTCTTTTGAGTTGTGTTTTTTTGTTATGTACTGGTCTACTAGGGACAGTATGTTTTGTAAGTCTTGATCAATCACTCTACAATATTGTTTTCTAAGTAATGGTTTGCAAGTTGAATTCTATGGTTTAGTGAAGTTCCTGGCCAGTGAACTACAAAATGCCCTTTTGTCCATCTTCCGTTGTTGCCCATGAGGTCTCTTCCTAATTGGTGTTGTGGCGTTGGGTATAAGCTATACTCAAAAGAATTGATATCTTCTTGGGGCACAACTTTAGTGATATCTTTAAACTTATCTCTTGCGTCAATCATCGCTTGCTGCTCTTGCCAAGTGTGAGTCCTGTAGTCTTCTATTTTGCTGGCAATATACTTCATGTAACCTAAGCCCTCTTCGGAGGCTCTAATTAGGAAAGAATCTACATTCCATTCGTTGCAATCATAAGCCACCATAAAGTGGTAATCGTTGTCAACTACATCCTCCAGCTTTATTGTATGATTGGTGACTAAGGTATCACAGCCTAACCAAAAAATCCACTCGTATTTACCTTCTTCGATTAAATCTATAATATGAAAAATTTTTTCAAATCCTATTAGTAGATTATTCAAGCCAGGTGGCTTACTGGGGTCAATAGCGCATTTGTCGTAGTTAAAGTCGCTAAACTTTGGTTTAAAATCGTAACCATGTCGTTCGCAATACTTCTCTTTGTTTGGGTTGGTTAAATCAGCAAGCTCTTGATAGCTCCAAGGGGTATGCATTGTTGTTACGCAGTATTTCATGATTAAAAGTAATGTATTTCTTTATTGTAGGGAAAAACGTAATTCGCAGAACCCCTACCTATTTCAATAAAACAGAGTTTACCTAAGCCCCTTGCAATAGCACAACTAGTGGACTGATTACCTAAAAATAGCGGGACTGAGTTGATAACGCTAGCTAAATCTAAGGCGTCATCTGCTTGGTAAAAGTTTAAAGGGAAACTAAATTCATCAACGAATGCTTCATATTCTTGAGGGAGCCCTACGAATAAACATTTAGAGGGATCAAAAGACTTTAGTATGTTTTCGTAAAAAGGGCTATTTCCTTGGTAACGCGGGGTTCTGTTTATAACAACCTTTATATCTTTGAGCCATTCCTTGTCTGACTCAGGTGCTTCCAACCAGCTTTCCGTACATTCTTCCCAATTGATGTCAAATTTAGTTGCATGAAAGTCTAGTAAGTTTGTGCCGCTGTGTAAAGGTACGGCTTCATCCCACTCTCCAATGTTAAAATCATACTCTTGATCTACATAAATTTCAGCTATATCAATATAGTTTTGATAGTTAAAAAGAGGCACTAAAAAGTTAGCTGATTTTAGATTAAACTTTGTATGCCCGTGAATCGCACCGTTTTCTTTTCTATATGGTTTTCCCCCGCTGGAATCTAGGTAAATTTTTTTAGCTTTAATTCTTCTAGCAAAAAGCAAGGAGTAAATTTGATCTCCCATATCCATGCAAGATATAAAAGAGCCTGTTTTCTTATGTTTTATTCTACTTGGGCTCATGCTTTGATTTTTCAACTATATTAGTCGTAGAGTACCCGTTAATATAATTAAAAATCAAGACTTCTGCAAGGTCATTTCCTATTACATCTTCTTTTTTATAATCTCCTCCTTTTACTATGTAATCAGGTTTTACTTTTGTAATAAGATTGTACGGGTCGTCTTCATCGAAGACGATAACCTCGTCAACGTATTTAAGTGACTCCAATACGTAAGCTCTATCTTCCTGACTGTTTATGGGCCTAGAATCGCCTTTTAAACGCTTAACGCTTTCATCGCTATTTAACCCAACGATTACACGAGGAAAAAGGGAGCGCCCTCCGAAGGACACTCCCTTATGATTTTTGCAAAACTCTAAAAGCTTTACGTGACCTTTATGAAGGATGTCAAAACAACCATTCGTAAAGATTGTATGCATTTTACAGAAGATTGCAGATTTTCTTGGCTACAGTCGCTTTATCTTCGTCTTGATCATACCATACAGCATGAGCGGCGGTTTTGTATCCAGCGTCCATGCTTGAGTGGTTCATTTCGCATTGAAGTTGAATTACGGGGGATTTGCTTTCGGCGTTGCTCTCTCCCGCCTTAACAAAGGCATCCCAATCGTCGCCACAGAGAATAATTACGTTTCCTCCTTTTAAATCGGTGTGATTATCGACTATGGTCACACTTTTATTAAGATCGTGAATCAGGGCTTCTACGTGGTTTACTAACTCTTTGTCAGTACCATAAAGTTCGTAGCCCACGGAAGCGACAGAAATGGCCTCGGCTACTTCTTCTACAGCTTCCTCCTCAGTCAGCCAATCTTCAATCTCTTCTTCTGCGACTTCTTCAACCTCTTCGATAGCTTCTTCCGTAGTCTCTTCAACCTGCTCTGAAGCTTCTTCGTTGACGTTAAGATCGTCATCGTTTTTTTCCCGCCAGTTGGGGATATTATTGTCTTCTTTCATAATTAAGCTTAATTAAATTGTTGTTGTGAACTTACCTTCTTTGTAAGTATGGAAACCGACCACATGATCTAAGTTATCCAGTAGTTTCTTAACCATTGCAATGTCAGGCTCATCATATTTAATTGAAGCAAAATTATGGATATTAAACATTTTAGGTATATCCGTGTTTTTTTTGCCCATATGGATGAATCTAGTATCATATTTTACACAACAATCGCATAAATTTACTAAAATTTGAGGGTCATCTATACAATTTAAAAAAGCTCTTGGCCTTAATCCGTCAGCTAAGTGAAGCATTAAGTCTCCGTGTCTTGGGTTGAAAAGATTTTTTGTTGGTGAAAAATTAGCGATTTTACGCATGACCAACTCATGCTTTAGGAATTGACCTAAATTTTCGTCTAAACCAAAAAGACAAACCTCCACTTCGGGGGGAATATACATCATGTTTTCGTGATTGATGTCCACGTATTACTCTGGCCTTAGCGATTCATTCTGTCAAGTTTTTCGTCAAGCTTGTCGAATCTTTCGTCCATTCGTTCGGCAAAATTAATGAAATCGTCTTTTCTTAGATACTTTTCGGGTATAGATAGGGCTAGTGATACTAGATCGTCTTGCATTTTTCTGTTCTCCTCTTGGAGATTAGAAATGCTTTCTTTGTGATTGTCTTCGATCTTGTTTAAAAGACCGAAAATTACTTTGAGGCCCCAACCAGCTAGGAAGGTTATGACACCAAAGCATATATTGATGATTACCTGTGGGTTTTCCATTACCTATTATTACACAAAACTAGGAGCCGCAAGCTTCACAATCGTCAGGATTATCAATTGAACACGCTATTTGTTCTTCGGTTTCGCTTTTTTGTGACAAATCGACACCTAACCCTTTAAGTGCTGTGACTTTACTTTGTGTTCTAAGATAATACATTCCAGTTTTCAAGCCTTTTTTCCACCCATAAAAGTGAGCAGAATTAAGTTTTCCTAAATTTACGTCAGGAATAAACAGGTTCATGGATTGAGATTGGCAAATATACGCGCCTCTGTCTGCGGCTAAATCAATTACAGTTTTCTGAGACAACTCCCAAACGGTTTTGTAAAGCTCTCTAATTTGCTCTGGAATTCTTTCTATGCGCTGAACTGAGCCATTACCCTCATACAGCTTGAGCTTCATGTCTTCATCCCAAAGATTTAGATTAATTAAATCTTGGATGAGATGCTTGTTGATCACTACAAACTCACCACCAAGCGTGTTTCTCTTGTATAGGTTGGTAGTGAATGGCTCAAAGCACTCGTTGTTGCCTAGAATTTGAGCGGTTGAGGCTGTTGGCATCGGGGCTAACAGTAAAGAGTTTCTGGCTCCATGTTTTTTGGCCAGCTTTCTAAGCTGATCCCAGTCCCAAGTGTTGGTTGGTTCTACTCCCCACATATCAAACTGAAACAGCCCTTCGGAAAGCGGAGAGCCTTTGAAGGTTTCATAATGACCTTCTTCCTTTGCTGCGTCAATAGACGCTCTCATAGACCCGTGGTAAATGGCCGCAAATACTTCCTTGTTAAGCTCTCTGGCTTCGTTAGAGTCAAAGCCGTAGCCCAACATAGCAAATACATCAGCAAGCCCTTGAACGCCGATACCGATTGGCCTGTGTCTTAGGTTAGATTTTTTAGTCTCCTTTGTGGGGTAAAAGTTAACATCAATAACCTTGTTAAGATTTAAAGCAACTTGATAAGCGCAAGCCTCTAGACCGTCTAGGTCGTAAGTCCTTAAGGCTTTGTCTTGAGAGCGAAGTGGTCCAGTAGGAATTTCTACAAACTTGTTAAGCGCAATACTAGCTAAATTACAAACGGCTTGCTCTTTATCGTCGGAATATTCTATAATCTCAGTACAAAGATTGCTGGATTTAATCGTACCAATATTTTTCTGGTTTGATTTATCATTACAAGCGTCTTTGTAGAGTATGTAAGGAGTACCAGTTTCAATTTGAGCTTTTAAAATATGACCCCACAACTCTCTTGCTTTGACTGTTTTTATAGCCAATCCTTCGCTTTCATATTTCATGTAAAGCTTATCAAACTCTTCTCCGTAAACCTCAGACAAACCTTTGGCTTCATCGGGACAGAACAGGCTCCATTCTTGGTCGTTCTCTACACGACGCATGAAAAGGTCAGGCGTCCAGATAGCTAAGAACAAATCTCTAGCTCTCATTTCTTCCTTGCCGTGATTCTTTCTAAGCTCTACGAATTCAAATATATCGCCATGCCAAGGCTCAAGATACATAGCAAAAGAGCCTTTTCGTTTGCCGCCTTGATTGATCCAGCGAGCTACTTCATTGTAGGTCTTCATCATCGGTACAAGCCCGTCAGATTTACCGCCTGTGCCTTTAATGAAGCTGCCTTTAGCCCTAACATCATGGACATGAAGGCCGATGCCTCCAGCCCATTTAGAAATCTGTGCTACATCCTTAACAGTATCAAACAAACCTTCTATGCTATCGCCTTTGTTTCCAATTAAAAAACATGACGCAAGCTGATTCCTTCTTGTTCCAGCGTTGAACAGGGTGGGGGTGGCGTGTGTGAAGTAACCCTCAGAAAGCATGTCGTATGTTTTCTGTACGTTTTCCCAATCGTCTCCCCAAATACCTAACGCAACACGCATGTAGAGGTACTGAGGTGTTTCACTAATTTTACCATCTACCTTGAGCAAATAGCTTCTCTCTAGGGTCTTGAAACCAAAGTAATCAATGTTGTAGTCTCTATCACTCACAATCATAGAATTGATTTTGCGAGCGTTGTTTTTGATTATATCGTAGATTTCGTCAGACAAAAAACCAGCATCAAGGATTTTCTTAGCGTTCTTGGAGAACGGTTTTTCTACCGACTTATACAGCCGAGTGATAGCAATTCTAGAAGCTAGCAAAGAGTAGTCTGGGTGGGTAGAGGTCATGCTTGCGGCTGTTTCCGCAGCGAGATTGTCTAACTCTGTTGTGGTTATGCCGCTATGCAAGCCAGAGATAGTCTTCTTAACTACCTCCATGTAATCAATGTAATCAGCATTGAGTTCCCACGTTTGCTTTTTGATGCGTGCTGTAATCTTATCGAGCTTTACGGGCTCGGTACTTCCGTCTCTCTTAACAACTTCCATATTTAAAACTCCATGTCAAAATTTAACTCGTTCTCTTCAGACTTACCGCCTACAGCAGCCTTTGAATACTCACCCACTCGCTTCTCAAAAAAGTTAGTTTTGTTTTCAAGAGCAATATTCTGCATGAAATCAAAGGGGTTTTCGACGTTAAATAACTTATCGCACTGTAAGTCCATCAGCAAGCGATCTGCTACGAATTCTAAATACTGCTTCATAAGGGAGCAGTTCATACCAATAAGGTCTACTGGTAGCGATTCAGTGATGAATTCTTTTTCAATTTCAAGAGCAGAAGAAATAATCTCTACGATCTTTTCTTTTGGGACTTTATTAATTACGTGATTGTTATGCAGGTGACATGCAAAATCACAATGCAACCCTTCGTCTCTGGAGATCAACTCATTACTAAAACTGAGACCTGGCATCAAGCCTCTCTTTTTAAGCCAGAAAATAGAGCAGAAACTACCACTGAAAAAGATTCCCTCTACCGCAGCAAAGGCAATAAGTCTTTCGGCGAAGCTTGGGGAATCAATCCAATTCAGTGCCCACTCGGCTTTCTTCTTAACGCAGGGAATGGTTTCTATAGCCTTGAAGTATTTAGCTTGTTCTTCTGGGTTCTTAACGTAAGTGTCGATCAGGAGAGAGTAAGTCTCGCTATGAATGTTTTCCATCATGATCTGGAAGCCGTAAAAGAATTTAGCTTCAGCATACTGAACCTCAGATACAAAGTTTTCTGCTAGATTTTCGTTTACGATTCCGTCAGACGCAGCAAAGAAGGCTAGTACATTGTTTACAAAATGTTTTTCTCCATCACTTAATCTAGAATACTGCTCTACGTCTTCGGATAGGTCTAGTTCTTCCGCTGTCCAGAAACTTGCTTCGGCTTTTTTATAGTAATCCCATATGTCATGGTGCTTGATTGGGAAGATAACAAATCTGTCTTCATTTTCTTTTAAAATTGGTTCATCACTCATAAGAAGTTGATTAATATTACAACCTTCTTGACGATGGTTCAATGAAAAAGTGCTCTGTGTGAAATTTTTTTATTCAGAGCTTTTGAAAGGTGTACTAGTAGATTTTACCGCCACCTTTAGGGTCGCTGGGGTGCTTCTTACCCTTGCGTTTTTTACTCCAATCATCGAAATATTTTCTACGTAATGGGTCTACACCACCGTTCTCTTTTGCCCTCTTCTGGCTTAATTGCTCTCCTTGAGCCTCCATGTCGCCAACTGAGAGTCGCTTGTTTTCCATCTTCCTCATCCAAGCGTTTTTATCGTTGTGATCGATTTGCGTATCAAATGAAGCTTGAGGTATGTCCCAGATTCTTGTCCATTCCACGCCATGTTCATCAATATAGACGTGATCCTGCTTCATTCGCTGCACGACCTCTATTACCTCTTCTGTTTCAGGGTGAATGAATTGATAGATTGGCATATTACATGAGATTTATGATTGAGTCTACCATGTTGGAGTAAGTAAACTTGTCTTTTAGGGTTTCCCCAGCGGTATTGATGCGTGAGCTTTCAACTCTCTTAATTGCTTCTTCGCAGCCGCTAATAAAGTCGTCTTCACTGAAATCGTAAATTTGACCTTGATTATAAGGTTGACCCTTGTGAAAGAAAACTCCATCATAAACGTCACGTTTGCCAGATGGGTCTATCAGCACAGCGTTATCTTTGTTGGCCCAGTCTTTGTACGCTGAAGCGTTTAGTAAGACGGCGTGCTTGCCCAAGCAAACCGACTGGAACTCTGGTAATCCCCAGCCTTCCCCGCCTGACATGCCTAGCACAATGTCGGAGCTATTTAGGAAATCATTATACATTTCATTTTTATGCATGTATCCTGAAAAGACTACGTTAAAGTAATTTTGCCCACCCATTAATCCTTGGGCGATTTGATTGTTCTGCTCTGGTTTCAGGAAAGGGTTCCACATTGCACACTGCAATGAATACTTTCTGTTGTTGCCATACTTTTTAACCCAAGCTCTAACCATTTTTTCATGATTTTTTCTGGATTCAAATTTACCAACTATGGTGAAAGTTATTCTGTCATCTGAAAAATAATCTTTATCTGTTTTGTGAAAGTTAGTATCATCGAATGCTAGAGGCATATAATCTACGTTTTCACACCCCAAGCTTTGGAATTTCTCTACCGTCTCCGAGCAAGAAAAAACTACTTTATAATTATTTTTAATTATGTTTAGCTCTTCCCTTGTTGGGTCGTCTAGCTCATAAAAAGAAAAGAGAACCTGTTCGTCACTGAATGATTCCATAGAACCGTTCAAATGCCATAGTTTAAAAATTCTATTTTTACGCGAGTGTGTTCTGGGAAAGGACGCGATAGATTGATCTAGCCACTGTTGAAATTCTGGGTCTTCTGGCTGTGCTGAAAGATCGACTTGGTTGGCGATGGGCGAAAGGATAACCTGTTGGTCTCTTTTCTTTAATTCTCTTAGGATGGCCGTAGAGACTTGACCAAAACTAACTGGGTTAACAACTAAGTTAAAAGGTAGCGTTTTCATTTTAAAATTGTAAAAAACTCCTTGGAGGTGATAATTTCAACCTCCAAAGAGTCTGTTTGTTTAAGTTGGTGAGAGAAACCAACTATAGCAAATCATCCTCTTCTGAGGCTTGCGTTGCGGTAGCTGCGACTGCTTGTTCTTCTCGCGGCCTTTCGAGATAGACTCGAAAATCAGGCTGCTTACTACCCTCCTCTTTGTACCTGTTAGTAAAGATGACTACGCCGAGTTCTTCGCCGTTGACTTTTACTTTACCGCTCAGATATTTCTGATTCGAGCTCTCTCTTTTCCAAAGCGCTCCAATTTCGCGCTCTTTCCAGTCACTATTATTGTTCTGTTCAGAGTTACTCATGACTCCATCAAGGTATATGTTTCTTGCATGTGTGTCAAATTAAATTGTATCCATCCTTGCGATTTCTTTTGTATGCATTTTCCTTTTGATTAATTTTATTGCTTTATTATGCAGGTTTATTGCTGTTTGAGTGCTTACTCCCATCTGTTCTGCGACTTGAGCCCACGGCGTTTTTTTTCTACTACCATTGAAATATCTTATTTTAAAAATCTTACTTATCCTTTTGTCTTTTACTTGGGCGATTATATTTTTTACAAAATCTACTTTCTCTTCAAGTGTCGAACTTTGGTCCTGTGGGGAAAATGGGCCAGCGTGGACGATTGCATTCATTGATTCATCATCTGTGGCTACTAGTCTGTTTTTGTTCATTGAGTTTAGGCAAAAATATCTCATTTGATTTGCCAGCCAAGTTGAAAACTTCGACCCTTTTTCTGAATTATATGACATCGCCGATTTGTATATGATATATTCTTTCTGGTCAACTATGTCGTTTAGGATAACACTGTTTTTGATCAATCCTCCTGAGTATTTAGAGTAAACATCAACGCATATAGCGGAGTGCCTATTGAATAACTCCTGAAGGCAGTCGCTACAGTTTTTATCTTTTACGCCGTTTATTAGTTCTAGGTCTGTTTTCCTCTGCATATTTGTACCTCGTAATCGAACTCTTCCTCTGTCATTCTGACTTCAGAGTAGTGTCTCACGTTTTTGTGCTGGTTTTTTAATTTAAAGATTTTGCTTGGGGTAGTAATAAAATTAAATAGTTCCTTAAATTCGTAGCGACTAAAATGCTTTGTTTCAGTCATTAAGGGTTTTTCCTTATCGAAGTCTGTTACATAAAAGTACAGGTCGGCTTGATACTTACCCCTCTTTTTGAACAGGGTTACTAGGTAAGAGAACTCATGGTCTGAGGCTCCAAAAAATTGACCAGCTTCGGGGTTGGCTCTTACTGGGTGTTCATTCCAATGTATGAAGACAGGGGTGATCGTTCGGTTTCTGCCCCCAGCAGACCCCGAAAGCATTGATTTAATAGATTGCCAGTCACCCTTGTGCGCCATCACCTAGAGTTAGCCACTCCACGAATTTGACGGCATATTCTTTTGTATATTTATCTTTATTTATGTTCGAGAACTTTTCCCAAGTCACGTCATAGTCGCATTTTTGCAGTAATTTGGGATCATTTCGGGCTTCTTCTGAGTTCACGGGTTGTTGGAAAACTTTTCTGTGACCATTTAATCTTTGCTCGATCCAGTAAAGCTGTACATGCACCAGCACTCCATTTAGTTCTTCTTGCAGCCAGTAAACCTCATCTTTTTCATAATCATCATACCTAACATCTGAGATGATAAAATAATCATAATTATCTTTTTCCATACGGATTATTGAGTCTATCACATTGATCCAGTGTCTTCCTTCTGAAGTGTTACGTTTTGTTGTGCCATGAAAAACAAGGAAATCTCTAATTTTCTCTTTGTCTTCTCTGGGGCAATCCGTAGAGTCAATCTCGTAGTTTTCTACGCACCACTGACGAACTTCTGATTTAAGGGCGGCGGCGAGGCTTATTTTTTTAACTTTAAAACCTTTTGAGATTAACTGTTGCTCAACAGAGCTTGAAAACAAATCCTTGCCACAACCAGCAACGCCTGAGACTCCGATTACTTGGTTTTTTCTCATTTTACTTCTTGCTCATAAAGTAACTGCAAATGTGAACTAAATTCTGAATGTCTTTTTCTTGAATTGTGGTCGGGTTGCATTCATCCTTGTAGTCATCAATCATGCCGCAGAACTTATTGATTACTTCTGAAATAGCTAAAGCTGTGTCTGCTGAAACTTTTACGTCTTGCTCTACGGTTAGGTAGTCCCTTTGTAGAACCCAAGTTTCTTGGTCGCCTACTTGAGCTTTTCTGATTAGCTCCATTTTTTCAAGCTGCTCTAAGGCGCACTTCAATGAGGCTTTGATCTGGATGCTTTGCTGACCTTTGATTTTATCAGACTTAAACACCTCAAGATGTTGGCTCATCTGAAAGGTGTCGTTCTCAGCAAACCAAGCATACAAGGCTATCGAGGCGTCAAAAACAGTCACATAATATAG